>Ga0181553_10003885_pt1 | contig 12835 bp, 5 predicted proteins | sample 011ome_17_FD_133753 | JGI IMG/M metagenome (GOLD analysis project Ga0181553, IMG submission 133753) | Coastal salt marsh microbial communities from the Groves Creek Marsh, Skidaway Island, Georgia - 011502XT metaG (megahit assembly) | ecosystem: Environmental > Aquatic > Marine > Intertidal zone...
AAGAGCAAATGAATGATGTCAGATTAAAAACGACATCGAGCGAGGCCTAAGTAGGGTTTAACCACTTACACCTCCCCCTTTTGGAGCGTATAACGCGAATAAAGCGAAAACTAGCATTGGAGACAGTACATGACGGCTCTGAAACGAAGGCGCTGCGTCAGACCGACGTCGCCATCGATCGTTCGCGTGGCGTGATCGAACTCGATCGCGATCGCGACACCCATCGTCATCGATCGATCGATCGATCGATCGCCACGATCGCCACGATCGAGGTCGAGGTCGAGGTCGCGCCGCCGCCACACCGCGGTGGACCGACTGTCGACCTGTGTGTGAATGATGTTTACGACGTCGACGACGCGATGCGTGCTCGCGCGCGCGATGACGCGGGGTGCGGCGGCGTTTTCGTCGCGCGCGACGCACGGGACGATTCGCGCGACGACGACGACGACGACGATGACGACGACGAGGACGACGAGGACGACGAGGATGACGCACGCGAGTGTGGCGGCGCGCCGCGCGCGATTCGGTGTGGCGGCGCGCGCGGGGGGGAATGACGACGCGAATGAGGGCGATGACGATGGGTACGAGGCGTTGCTGTCGCGCGTGGATGGTATGGCGTCGTCTGCGTCGAGTATGGGGCGTGACGTGGAGGATGACGACGACGAAGAGGATGAGGATGGGTACGACGTCGCGGAGGGGTACGGCGTGGCGGAGGATGACGAAGTCGTGATTAAGGTGAAGGCTGATGCGGATCCGATGGATGTTGGGAATTTTAATATGTCTGATGTCACCGTGGCGGCGTTGCGAAAACGCGGCGTGGATGCGTTGTTTCCGATTCAACAAGCGGTGTTGAAACCCGCGCTGGAGGGGTCGGATGTCGTCGGCCGGGCGAGAACGGGGACGGGGAAGACTTTGGCGTTTTCTTTGCCTGTGATTGAGCGTTTGCTCACGGATGGTGATCGTCGGTCGCGAAATCCTAAGTGTATCGTGCTCGCGCCGACGCGGGAGTTGGCAAAGCAGGTGGAGAATGAAATTTTCATCACCGCGCCGACGTTGGCGACGACGTGCGTATACGGAGGCACGCCCATCGGACAACAAGAGTCCAAGCTCAGACGTGGTGTGGACATTGTCGTCGGTACCCCTGGTCGGGTGCAGGATTTGATGAATCGAGGAAGCTTGAACTTGAATGAGATTGAGTTTGTCGTGCTCGATGAGGCGGATCAAATGTTGAACGTCGGGTTTGAAGAGGACGTCGAGGCGATTCTCCAAGACTGCCCCGAGTCGCGTCAGACGTTTTTATTCAGTGCGACGATGCCGAGCTGGGTGAAGCAGATCACGAAGAAGTTCTTGAAGCCAGGCCACGTGGTTGTGGACTTGGTTGGCGATTCCAAGCAAAAGCTTGCGGATACTATTGACTTGATGTCGTGCGCGGTGTCGCACTCCAACCGCACGAGCATCGTCATGGACCTCGTCACCGTATACGCCAAGGATAAGAAGGCTATTTGTTTCACGCAAACCAAGCGCGCGGCGGATGAGCTCACCGCCGCTTTGGGTCGCCGCATCGCATCTGAAGTGCTTCACGGTGACATTGCTCAAGCGCAGCGCGAGCGCACGCTTCAACGATTCCGCGATAACCGGTTTACGGTGCTCATCGCCACCGACGTCGCCGCCCGCGGTTTGGATATTTCTGACGTCGACCTGGTGATTCACTACGAACTTCCCAACGACGTCGAGTCGTTCGTGCACAGATGCGGCCGTACGGGTCGCGCTGGGCAAAAGGGTGCGGCCATCGCCATGCACACCGACCGCGAATCCCACATGATTCGTCGCATTAAAAAGGAAACTGGCGCTGAATTCAGAGCCGTCGGCATCCCGAGCTCGACCGAAGTCATGGATGCGTGTGCCGTGACGGCGTCCAACTTGCTCGCCAAGGTTGATGAAGAACTCTTGCCGTACTTCACCCCCGCCGCGAAGCGTTTGTTGCCCGATGTCGTCGACACGGAGGTGTTGAAGACGCTCTCCGCCGCGCTCGCCGCGCTCAGCGGACACACCGAGGCGCCGCCGCCGAGATCTTTACTCACTGGTGCGCCAAACTCGTGCACATACATGGTGGTCGACGTGAACGGTACCGAGCCCGCGATTCGCGCTGGTGATTTACTCCGGGCTTTGACTGAAATCGACCGCAAGCTCGCCGATGGATGCGGTAAAATTCGCTTCATGGAGGGACAAAACGGCATGTGCTTTGATGTCGACGCGGCGTACATGTCTGATTTGGAATCCGTTTCCGATTTAAATGGCTTTGAGTTGAGTGTGTGTACACAACTACCTGAACTCATCGCCGAACAAAGCCGTGCTCCGCGCAGCGGTGGATTTGGCGGCCGAGGTGGTCGAGGCCGAGGCCGAGGAGGCGGCCGAGGAGGCGGCTTTGAGCGTCGCGGCGGCGGCGGCTACAGCGGTCGAGGCGGTGGTTACAGAGGTGACCGTGACGGTGGTAGCGATCGTGGTGGCTTCCGAGGTCGTAGCGACGACCGTGGCGGTTTCCGTGGCCGCAGCGACGACGGAGGCGGCTACCGCGGACGCGGAGGCGACCGCGATGGTGGCGGCTACCGCGGACGCGGAGGCGGAGGCGATCGTGATGGCGGTGGATACCGCGGTGGCGAACGTAGCGAACGCCCGCGACGTTCTTACGGCGACGACGGCTACGCCTCTCGCGCGCCGGCTCGATCGGGTGGCTCGAGCTGGGGCGGATGGTCTGAGTAGAGCAACCGACCCATCACATCCCCGTCGTCGCCCGCTTGCAGCAGCGAACCTGTACCAGACATTTTTTTGCCCTCATCGTGCCGCGATTGCTAGGACTATTACATAGATGCCGAACGCACACGACGCATGCATTCGTGTACGTATTCAAACTGTTTCTGTACGACTTATAATGAACCATTTTCTAAAATTTCCCCAAAGCTATCCGCTTTCGACGCCGCGCCCTGGCGACACACCTCGTCGCTCGCCCCGATCGCGCGCGCATCGAGCGTCATTACGTCACACATCACCATGATCCCGTCGCCATCCCAGGCGTCCCGCGCGCCGAGTGTCGGTGTCCTCGCCGCCGCCGCCGTGCCCGTTCGAGGGTCTCGCCCACGCCAACTCGGGACATCAGCCGCGCGAGCTCACCCGTGTGTCGTCGCGCGCGCGCGTGGGTTCGACGCCAACGACCCGCTCACTTGGAACCAATCCCCTGGTGCGGTCGAGGATGACGACGACGCCTCGATGTTCGCCGATGCGGCGGCGCCAGTGGCGGATATTCAATCGCTTTCAGACGCCGACTTGGCTGAGCTCGTGGGCGCGAGCGGCGCCTACGTGCCGCAAATGGTGGATGACGACGCGTTCGCGGCGATGACGGCGGAGATTGCGTCGTCGCGCGCACCTGAGAATGCGGCTGAGGCGATTGCGGTGGGGATTAAAGAGTATGCGGATGGTTCGTATGCCGACGCGTTGGCGACGTTTACGAGCGCGATGAGCAAGCCGGGGAGCGGGCCGGTGAGGTATAGAAAATCGCTCGTGGCCCCCGCGGGGCCGAGTTTGGGATTTAAACCTCGGGAATTATCCGCGGGAGAGGAGATTGCTATATGGTATAACAGCGCGTGTTGTTACGCGAAATTAGAAAACGTCACCGAGGGATTGGCGGCGCTGAATAAGGCGCTCGAGAGAGGATACGACGAGTATCCCGCCATTCGTCGCGACGCCGATATTGAAATTCTGAGACGTGATCCGCGTTTCGAGGGTATCATGGCGAGGTACGAGCCCCAAGGTGCGATTGGTAAACTATTTGACGCGATGAACGGACCGAAACGCGGCGAGTCTATCATGAGTGGTTTCGTGGCGATGATGAAAAAGAAGTAAATGCACAGAAACGACTCGCCGACGTGTGTAATTCTATCTACAATTTGCTAAGTCTTTGAAAGCAACGCGCCCACGAGGAACGCGAGAAACGCGAAAATGATGGATGGTACATGCTCTTGTCGCATGACAAAAAGCGCGTCGGCGCTTGCCGATTTCTTTTCAAGCTCCGACGCCGCCCGCGTCCCAGGTGGCGGTTGTGGCTTGAGCGTGTCGGCGAGCGACATCGGTTTGTTCGCCTGCGCTGATGCTGCGGCGGTAGCGGCGACATTCTTTTGCATCGCCGCGAGCGCGTCTTTCGCATGGCTCCAAGCGCGTTCGCATTCAGCCTGCGCCGACTTCGCCGCCGCTTCGGCGTGCACTTTAGCCATGACTTCAATTTCCAGTCTATTGATCACTTGTTGCACCGCGTCTTTCGCCGTTTGTTTCGCGTGCGCCAAATCGCGTTTCAATCGCACGCACAACTCCTTCAATTTGTCATACTCTGATTTAGGCACCATTGGGTCGACGCGTTCGTGAATCATCGACATCGCGCCGCCTCTGTACGACGGTTGCTGATAGAGCGACCGGGCCCGAGTCGCATAGCCATCGCGGGCGGGCGAGCCGATTTCGCTCACTGGACGCGAGTCCCCAGGGCGGTCTACTCCGTAAGACGCGGCTGCTTGCCACGCTTCAGCCGCCGCGGCGGTGGCCGCCGCGACTTCATCGCGTAATCGTTCATTTTCTTCCGTCAAATCACGTGTTCGCTCATCAACAGCTGCACGCGCTTGCTGCTCGAGCCATTGTTGACCGCGACTATCCGCGCTCGGCGCTAATGTATCCTTTGCGCTGCGCTGGCTTTGTTCGAGTTCACGTTCGAGTTCTTCTACGCGAGATTCGCTTTGCTTGAGTTGGCCCACGAGTCGCGCCACCTCGTTGGTTTTCGCCTCAACGTCTAACAATCCATCGCGAAGTTTTGCGTTGGTCGTTTCCAGAGCGAGCGTAAGCTCGCCAACGCGCGTTTCGCTCGCACCCTTTGTGCTCGACACTTGCGTTAATTCGAAGTCTTTTGCCGCGAGCTGCTCTCGAAGGCTCACTGCTTCCTCTTGGTAAGACTTGCCTTTCTTTACGGCGTTGGCGAATTTCGTCTTGGCTGTTTCCACCGAGCTCTTGAGCGCGTCCATTTCACTTTCGTACGCTTCCAAGTTGTCCCGAAGCCGCGCGAGCTCCTGTTGCGCCTCGCTAAAAGACGATAGTTGCGACTGCAAACGCTCAAGCTCGTCGTTGCGCGCAGCGAGCTCGCCGCGCGCGCGCTCCAACGCCACATTTGCAGCGTCGATATCTGTAGACATTTTGGAAAGTTGAGTTCTCGATTGCGCGCTTTGAGCGGCGAGCTCCGCGGCGAGCTCGTCGGCTCGAGCTCGCGCACGTTCCAAATCGTCGCTCAACTGTCTCGATTCCTCCGCGCCGCTCGTGCTCGCGTTCTGCGCGTCTAACAGTTGTGTTTTGAGGTCGTCCAACTCGTGTTGAAGTCTCGTGGCGTCGTCTTGAAATCCCTTACCTTTCTTGACCGCGTTGTCAAACTTTTGCTTTGACTTTTCGGCGACGGCGCCGAGTCGCTCAATCTCGGCGTCCTTCGCACTCAAAGACGCCTCGAGTGTAGCCACTTGAGATTGTAACGCGTCCAATGCGTCTGCGTCATCCGTCCGAAGCGCGGTCATCTCAGCCAATTCGACATCTCGACTTTTGATTTGAGTGCGAAGACTTTCGAGCTCGGCGTTCGTCGCGCTCGCAATCTGCGCGGCGCTCTGCTGCTTTGATTCAACGGCTGCGAATAACTCAGTGGATTTCTCTTCAAGCTCGCGGCGGAGTCGAGCAGCTTCTTCCTGGAAGCCCTTGCCTTTTGTCACTGCATTATCAAACTTTTGCTTGAACTTATTCGATTGTTCACTGATTTTGATAATTTCCGCGTCTTTGGCGCCGACCACCGCCGTGAGCGTCGCCAACTCGTTGGTCAAAGACTCCATTGTCGCTTGTAATTCCTCCTCGCGCGCCCTCATCGTTTGATCAGCCGCACTCGACGACGCCTCTAACTCTTCAACTTGACGCCGCAAAGATGCGATACTATCTTCGTGCGTCTTTGACATCGCTTCCGCATCCGTCTTCGCCCTTTGCGCATCCTCGACTTGGCGTTTCAACGCCTGACACTCCTCTGCACTCTTTGCAAGCGCGGCCGCCGCGTCATTTTGCGCATTGGATGACATCATCGCATCGAGCTCGGCGGTTTTATCCTCGAGCTGCCGACGCAACTGCACCGCCTCATCTTGGAATGATTTACTCTTCTCCTCCGCGGCGTTGAGCGTCGTCTTACTCTGCTCGACGACCGCTTGAAGTCTCTTCGCCTCGACGTCATTATTCTTTCGCATGGTCTCAATGGCGTCCGCGTGTTCCTTTTTTAGCGTCTCGATGGCATGTGCGTGCTCTGTTTTGAGCGACTCCACGGCACTTTCGCTGTCACGCATTGACGATAATTGCGCAGTCAGACGCGCAATTTCCTCGTCGCGGGCTTTCGCAGTCGTCGTCATCGCGTCCCGCTCCTGGGTCAATCGCTCTTTAAACTGGGCAAAGTCTTCAGTCCTCTTCGCGAGCGCGTGCAACTCGTCAGTGGCGCTCGTCAACTGCGCGTGCAACGATTCGCATTCTGATCTCAACCGTGAAATCGTCTTCTCCGCTACGTCGGCGTCTTGTTGCGCCATTTGAAGCTCTTCGCGCGCAGCGTGAAGCTCTCTCAGTGTTTCTTGCGACGCTTCCTGCACTGGTGCCGGACTTTCCAACGCCTTTTCAGCGGCAGCCATCATTTCTTCTACGGACATTTCTGGTTTCTGCGCGGCATCTAAAGCCTCACGAGTGCGCTCGAGTTCGACGGAGACTTTTTCGCGTTCGGCATCCTTGTCTCGCATCGCCGCGTCGAATTCGTCTCGCGCCGTCTTAAGTTCGCCTTTCAACTCGTCTAATTTTGTCTTTTGCTTGCGCGCAATAGTTTCCATTTTCTCGCACTTTGCGCGCAATGCCGCGTCTCCTGCTCCTTGTGACGAAGAACGCTCGCGTTCCAACGTCTCCTCCAGTTCTCGCACGTAATTTGACCGCTTCTTATCCGCTTGTTTCAATCGCAAGCTTTCGTCTCGAGCGTCTTTAAGCGCTAAACGCAACCGCGTTAATTCTTGAAAATGTCGCTCTTCAACATCATTCGATGCAGCCTCTGTCGTGACGTCTTCCATCGCTGTCGCACTTTCATCGTCGTCGCGAGCGAAACCGTCAAACGCGTCGTCGTCTCGAATCGTCGGCGCCACCTCGTCGAGACGCTCGGCGCTGAAATTCCTGGTCAGCAACAACTCCTCGCCGCGGTCGCGCGGACTCAACACATCACCAGTCGGAAGCTCCCATCGAACGATTTGCGATGACGCCGTGCCCGTGTATAAAACGCCCGCGTCAGCGTCGAATGCGAGCGCTCTGACGGCGCCCGCCTTGGTGCTCGGGCACTCAAACATCAACCGCCGCGCTCGAACGTCCCACACCAACGCGCGTTGATCCGCGCCCGCGGCGCACACGATGCCCGGAGCAATGTTGATGACATTGAACACTGCGCCAGTGTGTTTACCTCGTACATTCATCTCTTCTGGCGGACCGAGCAATTCACCTCGTTCGTTGACGTACCACGCGAGAACCCGGCCATCCGCTCCGGCGGTGACGATGACGCCGTCGTTATCGCACACGCCGTAAATCGCCCCTCGATGGCCTCCATCTTCGGCGCCAAACATAGCGACTGGGCGACCAGCGCGCATTTTCCAAATGGTCAACGTCCCATCTTCGGCGCCGCTCGCGACGAATTCGGCGTCTGGATCCGCCGGATGCGTCCATCCGCTCACGCAGCGCACGCAATTCGGCTCGACGGCGGCGGCTTTCGCCTTGCCCAATCCGACGACACCGCCGCGCTTCTTCCTCGGCGACGCATTGGCACCACCCGCATTGGTTGCGTTCTCGCTAAGAAATTCTCTCGCGGCGACACCAAAACGCCACGTCGGATATAACGCGACGCATTCGACGCCGGCACCGCGTTCGCCGTCGGCTAAATCCCACACAAAAATTCCGCCTCGCGCGTCGCCGCCGACGATGAGTCCACTCTTCGGTAACACGCACAGCGCCTCTATCGCACACGTCGGACCATCCATGGTCATCGTGACGCGTCCGGTGGTTAAATCTCGCGCGTGCACGCGCCCATCCGTTGATGAACACGCCGCAACCGACGCGCCCGTCGACGACCGAGCCGAGCGCACCGACGCCACCGCGACGTCGGTCTCGAACGCCTTCGTTTGCGACATCAGGCGCCCGCTCGAGGTGTTCCACGCGCGTAAACCACCATCGTCGGAGCCAGACAATAGCGTGGCGTCCGGGGCGACGCATAACGCGCGCGCGGCGCCGGTGAGCTTGTCTAGGACCAGCGCACCAGATGCGGTGAGCAGATGCGGTGAGGCGTCACCGTCGCGCGTGGCGTGCGCAGCGAACGGGAGCGTGTGCGCGGCATCGGTGACTGTTTTCTTTATCAGTGACAGCATCGCGCGTCGACGTCGGCGCGACGCGCGGCGCGGAGCTGCGTGCGCGTGACTGGCGAGATAACGGCTTTTTGGATTTTTCAAGCGCGTTTGCGTCGCGGGACGCCGGGACACAACATTGGATGCGAATGCGGTCTACAAATGCGCTGTGAGTGATGGAACATGACAATGGAAGAATTGTTTCGCTAACTGGTTTCGGGATTTAGGGCGATGGCGGCGAGGAGTCATCGCCGCGGACGCTGCTCGACGCGCTATTCGCCGCCGGGACGTATTCTCGTCGGAGCACCGAGGCGAGCTTGTTGACTTGGTGTTCCATGGAGTCCATGTACGCTGCAGCGCCGCGGCGAAGGCCAGCGGCGGTTTCGGGCGACGTGTCATTGAGTTCACAGCCGAAAATATCCGCGATTGGTTGAAAACGATAGTAGGAATCCTTTGAGCCGAGTAGATGGCGAATTGTGGCGTCTACTTGATCGACATCGCATGTGGCGTGAATTGTGTTATCCAACCATCCTGGATTACGCGCACCGCGCGCATGTGGCACGGACGCACCTGTGCCTAGGGATACCACGCACAACGGTCGTGACTGTGAGAATAATCGTCGAGCTTCGAATACAGCAACCGCCGTTGGATTGTTACTCGCTATTGCGCCGTCGATAAGCCGAAGTTCAGATTGCACATGTGTCGGTGTTTTCTGCACGTCGTACTTCACGACATCGTCTTCGATAGCATCCGACGCTCCCGTGCCTGGGGAATCTTTAGTGTTTACGCCGCTAGCGCTGGCTTCGCCTTGACGCTGTTCGGAATCAGTCTTTGCTTCGCACGCGCAACCACCTGTGCCTCCTATTTCTTTATCAACCTTGAGCTCTTCTAGATACCAAGGTGCCGCGGTCGTCGCGCGAATAGACTGAACGAGACTAGCACGGTGCTCGCCCGGTAACCTCCCGAGATGCCCTTTCGCTTGACCTTCATGGTGATACGAGCGCATGAGGAACGTCGTCGTCGGCGAACGGCTCACCAGTCGAGAGACCAACGCTACGCGTGGCGGTGGGAAACGTGAAGAATACCATCTCGGGTGAGATGCGATCGTATACAGTGGCTTTTCAGCTTCACCATCAAGCGCCTTATTGAGCATAATTTCAAAGTTCCGCGCCTCTTCTTGACCACGTTGGAACGCCTTGTATACCTGTGTGATGTATGAATCCTTCTTGGGGAATATTTCATCACCCATGTTCGTGTACAGCTCGTTTAATTCTTCAGTGGTCATGCGAAGTAGCCCCGTTCCTACGGCTATGATGCCTCCAGTAGAAGTCCCGACGATTAAATCGAAGCAATCACCGACACACCAATTTTGCGTAGCCTTGAGGATGCGCTCAAGCATCACCAATGTAGCGATGCCACGCATACCACCGCCGTCTAGACTGAGAATGCGAATTGGTTTTTCGTTTGCATTCGCCGATGTCGGATTCACATTATAAGCATGATCCAATAATTCAGCACCGTGGTCACCGAGTGCAGTCACGAGACGCATCGCGCGAGTCCATTGCGAAACGCCGCCTTCTACGTTTGCGCTTCGCCAGGCGTCCAGATGTGAATCATCGCCCATCGGGGGAACTTTCACCTTTTCTTTCAGCTTCTGTAACGCCGCGATATTACCCGATTCTTCGTCCGGCTTCTTGTTCTCGTCCGTTTTACTCTCGTCTTTGCTAGACTCACCCGTGAATGTCACACGACGAATAAGCGCCGCGAATCCTTCACCTGCAGACTGCGAGCTCGGAGATGCCACAACTTCTTTTGGTAGTAAAACTTCGTCAGCGCTAAATTTAAACCTTCCCCTGAACCTTCCAGCGCTCGGTGGATTGGCTTTCGGTTCCATAGGCGGCGGTCTATCCGCGCACGCCTCTGCAAGTTTGTGGCCGATTCGCATCGCCAATTGTTGCGCAAGTCCAACAGTCGGTTGGGTCAGCTTTACATCGATGACGAACGTGCAATCATCAGTACACGATACTGCGGCTAACACCGACTGTTCATCAACGACAAATGCCGGAATGTTCGTCGCTGTATCGAAATTCGGACTCGCCAACAATGGCTGCACCGCGACGCATGAAGGCGTGCGTGTCGGCCACACAAAGATGACCGCTCGCGCTCCGCGTTCGCGTGCGCGCCAAACCAAGCGAGGCGCTTGCCGAATCATAGCAACATGTGCATCCCAGTCTCTGTCTTTTGCGCACAATACGACAATCCCCCCGTCGAATGGCATTGCATCCGCCTCGAGCCAATACTTGTCAATAGTCGTCGGTTTCTTGGCGACCGGCGTGCAAACCTCAGAAGCATCCTGCTTTTCGGCATCGCTGCCTTTGTCAATTTTAGCATCGATCATGGTCCAGTCTTTATCACCATCTTTATCAGGTGATTCGCCGCCTTCCCATATATCATCGTAAGCCTTGAGTATTTTTTGCGCTGGTGTCATGCGTGGCGAAGCATCCTTTCGCATTCGCTGCTTTCGAGGCAATTCAACAAAACCATCGCGATCTTTGGGTGCTTCAATATCAAGGATGTACACTTCACCCTCTATGCGCGCGACATCAGACGCATTGCAAGTCAAACTTGAACGAAGCGCAGTGAACGAGGTAAGTATGTCCTCATGCTTTGCCGCGATGCGAACTGTGGCCAAGTCGGTGAGCGCCATGTGCTCCGCGAGGGACGCCATAGACTGACGAGTTTCATTGCCGAAGAAAGTCGAACTTCCATTCCAAAATGCGTGAATAATGCGCAAAGCTGATTCTGCTGCACCTCGTCTGATGCACTCCGCATACAACGCAAAATTGTCAACTGTCAAGAGTTTGAGGAGCGACTTGACGTAAGCCTTGTCGAGAACTTCAAGCTTATTGTGCGTGCCGGCATCACTAATGCATGCGCAAACGCGCTGCGCAATGTACTCAACCGCGCCGGCATTGACACATTCTGCTGCCGCTAAAGCTCCCCGTGTCAAAATAATACCGCCCAAAAGCATATCAACACTTGGAACAAATGTTGCGTTCGCACTCGATGAAAGCGAATATTTTACAAGCGCGCGAACCAAGTTGTATACGCTCACTCTTGAACCACTCGTGCTATCAAGAATTGCACTCTTCGTGTCAACCATGAGTTGTGAGTAACGGTTCAATCTACCGGTTTCGTCCATTACGCCCCAACCTTCTTCAGAAAAGTCTTTCCAAGGGACAAACAAATCCGATGCGCGCTCTTTCGTACCGCGCTGAACTAACGTTGGAAACCATCCTCCACTGGCATGAGTAAGTGTGGCTCGAATGAATGCCTTACCTTTGGACGGCCCGACGTCAATCCACGTATGAACTTTGCTTTTCGCATTTCCATGAGATAGCACTGCTAAAGCGAGTGGCTTGTCCGCCAACGCCGTTGCGTTTTGAATGGCCAGAGTTGTTTCGTCGTTCGTGTCATCCGCACCGAGTATACCGACAATAACGAGCTGCAAAGCTTTGGTTACTTTTTCAGCAAGCTTTGGCGCGCCACCAGCCCATGGCCCACATGTTGTAATACACAACATGTGTTCTGTGACGCTCTTCCGCGCAACGTCGACTTCACCGCCGTCAAAGAATGCCTTCATGAATGATTGTAGAGCTAATTCGATGTCTTTGGCGCGACGCGCTCCTCCACTAGTATCCCAATTATTTTCATACACCGGTTTGAAGTCGTCCGCTCGAACGATGACGACGTTTAAACCGGGATCTTGCCGCCAACCATCGGTGACTTCAGCAGTCTTCCAGAGTCCGGCGCTTACATCTTCCTCAATCGCGAGTTCCTTCATACCGATATCAGCGACGTCCTTGAGCTCTTCGCCATCTTCTTGTTTGACGTCTTCTACCTTTACCGGTACGTACCGAGCGTAGTGGCCATCAGCGGGGCAAATACTTCTCGAACTCGTCGATTGAGATGGATAACCACTCGCGGTGATTTCAATCTGAGTAGAACGCATAGCTACACTCGCCCTCGACGTAATATAATCAGCCATCGCATCCGAGTCGTCACCAAACGCGCAAAGTCCGACGTTACAAGTTCTGTTCGGAAGCAACTTTACCCTTTTCCATCGCTGTTTAATTTCCGCATCGGACACGTGGCACAACACCCGCGCGTCCTTGGTGTGCGTCTTCACGCCGCTCTCTGCCGCGAGCATAAAAGCCTGCGATACGACCGCGCTGACATCTTCCCCTTCGCCTATGTCCGGCACGATGTCAATCGCGAGTTTCCATCCATCTTCTGGGGCATAATCTACTGGTATCGCGCGCGCGTCCCACTCAACCGTCGCTTCGCCCGCGCTCGTTCGCGTCACCCGAACT
>Ga0181553_10003888_pt1 | contig 12828 bp, 10 predicted proteins | sample 011ome_17_FD_133753 | JGI IMG/M metagenome (GOLD analysis project Ga0181553, IMG submission 133753) | Coastal salt marsh microbial communities from the Groves Creek Marsh, Skidaway Island, Georgia - 011502XT metaG (megahit assembly) | ecosystem: Environmental > Aquatic > Marine > Intertidal...
ATCCCGGTATCGTCGAGAGTCTCCGGGCAATCGATACCAGCCAGGGTCAGGCACCGTACTTTGGGTTGTTACCAAACCCAGCTCTAGACCCGCCAGGCCGAGCATGGGCTTGACCGTGGATCCTGGGGGATACTGACCCTGCACCGCTCTGTTGAGCAAAGGTGTATCTCGAGAATTTCTGAGGGCGTTATAGTCCGCGGAACTGATGCCGTTAACAAATAAATTGCTATCGAAACCGGGTTTGGATACCAGGGCCAGCACACCACCGGTATTTGGGTCTATGGCTACCACGGCCCCGCGCTGATCGCCCAACGCCTCAAACGCCGCTCGCTGCAGATCCAAGTCCAAATAGAGTTGAAGATTGGCGCCGTCAATCGGTGGTTCTCGATCGAGCACACGCAGGATACGTCCGTGGGCGTTGGCCTCTACGTTCTGATTACCCACGGTACCGTGCAGCACCGACTCATAACGTTTTTCCAAACCCACTTTGCCTATGTGCAGCGTGCCTCGATAATCCTCGTCGTCGATCTGCTCGGCTTCACGCTCGTTAATGCGACCAACATAACCGACCACGTGGCTGAGCAGCTCCCCGTGGGGGTAGTGGCGAGTGAGCTGTGCCTCTATTGTAACGCCGGGCAACTCATGGCGATGAACCCCCACCCTCGCTATTTCCTCGTCGCTCAACTGCAATTTCAGTGGCACTGGGTCATAGGGCCGTCGTCTACGACGTCGCTCTTCAAAACGTTCTAGATCCTCAGCATCCAAAGCTACAAGAGTTTGAAGCTTGGATAGCGTGTACTCTAAGTCCCGCGCCCGCTCTACGACCACGCTCAGCGCGTGGGTGGGTTCGTTGAAAGCCAATAGCCGGCCCTTGCGGTCATAGATCAGCCCACGCTTTGGCGGAACCGCTTCCAAACGAACTCGGTTACGCTCACTCTGGGTTAAAAAACGATCATATTGTTCTATCTGTAACGTGTAGTAACGATAACCAATCAGCAGCAGAGCGAGACTCACTACAACCGCGGCCACGCCTACTCTTGAGGCATTGATGGCCTGTTCACGCCCTGAATCCCGCAGTGTTGAGCGACTGGTGGGCACGATCAGGCTCGGTGATAAGGGTGTTGGGCGTTAATCGACCAGGATCGATATAACTGCTCAGCAAGAATGACACGCACAAGAGGATGAGGCAGCGTGATGCGACCCAGTGACCAGCGAGCGGTGGCCGAATTAAGTAGGTCCGGATGGATGCCATCTGGACCGCCGATGATGAACGCGAGATTGCGGCCGTCCATTTGCCAGTGCTGGAAACTTGCAGCCATGTCTTCAGTGCTGACCGCTTCGCCACGAACATCCAATGCCAGCAACCGGTCGTCACTCTTGAGATGTTTTCGAATGGCTTCTGCCTCTTTAGCCATGAGGCGCTCGGCGGACTCACCCTGACGCTTGGCTGGCGGTATTTCTATCCAATCAACGGGGAAATCACGGGGCAGTCGCTTTTGGTACTCGCCAACACCCTCTGCCACCCAAGCTGGCATCCGCGTGCCCACAGCCAACACACGGATGCGCATCAGCTATCGGTGGGCGGTGCGGTCCATAGCCGCTCTAAATCGTAGAAGCTGCGAGTCGCCGGCTGCATGACATGCACAACAACGTCACCGTAGTCGACAAGCACCCACTCACCCGCCATTTCGCCCTCAACGCCAATTGGTCGCAGCCCTTTTTCCTTGGCCTTTTCGAGCACAATATCCGCTAAGGACTTCACGTGCCGACTCGATGTGCCGCTGGCAACCACTAGGTAATCCATAACGGAACTTAGCTCTCGGACGTCCACGACCACGGGGTCTACCGCTTTCAGATCGTCCAGCGCATCAAGCACCAGCGCTATCAGGTCTTCGCCCTGCATAACAGGAATATCAGTCACTGGTGTCCTCGGGTTGGGATATTGTCATTGGCGATAAAGTTCATGTTCGTGAATATACTCCATAACCGGGTCCGGCAGGAGGAAGCGAACGTTTTTTCCTGCATTAATTGCAGCGCGCAAATCCGTTGAGGAAATCGCCAGTGGCGGCTGCTCAACTACTGCTACTGCCCCTGCCGGGCGATTGCGCAGTTCCCGCGGCTCAACCCGATGTCCTCTCAACCATTGGGCTATGACACCTCGCTGGGGCAGCTGGCTACCGGGCCGCATCATGATTGCAATATTGGTGAGGGTTAATAACTCCGACCAACGTCGCCAGCGGTCGAGGGTCAGCAGTGCGTCCACCCCCATGATGAAGGTGAGGCTGGTTTCAGCGCCCTGTTCTTGGCGACACTGGGCCAAGGTTTCCACGGTATAGGACGTACCGCCTCTTTCAAGCTCCCGCAGATCGACGCTTAACTCTGGCATATCCGCCACTGCCAGCTGCACCATCTTAGCCCGATGCTCAGCACTCACCCCAGGCTTCTCTTTTAGGGGTGGCAGTCCCGCGGGCACCAGCAATACTTGGTGAACACCCAACCATTCTCGGGCGTCTAAAGCGATGCGCAGGTGGCCCACATGAACGGGATTGAAAGTGCCCCCCAACAAAGCAATGGGTGCACCGCTCATGATGCTGCAAACCTATGGGGCTCTCTCATCGATCTTTCTTATCGGTCATTGCCGTATGTGACCATCACCAAAGACTACATATTTAGATGAAGTCAGACCCTCGAGCCCGACCGGGCCTCGTGCATGCAACTTGTCGGTAGAGATGCCAATTTCAGCACCCAAACCGTATTCAAAACCATCGGCAAAACGGGTTGAAGCATTGATCATTACGGAGCTGGAATCCACCTCCCGCAAAAATCTCATCGCCGTACTGTGATTCTCGGTAATGATGCTTTCGGTGTGGCCCGAACTGTAAGTCGCGATGTGCTCCATTGCACCGTCAACATCGGCAACGATCCGGATAGATAGGACAGGTGCCAAATACTCCGTCGCCCAATCCTCTGCAGTTGCCGCTATGTGGATTTCCGGCACGATCGCTCGGCTGCGATCACAGCCTCGAAGTTCAACGCCTCTGGCAATGAGCTCCGCGGCGATATCGGGCAGCAATGAAGTCGCCCGCTCTGCAATTAACAGGGTCTCCATGGTATTGCATGTGCCATAGCGCTGGGTCTTGGCATTGATGGCAATTGCTTTCGCCTTCTCTGGGTCTGCCTCACCGTCTATGTAGACGTGGCAGATTCCGTCTAAATGCTTAAGCACTGGCACACGAGCCTCACCGGCAATGCGCTCGATCAGCCCTTTACCACCGCGAGGTATGACGATATCCACGTACTCGGGCATGGTGATCATGGCGCCCACAACCGACCTGTCCGTGGTTTCGATGACTTGTACTGCGTCCTCCGGCAGGTTCGCCGCTCTGAGGCCTTCGCGAATCATGGCACCCAGCGCCTGATTAGATGAAATGGCCTCAGAACCACCCCGCAAAATAGCGGCGTTGCCTGATTTCAAGCAAAGACTCGCTGCCTCCACTGTCACGTTGGGCCGAGACTCGTAAATTATGCCGATAACACCCAGCGGCACCCGCATCTTGCCCACCCTGATGCCCGAATCCATGGTGCGCACTCCGTCGATAGCGCCCACGGGATCAGGGAGGGTTGCGACTTGAGCCAGGCTTGCCATAAGTCCCTCGATGCGCTGAGCATCTAGCGCCAGCCTATCCATTAAAGGCGCTTCTAACTGACGGGCGTGTCCGCGCTCTAAATCCTCTTGGTTCGCTCGCAGCAGCGTTTCGCGCTGATCTCCTATCGCAGAGCGAATGGCATGCAACGCTGCGTTGCGGCTTGCGACGGTGCTCGAGGCGGTAATGCGGGATGCGGCGCGGGCGCGCTGGCCCAGCTCGCGCATGCTTTGTTCGATAGACACGTTGATAACCCAAAAAAGAATATCGGCTAAGTATACCTCGCATTTTGGCTGATCAGAGGGCGGAGGTACCGCATACGCAAATGCAGTTGACAATGATTCGCACTTGCATATACTCGATTCCATGTATATCTGTTTATGCCAAGGCGTAACCGATCGCGACATCCGCCGCGCGGTTGAACAAGGCGCCACCACGTTTCGCGAGGTCCAAGAGCAACTTGGGGTCTCAACCCAATGCGGTTCCTGCGAACTCATGGCGCGCTCGGTTGTAGCCGAGACCATGCCCCTTGTTCCAGAAACGCAATTTTACTCCCCCGAGACCCCCTCATTTGCTGTGGCGTAAGCATTCAGAACGCCAATGCAATTGAAAACACTTCTGATTCCCACTCAAAATTTACTTTAAAAACAATCACTTAAACGCTTTTTGGCGTTGGATTGATGACGCGATCAGCCTATACTCCGGACATAGCCACCCTCGCGATCCTCGAAACTTCGCGACCCATGTAATAAGGAGCCCACATGAAAGGCGACCCCCAAGTTATTCAGCACCTGAACAAAGTCCTCTACAACGAGCTGGTAGCTATCAATCAATATTTTCTGCATGCCAAAATGTACAAGGACTGGGGACTGACTGAACTCGCTGAACACGAACATCACGAATCTATAGATGAGATGAAACACGCTGATGAGCTGATTGAGCGCATTCTGTTTTTGGAGGGAATTCCCAACCTACAGGACTTGGGCAAGCTGATGATTGGCGAAAATCCCCGAGAGATGCTCGAGTGCGACCTCAAACTGGAGCACATCGCCCATGTCGATCTAAAAGCCGCCGTAGCGACCTGCGAGGAGGTGAAAGACTATGTTTCAAGGGATTTATTTCAGCGTATCTTAGACGCTGAGGAGGAGCACATCGACTGGCTCGAAACTCAACTATCACTCATGGATAGAGTGGGCGAACAAAATTATCTGCAAACCGCCATGGTGAGCACCAAGCCTATAGGCGGTTAAATCCAACACCGCCCACAGCTTGTTGTGGGGGCTGCACCAGAAGCCGGCCCCCGCAGGCTTTTCAAGCACCCGCGCTATCAGCGCCGGTACCGCGGACCACCTCAGCCAACTCACCGCTGGCTTCCATCTCGCTAATAATGTCACTACCACCAATGAGCTCGCCGTCTACCCACAGCTGTGGGAACGTTGGCCAGTTCGCATACTTGGGCAAATTCGCTCGAATTTCTGGGTTCGATAGGATGTCGACATAGGCAAAACGCTCGCCCACCCCAACCAGAGCCTGCACGGCTCGAGCTGAAAATCCACACTGGGGCTGATTGGGCGAACCCTTCATGTACAAGATCACCCGATTGCTAGTGATCTGATCTTTAATGGTTTCCATGATATCCATTGCGAACTACCTCGATAATTGATGGAACAAACCGCACACAAGCGCGCGGCGGTCTTTGGATGACCGGCTCCGCATTCATTGTTGGGTGCAGTATAACGTGGGGAAGCGGGGAGCGGATTACAAGTTCGTAGTATTGGTAGTTGTATCGGTATAAGAAATCATCCTAACCCAGCGTCACCCCCCGGTTTAACCCCTCGGCGAGTAGGAGTATGCTTGCGCGCTTCGTTTTCTAGACTACGAGCGCACTATGTCAGCCCTAATGCCTACCTACAAGCGATTACCCGTGACCTTCGTCCGCGGCGAAGGTGCTGTGCTTTGGGATCATAAGGGCCGCCCTTTCCTCGATGGTCTTTCAGGGATTGCCGTGACCAACTTGGGCCATTGCCACCCCAATGTCACGGCCGCGATACAAGAACAGGCGGCAACTTTGATGCACGCTTCCAACTTGTTTCGCATAGCCCAGCAAGAACGACTAGCTGCAGAGCTAAGCGCCGCCACCGGCATGGAAGCCATGTTCTTTTGCAACTCTGGCGCAGAGGCCAACGAGGTCGCGATTAAACTCGCCCGACGCTACGGCCACGAGCAAGGTATCAACGTACCCACCACCGTCGTCCTTGAATCCGCTTTTCACGGTCGCACCATGGGCGCCCTTGCAGCGACTGCCGGGCACATCATGAAAGAAAACTTTGAACCCATGCTCCAGGGCTTTGAGCGGGTACCGCGAAACGATATTGCGGCAATAGAGGCCGCGGCCTCGAGCAATCCCAATATCGTAGCCGTGCTGGTCGAACCAGTGCAGGGAGAGGGCGGGGTTCGGCAGCTCGATGTGGAATATTTGCGCGCCCTGCGAGCACTGTGCGATCGAAAAAATTGGCTGCTGATGTTCGACGAGGTCCAGTGTGGTAACGGTCGCAGCGGCAGCCTGTACGCCTTTCAGCAGCTTGGGGTAACGCCAGATGTGCTGGTAACGGCCAAGGGGCTGGGCAATGGCTTTCCCATTGGCTGCTGCATGGCACGCGGCGATGCCGCCCAGGTGCTGAAAGCAGGTGACCATGGCACCACCTACGGCGGCAACCCACTAGGCTGTAGCGCCGGCAGTGCTGTCATTAATACCATTGCAAGCGACTCGCTCTGCGACCGGGTTGCACCCATCCGGGAACACATTATCCACGGCTTCGAAAGCGCACTGAAGCGAACTGATAGCGTCCGAGAGATCCGCGGCCTGGGCCTGATGATAGGCATTGAAGTCAATGTCCCTGCTGGCGACCTGGTAAGGCTCGGTCTGGAGCAAGGCGTGGTGATCAATGTAACCGCTGGCAACACGATTCGCCTGTTACCACCGCTGGTGATGACCGACGCTCAAGCAACCGAACTCGGTCAGATAGTGGCTGATGTTGTCAACAACATAGAGGAGAGCACCTCATGAGCACACCGCGACACCTGCTCACACTGAACGACCTGAGTAGTGAAGAATTCCGTGCCATTATCGCCCGCGCATCCGTCCTAAAGCAGTTGCAGCGAGAGGGCACACCCCACGCTCGCTATCCGGGCAAAGTGCTGGCAATGATCTTTGCCAAAGCCTCCACACGCACGCGGGTGTCATTCGAAGCCGGCATGACCCAACTCGGAGGCAGCGCCATGTTTCTATCCGCCGCAGACACCCAGCTGGGCCGTGGCGAACCCATAGAGGATACCGCCATCGTGATTTCCTCGATGGTAGATGTGGTGATGATCCGCACCTTTGAGCACAGTACTGTTGAACGCTTCGCACAACACTCATCAGTACCAGTCATCAACGCCCTGACCAATGACTACCATCCCTGTCAACTTCTGGCCGATATGCAAACATGGTTTGAACACCGAGGTGACATTAGCGGCAGGCGAGTGTGTTGGCTCGGGGACGGCAACAACATGTGCCAGTCTTATATTAACGCTGCCAAGCTTTTGGACTTTGAGCTGGTAGTAGCCTGCCCAGAGGGCTACGAACCTAAATCGGAGTTAGTCTCTGCCAACAGCGATCGGGTTCGCATAGAGCATGACGCCCATGCAGCCGTTGAAGGGGCTCACCTTCTTGTAACTGACGTGTGGGCCTCAATGGGGCAAGAGGAGGAGCAAGCTCAGCGCGCGGCTGCCATGGCGCCTTTCCAGCTTAATCGCTCGCTGCTCAAGCGGGCGGCCAGCGATGCGCTGTATATGCACTGCCTGCCCGCTCACAGGGATGAAGAGATTTCCGCGGAGCTCATGGATGCTTCAGATACTGTGATCTGGGATGAAGCAGAAAACCGACTGCACGCCCAAAAAGCGCTACTCGAGTTTCTATTAGGCTAAACGGACGCAACAGCACATCGATGGTGTTAAAAGTCGGCTGCCCTCGGGCGGCCACATAACTAACACCTCTATCGACACCCAATCTTATGAAAAATTGGTAAAAGAAAAATAACGCCAAAAACCCCTCACCGCTTCGCCCTAACCCAAAGAAAATAGCTAACGCTCCCCGTAAGCAAGCACTTACAAATAGGGTTATACACACCTCCCGCACACAAAACCCCTCGACTTAGACGGTTGCAAAGACACCCAGACCCACCTATCTTGGGGTCTCGGGAGACTCAAACCCCCATATATAGGGTTTTCGCGGTCGTGCCCCCCAATTCTGAACAACAATCGAGCCAAACCGCCCGCCAGCGCAGGCGCATGACAAAAAAGAGGGAAGCGTTTGGAAAATCCATACCTTTCCACAACAAACAACAAGACGGCTGCGAGCCACGAGGAACACAAATTCATGCAAACAGGCACCGAGACAGGCACCACAACCACCGCGGCACCCGCCCAAGGGCTGGCAGCACAAACTTCCAACCCCACTCGGCTGCAGGCAACAGCGCCGGGTCAGCTACGCGTGATCAAGCGCAACGGAACGGTCGTCTCCTTCGAAGACAGTAAAATCTCGGTAGCCATTACAAAAGCGTTTTTAGCCGTAGAGGGCGGTACAGCCGCCGCTAGCTCACGGATTCATGAAACCGTAGCCAAATTGACAGAACAGGTTGTATCGACGTTCAAGCGGCGGATGCCCTCGGGCGGCACCATTCACATCGAAGACATTCAAGATCAGGTTGAGCTGGCGCTGATGCGCGCAGGCGAGCATAAGATTGCTCGAGACTACGTCATTTATCGGGATCAACGCGCACGAGAGCGGGCAGCCAAGGCGGCTCTGTCCCCCGAATCCCAGGCTGCGGCTAGTAGTATCAACGTGCTGATGCCAGACGGCAGCCGCCAGCCATTGGACATCGAGCGTGTTCGCACGATCGTGGCTGAGGCATGTGCCGACCTGCCCGACGTCAGTGAAACCGCCATCATCGACGAAGCTCTGCGTAACCTTTACGACGGCGTCTCGGCGGACGAAGTCAGCACCTCACTGGTCATCACGGCGCGCACGCTCATTGAACAAGAGCCAAACTACGGCTATGCAGCAGCTCGATTATTGCTAGATAACCTGCGGGCAGAAGCACTGAGCTTTTTAAATGTTGCCGACTCTGCAACCCAGCATGATATGGCCATCTATTACGGTCAGGCGTTAGGAGCTTTCATCGCGCGGGGCGTGGAGCTCGAACTGCTCTCCCCCGAATTGCTGGAGTTCGATCTCGAGCTCCTCGGCAAGGCGCTCATGCCCGAGCGAGACCTACAGTTCACCTACCTTGGACTGCAAACCCTGTACGATCGCTACTTCATTCACTCCAACGATGTGCGCTTTGAACTGCCGCAGGTGTTCTTTATGCGCGTGGCCATGGGGCTTTGTATCCGTGAGGAAGACAAGAATGCCCGCGCGGTAGAGTTCTACGACCTGCTGTCGTCCTTTGATTACATGAGTTCCACCCCTACGCTGTTCAACTCCGGTACCCTGCGGTCTCAACTGTCCTCTTGCTACCTCACCACCGTACCCGACGACCTCTTTGGCATCTACGGCGCCATTCAAGACAATGCGATGCTGTCCAAATTTGCTGGCGGATTGGGTAATGACTGGACGCCGGTTCGCTCAATGGGTGCCTATATCAAAGGAACCAACGGTAAGAGCCAAGGCGTGGTGCCATTCCTAAAAGTGGTGAATGACACCGCCGTGGCGGTCAATCAGGGCGGCAAGCGCAAAGGGGCGGTATGTGCCTACCTCGAAACCTGGCACATGGATATCGAGGAATTCCTAGAGCTGCGCAAAAACACCGGTGATGACCGCCGTCGCACCCACGACATGAACACCGCCAACTGGATTCCAGATTTGTTCATGAAGCGGGTTTTTGAAGAGGGCGATTGGACGCTGTTCTCTCCCAATGACGTGCCAGATCTGCATGATTTATACGGCAAAGCCTTCGAGGAGCGCTATGCCCAGTACGAGGCCATGACAAAAACTGGTGAACTGACGTACTTCAAAACCGTCAAGGCCAGCAACCTCTGGCGTAAAATGCTAGGTATGATTTTTGAAACAGGGCACCCTTGGATGACGTTCAAGGACCCCTGCAACCTGCGCTCGCCCCAACAGCATGCAGGTGTTGTGCACTCCTCTAACCTGTGCACCGAGATCACCCTAAATACCAGCGCCGATGAAATCGCCGTCTGCAATCTCGGATCGATCAACCTGCCCCAGCATGTCGAGAATGGAGAGCTCAACTTAGAGAAACTCCGAAAGACCGTGCGAACCGCCATCCGCATGCTCGATAACGTGATCGATATCAACTACTACTCAGTGCCTGCGGCGGAACAGTCCAACATGCGCCATCGCCCCATCGGCATGGGTATCATGGGATTCCAGGACGCACTGTACAAAATTGATGTGTCTTACGCGTCAGATGACGCCGTAACGTTTGCCGACCGATCCATGGAAGCGGTGAGCTATTACGCTATTGAAGCCTCGAGCGAGCTTGCGGCCGAAAGAGGTAGCTACTCTAGCTACCAGGGTTCGCTATGGAGTCAGGGTATCTTCCCACTAGACTCCCTCGATCTACTGATCGAGAGTCGCGGCGAGAAATATATTCAGGTGAACAAAGACGCGACCCTAGATTGGCCCACCCTGAAGACCAAGGTGGCGCAAAACGGCATGCGAAACTCCAACGTAATGGCCATTGCACCTACGGCAACCATTGCCAATATCACGGGCGTGTCTCAGTCAATTGAACCGACCTACCAAAACCTCTACGTCAAATCGAACCTATCCGGAGAGTTTACAGTCGTGAACCCCTACCTGGTCGCAGATCTAAAAGCGCGGGGACTGTGGGACAAGGTTATGGTCAACGATCTGAAGTACTACGACGGCTCGGTGCAGGGGATCGATCGCGTCCCCGAGGACCTCAAAGCCAAATATGCTACTGCCTTTGAGATAGAACCTCGTTGGCTAGTAGACAGTGCAAGTCGCCGCCAAAAGTGGATTGATCAAGCTCAATCCCTGAATTTATACATCAACAACGCAAGCGGTAAAAAGCTGGACGTAACCTACCGCATGGCTTGGTTCAGCGGCTTGAAAACCACATACTATTTGCGCTCCCTAGCCGCCACGGGCACCGAGAAGTCCACCGTGGAGACCGGCAGACTCAACGCAGTATCATCGGGAACAGCACCGCAACCTGCACCTGTTCCCAAGGCATGCTCTCTGGATGATCCAGACTGCGAAGCTTGTCAATAAATTCAACATCGACACAAAGAGGTAAAGAGATGCTCAGCTGGGACGAATACAACAACGACGAGTCCATCGCGCCCGCGGCAGCAACAGCCGCTGCTAAACCCGCACCAGAAGTGGTTCAAAAGGCCCTTGAGTCAACCGTTGAAGCCGAAACTGTCGACGTAAAACCCAAGCCCGCGGAGGTAGCTGGGATTGCTGCCGATGAAGTAGCGGCGGCGAAACTGGCTAGTAATATCGAGAAAGCCCAAGCGGCCATCGACAATATTGATGTTGCAGCCGGCTTAGAAGAACTCGAAATGGGTGCGTCTCGGGTATCCGTCGACGAAAAGGCCATGATCAATTGCCGTGCCGACCTCAATCAGCTGGTGCCCTTCAAATACGATTGGGCCTGGCAGAAATATATCGACGGGTGTGCCAATCACTGGATGCCCCAAGAAATCAATATGACGGCTGACGTCGCAACCTGGAAGAGTGCCGATGGTTTGACCGATGACGAACGCCGTATTGTCATGCGCTCGCTGGGTTATTTCTCAACCGCAGACTCACTTGTTGCGAACAACCTTGTGCTCGCGGTTTATCGTTTAATTACAAACCCTGAGTGTCGTCAGTACCTGCTCCGACAGGCCTTCGAGGAAGCCATCCATACCCACGCCTATCAGTACTGCATAGAGTCATTGGGCATGGACGAGGGCGAAGTCTTTAACATGTACCGCGAAGTCCCCTCGGTAGCCGCCAAGGCCGCTTGGAGCCTTAGCCATACCCACAGCCTGTCAGACCCGACCTTTAAGACCGGCACCCAAGAAACAGATCAGGAGCTGTTGCGTAACCTCATTGGTTTCTATGCGGTCACCGAGGGAATTTTCTTCTACTGCGGCTTCACTCAAATTCTCTCTATGGGTCGTCGTAACAAGATGACCGGCGTTGCCGAGCAGTTCCAGTACATTCTGCGTGATGAGTCCATGCACCTGAATTTTGGTATCGATATGATCAACCAGATCAAGCTCGAGAACCCAAATTTGTGGACCGACAGCTTCAAGCAGGAAGTGATCCAAATGATCCTGGAAGGGACTGAGTTGGAAATCGCCTACGCCCGAGACACCATGCCACGGGGCGTGCTGGGTATGAACTCGGCGATGATGGAAGAGTATTTACACTTCATCTGCAATCGCCGTCTGATCCAGCTTGGTTTACCGGAGCAATTCCCGGGCGCACAGAACCCATTCCCATGGATGTCTGAAATCATGGATTTGCGCAAAGAGAAGAATTTCTTTGAGACGCGCGTTATTGAATATCAAACCGGCGGAGCATTGTCCTGGGATTAACACCCCTGACGACTCTGCGCCCTCCAAAAAGCCGCTGCGGAAGACCCAGCGGCTTTTTTATTAGTTCACGACCCTATTGGGGCCAAAGTGGGGCGTCGTACCCACCCTGTGAGAGGCTCAGCGCGCTGACGTCAGTGGATCAGTTCGGTCTGAACAGTAGTGTCAATCGGATGAACTAATCAAAGCCTCTGTCACCGTGCAGGCAATAAGATGCACCCAAGCTGCAGGCTCAACCTTCTCTGAGGCAATGTCATCAATGATTCGACCCAAGGTATAAGCCTGTACAAACACTGCCGCAGCCCTGGAATCAATGTCCGTTCTGACCAAACCGCGCTCTTGGGCGCTTGCCATGACGTTGGCCAATCGATCAGTGAGTTCAGACTGACATTGCGATAAACGCTCCTCAACCCGGGGGCGAGCAATGGCAAAAGCGATAAGCCGCGCTCGCAGAACCCGAAATTGCTTGCGCTCCGGGCTCTGACTAGCCTCGGTAATTTGATTCAACTTACCGGCAAACTCCGCGGAAGTTTTAGACGCATTCATCAGTGCTTCGATGACGTCG
>Ga0181553_10003909_pt1 | contig 12800 bp, 6 predicted proteins | sample 011ome_17_FD_133753 | JGI IMG/M metagenome (GOLD analysis project Ga0181553, IMG submission 133753) | Coastal salt marsh microbial communities from the Groves Creek Marsh, Skidaway Island, Georgia - 011502XT metaG (megahit assembly) | ecosystem: Environmental > Aquatic > Marine > Intertidal zone...
GATGAAATCATCTTCACCGTGGCTAGACTCGCCGTCTTCCCTCCACAGCACGCAATCGCGCCTTCTCTTACAAAACACGGCGTGTTGGGCATAACTCTGACTACCGAAGGTGTCGGCAGCAGGTCGTTGTTTGCGTTGTCCTTCTTATCGCTTTTGTTATTGTTGTCATTGCTTTCATTGAACCCAGCATCTTCCTCGTAAAAAACTTCTTCGCCTTCGAGTTGTGCCGCCGCTATAATCTTATCACTTTGATATTCGTCGTCGTCGTCGTCGTCATCATTGCCGTCGTCGTAATCGTAAGATTTCATGCTAGTGCTATCGCTATCTTTCTTTCGTCCGCCAAGATTGAACAGACCTCGAGACTTTAAGTTGCCATTGCTCCCATCAGCTTGGCGTCCTCGTTCGCTCGATTTCGCATTCGTTCCAATGTTTAAATGCTTTTCAATGTCAGATGTTTTAATACCCGCGGCAACAGATACAAACACGTGCCACGGTTTGACCCTCGGTTTAATCTCGTCCAATATGCTCAACATTTTATTTGGTTTGACGCACAAGAAGATTATATCGGATTCGTCCAACACTGCCGAGGCGTTTGAGACGATATTCTCGATGCCTAACTCTTCCTTGAACAGAGACGCTCGACCGTTGCTTGTTTGATTCTTTCCTCCGTAGCACGCGATAGATTCGCTTTGGACGACTTTGGAGTCCAGGAATCCTCTCGCCATCGCTTCAGCCATCGCTCCGCAACCTATGAAGCCGAAGCGCAATGGTTTTTGGTTTTGCAGCACGCGAGCGGACTTGTTTGCATCTCTTTCGATGAAAGAACGATGACTGTCGCTTGTACCACCATCAGTTACGTTATTAACATCGGATGCCCCGTTCACAACTGCGATATGTTGTCTTCTTCTTTCCACGGGAGGAGAATGTCTAAAAAGTCTCTGGCTGTGGCTTGGTTGGAGAGAAGACGCTGAAAATGGCGTCGACGCGATGCATTTAAAAGACGCGGAAGCGATTGGAAACATTCGCGCAACGCTCAGTTATCGATTCGTGTTGTTCTCGTTGATGGTGGTGGTTGCGTAGATGGAATAATTTCACAACACAACAAGAGAATTTTATGTGATGATAGTTAAGTTTTGTTTTGGGTGTGACAGTTGCTGATATTTACTTTTGTCCACACAAATAAACAAACAGCTTGAAACAGCGACAACGAGCTCTCTCTCGTTCACTCCCTCTCTCCTTCTCTCTTCTCTCCCTCTTTTGGTTGTTTGTTCGTCCGGACCGGCGGTTTAATACTCTCCAGCAGCAGCAGCAAAACAAAAAGGAGGGCGATAAAATAAGAATGAATGTGCTCGTTTCCGGTGGGTCCGGATACCTCGGACAGTTTCTCATCGAACGTCTCCTGACTTTGAACAAGGAAATCAACGCGGTACACTACACGTGTTCGTCGGAAAGCTCAAAACTCCCGGAAAGCGTTCACGAACAACACAAGCGAAGGTTAGTTTGTCACGTGTGTGACTTTGAAACTGGTGCAGGCGTGGAAGAGTGCGTCGAGAAAGCGTCCAAGGGTGAGTATCTCGAAGGCAACAAAAACTTGAAACTGGTCGTCAACTGCACCGCGCTTTCGCAACCGAAACAATGCGAAGAAAACGAAGAAAAAGCGCGTAAAATAAACGCCCCGACACACTTATGTGAAGCTCTTATGAGAAAATACGGGAAGGGAAGCGAAGAGAGAGTTCCTTTACTCGTCCACATGAGTACGGATCAGGTGTTCTGCGGTTCGTACTCCAACACCAGAGAAGACGACGCGCGCGAAAAGGCGTTTGAGCCGATAAATGCATATGGTCGTTCGAAAAAGTACGCAGAATCGTATTTACTCGAAAACTACGATAAGAACGCGCTCGTCATATTACGTAGTTCAGTCATCACGGGACCACAGCCGCCGTATCGACGCGTCGACAGGCCGTTGTTTTTAGATTTTATCGCAAAAACGTGCCCTCCAAACACACGCGGTCAAAGTGCAGAAGGAGAAGAGAAGGAAGAAGTTAAAGATGAAAACGCGGTGGAGTTTTGGACAGATGAATTTAGAAATCCAGTATCGCGAATTGATTTGACCGAGGCTATCGTGTACTGTTTTGAAATTTTCGTAGGTTTACGACGTAAACGCGATGTTTCCGCGTTTTTGTTCGAGGAAGGAGGTGGGTCGTCAGATAGCACTCCCATTTATCACGCGGGCGGACCGGAGCGCTTGAGCCGTTACGACATGGTCACCATATTTTGCAACACCATGAGAGCGAGCAAAAAGCGCGCGAAACCTGCAGAGAAAAGTAAAACCACGTCTTCTAGCGCTGCTGCCGTGGTTAAAACTCCTGCTGATATTAGCATGGACAGCACAAAATTTATGACAGTTTTACGCAACGGCGTTCAGTTGAAATCGTTCCAAGAACAGGTTTTAGATTCGACGACGGTGTATTTGAGCGCAGTTCTTGGAAAGACTCGATAAATTAGTTCATGAGCGACCAAAGAAATTATGTAGGAATGTACGTACCACATGATTGAAAATGAGTTGTATGTATCGTGATAAATGCGCACTCACATTTAAAAAAAAACGTTCTCGCTAAAAACTTAGAGCTCATCTTTCGGTGCTTCCTCTTCTTCCACTGCCGGCGCAGATTCTTCATCTTCTTTCGGCGCAGATTCTTCGGCTTCGGCGACTTCTTCCTCTTCATCGGGGAACTCCATTTCATCCAAGAGCGGTGCGTCTTTCTCAACGCCCATCTTGTCCTTGAGCAAATCAAAGACGCGCGACGCCATGGATTTAGAGTCGTCGATGACGAATCCAGATTCGATGAGCGCAGTTTCGAACATGACGACAGCCAAGTTCTTGGAAGTTTCATCTTCGCCATCAGCTTCGTACTTTTCCTTGAGAGCGGCAACCAGCGGGTGTTTATAGTTGATTTCCAACGTCTTCTTACCCTTCATGTACTGCGCTCTCGAGTCGTCCGATAACGCTTGCGCTCTCATGATGCGCTCCATGTTGGCAGACCAGCCGTATTTGCTCGTGACCACGACGCATGGCGTCGTGGATAATCTGTTCGAGATCTTCACGTTTTCGATTGAATCCGGGTACGAGGTCAAAAGAGCATCCTTCCACCATTTCGTGAACGGCTTGAAGTGTTCTTTCGTCTTTTTGAACTGCTTCTTCTCGCCTTCATCCGCATCCCCAAATTTCATGTCTTCCTTGGAAGCGTTGGAAAATTTGAACTCATCGAATTCTGTCAAGTTTTGCATCGTGTACTCGTCAATCGGGTCGGTGAAGTAAATAACTTCAAATCCTTTCAACAAGAGTTTTTCGAGAAACGGCGATTTCTCCAAGGCTTCTTGGGATTCGCCGGCGACGTAATAAATGCTCTTTTGTCCTTCCTTCATTCTCTCGACGTACTGTTCCAAAGAGACCAGTTTGTCCGGAGATTGAGAGGTGTAGAAGCGGAGTAACTTGGCTAATCGCGTTCTGTTCGAGGCATCTTCGATGATGCCTAATTTGATGGCTTTACCGAAAGATTTCCAGAACTTTTCGTACTTTTCGTTCGCGACAACCTTGGCCTCTTCGTCTTCGTTCTCGTTGTCGTCATCCTCGGAGTCGTTGCCTTCCTCAGCGAGTTTACGAATCATATCCAATGCTTTTCTGACGAGCTTCTTCTTGATCGTTTTCAAAGAAGTGTGTTGTTGCAACGTTTCGCGAGAAACGTTCAACGGAAGCGTATCGGAATCGACGATCCCTTTAATAAAAGAGAGATACTTCGGCAAAAGCTCGTCGAATTCGTCGGAAATGAACACTCTTCTCACGTACAGTTTTAACGCGGAGGCTTTACCGTAGTAGTTATCGTACATATCCGGAGGGGCACTTTCCGGAATGAAGAGAATAGCTTTGAACTCAACATCGCCTTCGGCTTTGAAGTGGGAGTACGTCAACGGATCGCTCTTGTCTTTCGACAACGCCTTGTAAAACTTGGAGTACTCTTCCGGTTCAATTTCGGAAGACGATCTGAGCCAGATAGCTTTAGAATCGTTGAGTAAGACCCAGTCCCAGACGGTTTTCGTAACCGTTTTCGTTTTTGGTTTGTCGTCTTTCTCGTCCTCATCGTCGTCGTCGTCGTCCTCATCGTCGTCGTCCTCATCGTCGTCCTCATCGTCGTCCTCTTCGTCCTTCTCCTCGTCGGACTTTTCTTCATCGTCGTCTTCGATCGGAACTTCTTCGGATTCTTCCTTAGATTCCCACATGTAAATCGGAAAGTTGATAAATTCAGAGTACTTTTCGACCAAGTCCTTCAATTTGCCCTCGTCCAAATACTCTTGCGCTTCCTCTTTGAGATAAATCTTGATCTCCGTGCCTCTGCCGATCGCTTCACCATCGGTATCTTCAGAAATGGCAAAGTTACCGTCGGCTTTAGATTGCCAGATCCATTGCGTGTCTTCGCTGTTCGACTTGGTGCGCACTTCCACAAAGTCGGCGACTAAGTACACGGAGTAGAAACCGACGCCAAACTGACCGATGAGAGACATGTCGCCACCCTTTTGCATTTGCTCGAGGAAGGCTGACGTACCAGATTTAGCAATCGTACCCAAGTTGTCCTTGATTTCTTGCTTGGTCATCCCAACCCCTTTATCGCGGATGGAAATAAGCTTTTGGTCTTTGTCGATTTTGATGCGAATGTCGAGCTGAGCGGCATCTCCGTCGCCCAATTGCGAGGCATCGGTCAAGGACAAGAAACGAATCTTGTCCAAAGCGTCGGATCCGTTAGAGATCAATTCTCTCAGGAAAATATCTTTGTTGGAGTACAAAGAGTTGATGATGATATCCATCAAGCGCGAAACTTCGGCTTGAAACTCGTTGACTTCAGCACCCGCCTTGAAGGTTGGAATTTGGAATTCTTCCGATGACGATGCCGCCTCATCCGCCGCCGCAGCTTCTACGAATAGAGAAGAAGAGGAAGCAGAGAGCGCGTTATCGTTCCCAAAGTCTGTTGTTGAAAGTGAAAAGAGACGACACACACACAACGGTCAGTGATGGCTCGAGTTAACTTTAACCACCGATAGAAGAAGTTACTAATCCAAAATTATATTTGATCGAAAGAAAGCGAGAGAAACAAATTTCCGAGACCAAATCACACGCGGCGCGCTCTCGAAAGATGATGATTGAATAAAAAAAAGACTACGACATCATATCATTACGCACTCGAAGGGACAGAAATACCGGCAAACAAGCCGATGAGTAACCCCAACAGAAGGAATTTAGTAAACTTCATCATCGTTCTTACGTTCGCGAGAAAGAAAGAAACGAGAGTTGGTGTTTCTAAAAAAAGTGATGAAGAGATGAGAAGAATTTTCCTTCTTTTCTCCTTTTCTCTTTTGGAGAGGATGGGTGACAATTCGGGAGCCAATCAAAATTTCACAAATTCGCGACCACAACGCACAAAGAACAAAAACAAGCGTGGATGTGGGGTGGTGGTGAATAAATAAATTTTTCGTACAAACTTTAACAACTTCGACGCTTCTTTCTTTCCTCATCCTCATCCTCATCCTCCTCTAATTCTTCCGAGTTTCGCCGCCAATTTACATACACTTCGTCCGTTCTAAACCTTTGCGTGCACGTCGTCTGTTCTAAAGGAACACCCACGCTTCCGTTCGCTAAATATTCAATCAAGCCGGTGTACGCAATCATGGCGCCGTTGTCGATGCAATATCGTTCATCCGTCGCATATAACTTTCCTCCGCGCTCTTTAGCCATTATATCCATCATCTCCTGCAGACGAAGATTACACCCAACACCCCCCACGATGAGCACATCGTTCGCATCGCAATGCGCCATAGCTCTTTCCGTCACTTCGATCAACATCGCAAACACAGTTTCCTGAAACGACATCGCCAAGTCAGCCTTCGTGACTGTATTACTATTATTACTACTTTTCATCGCGGCTACTTTTTCTTCCGCGTTGGTTAGAATTCCACCAACGTTTATATCCATACCTTTACAATTGTATGGAAATTCCACGAAGGTTTTACCTTCTTTCGCGAGTTGTTCGATGTTATATCCCGGCGCCGGGTCGTTCGAAAGCTCTAAACACCTCGCGAATCTATCCAACGCGTTTCCTACCGCTATATCTATAGTTTCTCCAAAAATTCTGTACCTGTTATCGTTGTACGCGATGATTTGTGTGTTCCCACCGCTCGCGTATAAAACGACTGGATTCTTAGCTTTCGTTACTAATCTTCCCATCTCGATGTGCGCTATGCAGTGGTTCACCGTTTGGATTGGTTTCTTCCAAATTTGACTGAGCGTTCGAACGACTAGCGCGACGACGATGAGGCACGCCCCCATCCCAGGTCCTTTGGTGAAACAAATCGCATCAATTTCCTCGCCGAAATCTTTCAACGAAAATGAAGAGCGAGATTCATTATTATTATTATTATTATCATCAAACGCTTCTCGTAAAGCGTCTTCGGTTAAATCTAAAATCACTTTTTTGTGGTGGTTGGCGGTTTCTCGCGGGAGAAAACCACTACCCGTAGGCGCGCAATACGTCCGCCGTTTGTTGCTCAAAATCGTTCCATCGCTGGTTACTATGCCGACGCCTATTTTGTTCGCCGACCCTTCGAATCCAATGGCTATCGTTTTCTTCTTCTTCATCCTTTTTCGCGCATATATTTTATTATTATGGCGCCATGCATGGCAATCGGTGTGAGAAAATATCGAAAGAAAGAAAGAAAAATGCAAAAAAAAAACTCACTTTTGAAGTAACGAACACGCGCACACACGGAAAGAAAGAAAGGAAGAAAGGAGAATGCCGTCGGCGTCGTCGTCGGCGTCGTTAACTGCAGCAGCGGCAGCGTTAGTGACATCATCGTCGTCGTCAACGCGTCCAAATCTGCCTTCTTCAAAGAAGACGAAGAAGGTAAAACTCAACTGGGTGGTGAAAGCTTCATCAACATCGTCAAATGAAGGATACTTACCCGGCACCATGCTAAGCGCGGAGCAAATCTTAGAAGTACCCATCGATAGAAGAGCGTTTAAACCTACGAGCGAAGAGTGCCCTTTCTGTGTAAACGCGATAGTGAAAGAAAATGGGAGCAAGTGTATCGGAGTCTGTCGGAACCCACAGAATGTTCCAGGACCCCTATTTTTTCCTCATCAAATGCAAACGTGTCGAGACGCGGTTCAAATTCAACTAGAATCGATGAAAGATAAGAATAATCCTAGAACCGACCACGGCGTACAAGTTATGTGGGAGTTCAGCGTAGAATCGGGAAACATGGATCGCTCGAGATATTTCGGTTTCTCGTCGGATATGTATCACTTTGATCATTTTCTTGGGAAGTGTTTGGTAAACTTTGACGCGTTCGTATTCAATAGAAAGCACGAGATTCTTGACGAGATTTCAATGAAAGATGGGCGCACTTTGGTGAGAGTCATAGTAACTGATAAAGTTGGGAGTGATACTTTTTGGGCTTTTGTCATGGTGAAGCGCACATTCAGTAAATACGAAGGTTGCTGGCAAAGCTTGAGGATTTTGCCGTGCGATGAAAATTGGGATTCGAAATATATTAACGCGAATACAGGCGAAGCTAAGATGCCTGGAATATAAAATAGATTTATGTATATTAGTAGTACTGTACACGAAAACGACTAGTTAACGGCGGCGGTTTTGACGCCTCGGGCACCGTCTACCTTTATTTTAATATCGGCAGACGCGACGGAGGAAGCGTTGTTGTTGTTGATATTTTTTACACTCTTTCCCGAAGCAGCGCCGAGGATAATTTCCTTCAGTTCATCACCAGTTAAGCTTTCGCGATCCAAAAGCGACTTTGCAATCGCGTGCAGCTCTTTCTCGTGCGTTCGCAATAGCGTCTTGGCGCGCACGTACGCGCTTTCGAGCATTTCTTTAACTTCTTCCTCTATTTTTTGTCTCGTTTCCGAGGATAAGCCGCTTTGATTATACTCTTGACTCGCTAAACCAATAGTTTGAGAAAACCCGTACTTTGTGATCATCTCCCTCGCCAATCGTGTCGCTTGTTGCAAGTCAGACGAGGCGCCGGTTGTAATTTCATCTTTGCCAAAGATCAACTCTTCCGCGACTCGTCCGCCCATGGTGACGTCAAGCATAGCCATCAACTGTTTGCGAGTGAGATTCAACTCGTCTTTATCTGGAAGTTGCATCACCATACCTAAAGCATGGCCTCTCGGAACAATGGTCGCTTTATGCACGGGCCTCGCACCTTGCGTTCTTAAGGCAACTAAAGCGTGACCACCTTCGTGGTAAGCGGTGAGCTTTCTGTTCTCTTCCGTAATGACTGCGGACTTGCGCTCCGCGCCCATGAGAATGCGATCCTTTGCGTGGTCGAGATGGCTATTTTTCACTTCCGTCTCGTCATCTAAAGCTGCCTTCAACGCCGCAATGTTCACAAGGTTTGCTAAATCTGCTCCAGAAAAGCCCGGCGTCCCTCTCGCGACGATTTCAAAGTCTACGTCTTTCGCGAGCTTCACATTTTTCGAGTGCACTTGCAAAATTTGTTTGCGACCTTCGACGTCTGGATTCGGCACCGCGACGGTTCTATCGAAACGCCCGGGTCGAACGAGCGCTTTATCCAAAGCCTCGGGCGTGTTTGTCGCTGCAAGCACAACAATACCTTGGACGTCGGACGAATTAAATCCATCCATTTCCGTTAAGAGTTGATTCAAAGTCATGCGAGTGTTCTGCGCATCTTTCGGAGAACGCTGCGAACCGACCGCGTCGATTTCGTCGATAAAAACAATACACGGTGCTTGCTTCTTCGCCGCTTTAAATAGTTCTCGCACTCGTCGAGCGCCGACGCCAACAAACATCTCCTCAAACTCAGAGCCGGAAACGTAAAAGAACGGCACGTCCGCTTCGCCCGCGACGGCTTTCGCGAGCAAAGTCTTTCCTGTCCCCGGCGGGCCGACCAAGAGCAAACCTTTTGGAAGTTTTCCTCCCAAGCGAGTAAACTTTTTCGGATCTCTCAAATAGTGTACGATTTCTTTCAGCTCATTCTTTGCCTCGTCGACGCCTTTTACATCCGAAAACGTTGTCTTCTTCTTCCTTCGTATTTTACCACCTTTACCGTCGCTCTCTTCGATGAATTCGTCCTGGTTTTGAGGTTTTGGTTGATCTGAGTTTCCTAGAAGCGATCTTCCGACCGGTCCTCCTTTATCCTCGATGAGTGCTCCTACTCCGGACAAGACCACAAAAGCTAAGCCTAACGTGCGAATTGTTCGCCAAACTTGCGCTGGAAACGTTGGTTCTAAATGCTGCACGAATAACGGCGACTTTGGCGTCCCTAGCACTTCACCGCCGGAAGCCGAGGACGACGATCCGCGCAACGCGTTTGTCGCAGCGGCTGCCGCACCGCCGGAAGCATTTCCTCCTACCCCAGCTGTATTATTTGCCGCAGCTGTCGCGTCATTGATAGCTTTTGAGAATCCTTGTAAGGTTGGAAACTGCCATCCTCCACTTCCGCTAGCGCCGTGATTGTTCTTTGCCATCATTGCGGCATTTGCAGCCGCAGCGCCGGCAAAGCCATCACCTCCTCCTCCTCCTCCTCCTCGTTGTCGTCCAAAAGCAGACGCTGCCGCCGAATGTGGTTGCATCATTTGCCCTCGCTGTAGAGTTTCTAACATCGCTGACTCGTTCAACCGATTCGTCGCTACTAATGCTTTGAGATATTCGCTCAGATTCTTCTCGTTTTGTTGGTTGACTCGGTTCGTTTCGAACAACTCAATCACTTTGTTGCTTTTGTTCTGCTTGTTCAACAGTTTGAGTTGCTGAAACTCGAGAGAGGACGAAGAAGAGGAAGAAGAAGAAGAAGAAGAAGAACCGAAGAATCTCATGCTTATGTTATCGTTGCTCCTGTTGTTGTTGTTGTTATTCGAGACTTTGTTCGCGCTCATCGCGCGGTTGCTCTTGGAAAGATTCTTCGTCATCGTCACTCTCGTCGTCGTCATTCTCGTCGAAAAAAACGCACACGCATCTCGTGAGAGTTTTGCGAACCCATTCCTTCTCGAAGAAAGAGACATGTCGCGAGACGACGCGCTCGTATGACTCTTGTTTTTAAGAGAATGAGAAGGAAGTTAATTCACACACACGCACACACACACACACACACAAGTCGCGCGCGGGTTTGGAGAATTAGTGATAAAATTCTTTTCAGTTTTTTCCTTTTCTGGGAAAGGGCAAAAGGCACCTTCATCAGAGCAACCTTTTCTCCCTGCAATCAAATAAACAAAAATTGGCAAATCATCAAAAATCATCAACACAAAAAACAAAAACAAAACGCGCGAAAGAGAGAGAGAGGAAGAGAGACTACGTACGACTCGCGCGTGAATTCGGACAGAGATTGCGCGGTAAAGGCTCAATAATTGATCTCATCTGTGGTTTCAAATTGTCGTAATGCCCTCTCGAAACGGTGGGAGTGGGTCCTCACCGTCGTCGTCGTCTTTAAAAACGAAGAAACAATTGGAAAAGCAACAGGAGAGACGAAGACGTTTTCCCGCCGCCGCCGCTGCTGGGTTGACGCTCGACCCGCTCCTCGTGCCTCGCTTACAAGCGTACGCTGAGAGTAATAAGACTCTTCTCAGAGACGTTGATGGTGCGGTTGAACATTTATGTCGAAGCTTTCGGGAATACAAGAGGAAACCCAAAGGCGTGTTTCGGAAAACTGTAGAACGAGCGATTGGCGTTGTCCTTGCAAAAGAAGGGAAAAATAATAAAAGCGAGGAGGATGCGACGAATACGCGAGGAGGAGAAGAATATGACGATGATGATGATGACGAAGAAGAAGAGGAAGAAGAAGATGACGATGATGATGATGGTGACGATTGGAGCGAGGAGGAAGATGATTATGAAGAAAACCGAGAAGAAGAAGATATGGATGTCATGAATAGAGCGTTGCAGAGCACGTACGCTACGGCTTCAAAAGGCAAAGAAGTTTTCCACCAAAGTGGTAGCATTAGAAATGGCGTTTCCGGGATTGAAAAAGGTTCAACACCGAGCGCTTTTGCGTCAGAGGAGAGAGTGAAAGCGGCTGCAATGAGAGCTTTGGCGAAAGCAGAAATTAATCCCATGGAAGGCAGACTCGCGCAAAACGGAACCGATATCAAGACCAACGTAGATGAAGATGAAGAAGGAGAACCTAACTTAGCGGAAAAGGCACAAATCGCGGGACATGAAAGAGCCGTACAAGCAGTCATGAGAGCGAATCGACGAAACAACGATAAAAACGGAGAGAAGAACAATAACAACAGTAATAGTGCTGGAGGAACGAAAGTGAAAGATCGACAGCTTCGTTTAACATCGAGCGGGTCAAAGAAAGGCGATAAGAAACGTTCAAAACGTAAACGACGGCGTGAGGCTGAAGAAGACCAGGCGATCGCCGATTTAAAGAAAAGAATGAAAGCGGATACAAATTATGATTTCCACGGCGATGGTGATCGTGAGGATAAATCCGAGAACTTATTTTCGCAAGCGACGAAACCGCGAAATGTTTCTCTCTCAGATTTGGGTGGCGTTGAAGAGGCATTATCCGCAATCGATGAACTTATACTGCGCCCTCTGAAGCATCCTGAGTTATACGATTGGCTCGGTGTGCCACCACCTAGAGGTGTTTTGCTGCACGGACCACCGGGATGTGGTAAAACAACCGTGGCGCACGCCGTGGCAAACGCAGCAATAGAAAATAACACGAACAGTGTCACTTTTTTTTCCATAGCAGCTACGGAGATTGTTTCCGGGGTTTCCGGTGATTCCGAAAAGAACATTAGACAGCTTTTTCGAGCGGCGAAAGCAGCTGCACCGAGCATTGTTTTCATAGATGAAATTGATGCAATTTGCCCAAAACGGGAAAGCGCGCAAAGAGAGATGGAACGTAGAATAGTGGCGCAATTTTTGGCATCCATCGATGATTTAAACGCAAACGACGAAGAAGACGAAGAAGATGATGATGAGGAAGGAACAGAAGAAGATGAGGAGGAAGAAGAAAATGTAGTAAGGAAGAGCATTGACAAAATCATCGATAACGCAAACAACCAAATCGATTCGGTAGAAATGAAAGACGCCACAAATGCGGAAGAACCAAACAAGCAAGGAATCAAGAAGAAGAAGTCACAAAAAGACGAGAAAGAGAAGCGACTGCGACACAAACGACACGTCGTTGTTATCGGTGCTACGAACCGCGCAGATTCTCTGGATGCGGCTTTGCGCCGATCTGGTCGATTTGATCGCGAAATTGCTCTCGGCGTCCCAGATGAACAAGCCCGGGTAAAGATTTTGAAGTGTCACTTAAAAAATCTTCGTCTGAGCGGAGACGTGGACAAAACTGATATTGCTAAGAAAACGCCTGGATACGTAGGAGCAGATTTAGCTGCTCTCGTAAACGAAGCAGCGACTTTAGCCGTTTCCCGCGTCTTTGAAAACGCAAAGACGAACGACCGCGAGTCAATTTTGACTGAACGACGATTGAAAGACTCCGAGCCGTTCACGACGAACGAACTCGAATCTGTGTCCGTGACAAACTCTGATTTTGTCAACGCTTTATTAGTTATTCAACCGTCTGCAAAAAGGGAAGGTTTTACGACAACACCATCGGTCACTTGGTCCGATGTTGGCGCGCTCACGGATGTTCGCGAAGAGTTGAAATTTTCAATAGTGGAGCCAATAAATAGACCGCACGTATTTCAGTATTTAGGCCAAAAAATATCGACTGGGTGTTTACTGTACGGGCCTCCGGGTTGC
>Ga0181553_10003913_pt1 | contig 12795 bp, 10 predicted proteins | sample 011ome_17_FD_133753 | JGI IMG/M metagenome (GOLD analysis project Ga0181553, IMG submission 133753) | Coastal salt marsh microbial communities from the Groves Creek Marsh, Skidaway Island, Georgia - 011502XT metaG (megahit assembly) | ecosystem: Environmental > Aquatic > Marine > Intertidal...
ATTTTTTTTATAAAGAATTTAAATTATTTATCATTTAAAGATAGTATTTTAAGAGTACAAAATATTTTTTATGAAAAAAAAAACAATTTTAAAATTGTTAAATTTAATAAAAAACATAAGAGCATTTTATACAATTTTATTAATCAACCCGAAGCAATTAAATCAAGGTTAACTCAAAAGTATATTGGAATAGAAGAACATGAAAAATTTATTTCAAAAATTGAAAAAAATACAAAAGAAAGTCTCTACATAGGTTTAAACAAAAACGTTGTGTCAGGCTTTATTAGATTTTCTCATTTAGGAAAAAAATTTGCATTTATAGACATTTATACTTGTCCAACATTACAAGGATTTTCTTTTGCCAAAATGATGTTATTTAAAGGAATAAAGAACACATTGCGAACAAAAAAGAATATTATCTTCCTTGCAAAAGTAAAAAAAAATAATTTAAAAAGTATAAATTTTTTTAAAAAATATTTTAAAAAAAAACAAGAAAGAAAAAATATATATATATTTGAATATAAGATGAAATTTCATGACTAATATTATACCTGTCTTAAAAGTTTTAAACACCAAACAAAAAAGAAACTTTTCTATATTAATCTTTTTAACATTGATTACTTTATGTTTAGAAGCTGGGAGTATAGGAATGTTTATTCCTCTTATGTACTCTCTTATAGATAATGTAGATCAAATAAAAAATAATTATTTTTTTTTACTTTTTTTTGATGAGAATTATAGTTCTGAGCAAATTTTTTCTTTATCAGCATTTATATTATGTGGGTTTCTTTTTTTAAAAAACTTTTATTTAATGGTTTTTCATTATTTTGAGGGAAGGTTTGTGCATGGAGCAAGAGAATCAATATCTCATTCTTTATTCAAAAAATTTATAGAGAATGATTATAATTTTTTTGTACATAAGCATTCGTCTAAAATGTTGACTAGAATTAAATCTGATTTAGAATTATTAACTACTGCATTAACTTCATCAATTATAGTATATACTGAAATAGTCATGGTTGTAGGCATTGGGTCAATAATTTTTTATTTTAACCCAAAAAGTTTTTTAATTGTCTCTTTACTATTATTAATTTTTTCTTTCATTTATTTTTCATTAGTAACAAAAAAAATTGAATCATTAAGGGAAATGAGACAGAAGTTTGAAGAGGGGAGATTTAAAAATCTACAAGAGGCTTTTGGAGGAATTAAAGAGATAAAAATTTTTCAGAAAGAAAAATTTTTTTTGAAAAATTATCTTTTTTTTTCTAATTACATATCAAAGATATTTGTCATTTATTTTGTAATTAAAAAATTTGCAAAAATATATTTTGAACTTATTTTAGTTTTTGGCATTATATTTTTATTAGTTTTTTTTAAATCAGATAATATTATTCACTCAAAAGATTTTTTTGTTTCAATTTCCATTTTTATTTTTGCAGCATTAAGGATGACTCCGAGTTTATCAAGATTGATATTGGCATTTAATTCCATAAAATTTTCTAAATTAGCAGTCGATAACATTTACGATGAACTATCTGACACAAAATATTTAACGGTCGATAATGATAATTTTTTTTCTTCAAATTTTGAAAGTTTAACTTTAAAAGATTTGAGCGTAACTTATGAAGACAGAAATCAATCAATTATAGAAAATTTTAATTATAAAATTATAAAGGGACAAAAAATTTTAATTGTGGGAGAAACGGGCTCAGGTAAAACAACCTTAGTCGATACAATTATTGGGATAAAAAAAGGATTTAAAGGTAAAATTTTTATTAATGAAACTAATGATGTTAAAAATATATTTCCATATGTCAGTTATGTTCCGCAAAATGTATTTCTATATGATGACACTATATTAAATAACATTACCTTTAATGAGGAAAATATAGATAAAGATAAGTTAAAAAATGTAATTAACGTCTCAATTTTGGAGCAATTTATTGATAGTTTGCCAGAAAATTTAACCACATTAATAGGTGAAAAAGGATCTCAAATTTCAGGGGGCCAAGTTCAAAGAATTGGAATAGCTAGAGCATTATATCATGATAGGCCCCTGATTATTTTTGATGAGGCTACAAGTGCATTAGATAATGAGACTGAAAATAAACTTATTAAAAATTTATTCGCAAATTATAAAGATAAAACGTTTATAATAATCGCTCATAAATTTGAAGACTATGAAAATTTTGATACAGTTATACAATTGGATAAAAATAATTTTAAATTTCTTAAAAAAACTTAAATGCCTTTCAATAATAAATCAATATTAATATCAGGAGGAACCGGATCTTTTGGAAGTTCAATGATAAAGTATATTCTTTCAAATTTTAAACCAAAAAGGTTGATTTGTTACTCAAGAGATGAATTAAAACAATTTAATTTAAGTAAAGAATTGAATGAAAAAAAAAATAATTGTTTAAGATTTTTTATAGGAGATGTAAGAGATTTTGATCGCCTAAATTTGGCAATGAAAAATGTTGATTATGTAATACATGCAGCAGCTTTGAAACATGTGCCCGCAGCAGAATATAATCCATTTGAATGTATAAAAACAAACATAAACGGCACAGAAAACATTGTAAGGGCAGCAATAGAAAATAAGGTAAAAAAGATAATAACATTATCCACTGACAAAGCTTGCAATCCAATTAATTTATATGGAGCCTCTAAGTTAGCGGCAGACAAGATCACAATTTCAGCTAATAATTATGTTGGAAATAGCAAAACAAGATTATCAGTAGTTAGGTATGGTAATGTGATTAACTCAAGGGGTTCAGTAATACCTTTTTTTAAACAATGTGTAAAAAATAAAAAACCTTTCCCAATAACGGATAAAGACATGACAAGATTTTGGATTACCTTGGAAGAAGCTTTAAAGTTTGTAATATTTTGTGTGAAAGATATGCAAGGAGGAGAATTATATGTTCCAAAATTGAAATCTTCTTTTATCATTGATCTTGCAAAATCAATAAATGAGAAAAATAAGATATTATTAACAGGAATAAGACCAGGAGAAAAAATTGATGAAACTTTAATTTCATCTGATGAGTCTCAGAATGTTATAGAATTTAAAAATTATTATTTAATTTCTCCCTCGATTCAATTTTATGAAACGAATAATAATTATAAAATTAACTCATTAAAACAAAAAGGAAAAAATGTTAAAAAAGGTTTTTCTTTTACATCACAAAATAATAAAGATTTTTTAAAGTTAAAAGAATTTAAAAAATATTTCAAATCAAAAGCACAATAAAATATGAGTCACTAACTTAATTATTTATATGAAATCGTGTCAAAAGTGTTTATTACCAGAAACCCATGAAACTATTACATTCAAAGATAATGTTTGTAATATATGTAATAACAATGAAAAAAAAAATGAGACAATTGATTGGGATCACAGAAAAACTCAATTAGATAAAATTGTTAGTACTTATAAAAAAAAGGAAAATAGCTATGATTGTATCGTGCCTTTTAGTGGAGGAAAAGATAGTTCTTGGATAGCATATTATTTGAAAAAAAATTATAATCTTAAGATTTTACTAGTAAGATTCGACCATGGCTTTTTAAGAGAAGTTTTACAAAATAATGTAAAAAAACTTTGTAAAAATTTAGGTTTAGATCTTTTGTCATATCGACCAGATTGGAAAGTTACTCAAAAACTGATGTTAAAATCATTGATTGATAAGGGAGATTTTTGTTGGCATTGTCACACTGGTATTTACACTTATCCAATAAGAGTCGCTGTAGAAAAAAAAATTCCATTAATAATTTGGGGTGAAGGTTCAGGTGAGTATGAGGATTATTATGATATCGATGATTTAAAGTCTATCAATGAGCGGTACATCAATAGGGTTGTGAATTTAGGTATAAATGCTGATGATATGTTTTTGCGATTTAATGGAGATATAGATAGAAGAGATTTATTACCGTATACTTATCCAACAAAAGATGAATTCAATAGCTTAGATATTAAATCAATTTGTTTAGGGGATTATATCAAATGGGATATCAAGCATCATGTTAAAGTGTTAAAAAAAGAAATTGGTTGGAAAGGAGATATTGTTGAAAATGTTCCACCAGAGTATGATTATGAGAAAATAGAATGTTACATGCAAGGGGTAAGAGATTATATTAAATTTATTAAGAGGGGATATTCAAGAACTACTCACTTAGTATCATTAGATCTAAGAAATAAAAGAATAAAAAAAGAAAAAGCACTTGAACTTATAAAATTACATGAAGGAAAAAAACCTGCAACATTAAGTATATTTTTAGATTACATTGGTTTGAATGAAACACAATTTAATGACATAGTTGCAGGCCATATTGTTAAACCAAATATTCATGATTTTAATAGAAATGATAACTCAATAAAAAATCCTGATCACGATAACTATGACACATCAGGTTCAATGAATAAAAAATATGCTCAAGAGAAATTTAAAGAATGGTTTTTAGATTGATATAGATGTTAACAAAAAGGGTAATTCCTAAAATTTTGATCAAAAAATTAGCCATCCAAAAGGAGGATATTATTGTTTCTCTTACTACAAAGAAATTTAATGATAATAAGATTATTGGCTCACCTCTAAGTCAAGCAACAATATTTAATGATAGTAAAGCTGATGAAATAATTTTAATTGATTTAGATCACAATATTATAGATCAAGATAAACTTAATTTGATTAGTTCAATTGCACAAAATATATTTATTCCTATAACAGTTGGTGGTGGGGTTAAGACTGTTGAGGACATAAGGATTTTACTTTTAAAAGGTGCAGACAGGGTAGTAATTAACGGTAGCAATTTGACTACAGAAAAAGAAAATTTTATTAAAAATGCTGTAACTTATTTTGGATCACAGTGCATAGTAATTTCTATTGATATAATCAATTTAGGTAATGAGTTTGCAATTTATGATTATAATAAAAAACAAAATTTAAAAATTAATATTAAAGAATTAATGAATAAAGTTCAAAATTTGGAAATAGGAGAAATTATGATTACAGATGTCTCAAGAGATGGATGTAAAGTAGGTTTTGATAAAACATACCTTTATCAAATAAAAGATTTTATAAAAGTGCCAATAATCATTTCTGGAGGTTGTGCTAATTTTAATGATTTTCTTTTTGCATTTAATACTCTGAAAGTTGATGGAGTAGCATCAGGTACTTTTTTTTCGCAACACGATCAAAGTGTATTTCAAACTAAAAATCATCTTAGTGAGAAACGAGTTCCAATAAGACTTGATCATTAATTAAATAATAATTTTACAATGAAAAAAATTAGGAAATTAATAATAATTGGTTATTCGAAATTAGCTCTGAGGCTTTATGAAAAATTTTCAAAATCATTAGTAGTTGAAATTATCTATTCTCAGAGAGAATTAAAAGAATTTAATAGAGAAATTAAAACTTTAAAAAATAATAAAATATTTATGATAAAAGATATTGATAAATATTTACAAAAATTAAATAACAAAAGATCAATAATTATCTTTTCTCTTGGGAGTTCTTTTATTTTCAAAAATAAAATTATTAATTTATACAAGAATAGAATTTTTAATTGTCATAATACAGATCTTCCAAGGTGGAAAGGGGGTGGAGATATTTCCTATCGAATTATGAATAGGTATAATAAAGGAGCAACTACAATACATGAAATTAGCAATAAAATAGATGAAGGTAAAATTGTATTCCAAAAAAAATATAAAGTTGAAATAAATGCTACAAAACCATACAAATTAAAAGCAATTGTTCAAGAAAGAGCTTATAATCATTTAATTTCTTTTTTAAATAATCTTCTTGCAAAAAAAAAATTCATTTATAAAAAAAATAAAAATGAGATAGGATTTTACTTGCCTAGACTAAATACGGACATTCATGGTGCAATAAATTGGAACTGGGATGGAAGAGATATAAAAAGCTTTATAAATGCTTTTTCCATACCTTATAAGGGTGCTTTTTGTTTTTGTAGAAAAAAAAAAATACGAATTTTCAAAGCAAAATTAATCAAACAAGAATTTTTAAAACACCCTTTTATGTATGGCATAATTTTTAGAATATACAAAAATAATATTTATGTGGCAGCAAAGAATTATAGTTTGATCATAAATAAGAAAGATATCAAATTAGAAATAGATTTAGACGAAGGTGATAGATTATATACACCACAATCAATTATAGATTCATCTAATAGTTTAAGAGTCATTTATTCACATAAAGGTAAGACTTTTAAAAAATGAAAAAAAAATTAATTCTAGCTTCATCAAAAAAGCTATTGGATAAAAATTATATAAATTATTCTATCTCAAGGGATATTTACTCACTTAGTCATAAAGATTTAAAAAAATTCAGAATTAAAGCACCTCACTCACACTGGAAATATAATCAAAAAAAAAAAAAAGATTATATTTATCTAAAAAAACTTTATTATTCTGTTTTAAAAGATTTAGTTAAATATTTAAACTCTTATCATTCAATTAGATATAATAGAAATCAGTGGCATATAATTTTAGGACCTTGGCTTAATTATATAATCCCAATCTTATGGGATAGATGGGAAACAGTTAATGTTTTTGAAAAAAAATTTGGGTATATAAAAAATATAGTAATACCTGAAAATCCTAAAGATTATCTAGTTTCATATGATTTTATAAATTTTATTGAAAAATCTCAAAGGCAAGATTGGAATGCTGAAATTTTTAAATCTATAATTGATTTTAAGAAAAAAAAATGGAGCCCAGTTTACAAAAAAAAAAAAATTTACAATAATTACTTTGTAAAGAAAAAATCTAGTAAATTACTTAATACAATTGATAAAATATTACTTTTTTTTCAAAAGCTTTTTTTAATTAGAGATAATTATATATTTACAAAAACTAATTTTGAAAAAAAATTTTATTTTGAGGCATTTTTTAAACATTTAATTATATCAAGATTATATACAGAGTTTGATAAAGATATAAATGTAAACTTAAACAGACCAGACAGGAAAGATAAAACTTTAATATTAAAACCAGTTAAATTTAAGAGTTTTGAAAACTATTTATCAAAAATTTTAATCATAACAATACCACTTTCATATATGGAAAATTTTAAGATAAATTTAAATTATATTAAAAAAATTAAGATAAAAAGTAAAATAGTTCTTACTGCATTCAAGCACCATGAAAATGATTTATTTAAAATATGGGTAGCGAATGAAAAAAAAAAGTTAGTTTCATGTCTTCATGGAGGTAATATAGAAAAAGAGTTTTTTTTTGATAGTTGGTCAAAATATAGCTATAAATATATTTCTTGGAATAAAGATAAATTATATAAAAATCAGATCAATCTCCCTGTTAATTTTTTAATATTTAGAAAAAAATTTGAAAATAAAGAATATTTATATAAAGATAAAATTATTTTTCTGTTACCACATGCGGAATTAAAACCTTTAAGATTAGTCGATGGTTTGTTTTGTTTTGAGGTTTTAGAATGTTTTGATAGATGGATTTCATTTTATAAAATTTTAGACGATAATAAAAAAAAATTTATGTATTGGAGACTTGGCCCTTTTCCTGATGAATGGCGAATATTGGAAAAGTTAAAAAATAAAATACAAAATATCAATTTTTCAAAAGAGAAAAATTTTGAAAAAGATCTTTTAAAAGCAAGATTATCTATACATGTAGATATACAAACTACTTTTTTGGAAACAATGTACATGAATATACCAAGTGTTGTAATAATGAATAATAATTTCTGGAATATATCAAAAAAATCATTGTTAATATTAAAAAAATTAAAGAATGCAAATATTTTGTTTAATAACCATAAAGATTTGGCAAATCATATTAATAAATATTATTCAAATATTGATGATTGGTGGGAATCAAAAAAGGTACAAAAAATAAGATTAGATTATTTACGATATAGTGGTGCCCCTAGATCAGTCAAAGCCAAAAAAGAGTGGTTAAATTTTTTAAAAAAATTAAATTAATTAATTTTTGTTAAAAATAATTTTCTGGAAGAATAATATTTGCTATTTTTTGAAGTTCATAATTTGATTTTTCATAGAATTTTTTTAATTCTTTTTTTTCATCCTCGTTGATTTTAAAATCAATATTTTTGGTCAATTTTTTTTTTAAAAAGATTCTTAATATATTTGGAATAAATCTTTTTAAACTTAATCTATGATAATAATAATATAATTTTGGAAAATGTTTCTCATAAACAATTATTTGATCATTTAAAACTTTTAATTGATTAATTTTTTCTTTATCATTATTTAAATTATAATATATTTCATCAATGTTTAGATAATTAAAAATTTTTTTAATAAAATTATTTTTGTTTGTATCAAGATCTTCATATAAAAAAATACGAATATTTTTTTTATCAAAATGTTGTAATAATTTTTTAAAAGATAAATCATATAAATAGTTTTCTAAAAATTTCATTTCATTAGTATTTATTTCTTTTTTAAGCTTTGATATGTTCAATAATTCATGAAAATCTTTAATTCTAAAATCTTTAGAAATTTCAGAAAAAGCATGAAAATAATATGATTTTAAAGCATCAAACTGATTTCTTATTACAAAAAAAACTTTAAATTTGATATTTTTATTTTTAAGATTTAATAATTTTTTAATCTTAATTAAGTTTTCAAAGTAATTAATTTCAAAAGTTAAAAATTTTTCAGAAGAGATCAGATTAATTTTTGTTTCACTTAATTTTAAATTTTTAAAAATCAAATTAGCATTATTTGAATTAATATCTTTTTTTAAATCGATTTGGTTAATTTTAGACATTAATTTATTGTTCAGAAATGGTATTTTAAATACGTTATGGTATTTAGGACCAAGGTAATTAATTTTATTATGACTCTCAAAAATAGTTTTTTGTAAAAATGTAGAACCAGTTCGCGGGAAACCTATATGAAAATAAACTATCATTTGAAAATATTTAATATATTTGCATATTACCTTTTATAGTATAATTTTCTTAATATGAATGAAAAGACTTTTAGATTTGATATTCAAAGTTTAAGAGCAGTTTCAGTTCTTTTGGTTATATTTTACCATTTTAATTTTAATATAAGTGATGTTCCTCTTTTCTCTGGTGGTTTTGTTGGTGTTGATATATTTTTTATTATCTCTGGATATGTCATATCAAACTTAATTTTGACAGAAATAAACAACCGAAATGAATTTGATTTTTTAAAATTTTTTGAAAAAAGGTTAAGAAGATTAGTTCCAGCACTTTATTTTGTGTTATTTGTTGTATTTGTTCTTGGTTTTTTTTTTCTATTACCTGATAGATTTACACAGTTATCAAAAGATATATTTTTCAACGTTTTTTTAACTTCAAACTTTTATTTTTGGGATAGTTTACAAGCTTATGGTGCAATAGCTGGAATCGAGAGACCATTACTTCATACTTGGTCTTTGTCTGTTGAATGGCAATTTTATATTTTTACTTCTTTTTTATTTATTTTTTTTAGAAAAAATATTCTTAAAAATTTTAATCTTTATTTCATTTGTTTATTTTTTATATCATTTTTTATTAATTTTTTTTTACTTTCTAATCAAATTAATTTTAATTTTTATTTTTCAGGGTCAAGATATTGGGAATTTTTATTAGGAGTTTTAATTAGATATAATCAAGATATTCTAAAATCTATTATCACAAGAAAACTAGACAGCAAAATGATCAATCTTTTTTTGTTTGTTTCTTTAATTTTTATTATTTTTTTTTCTATTAGTTATCAATTTTTGATCGCTAAAAAGTTGTTTTTTATCATTACTATGTTTTTGGCTGCATTTATAATTTTAATGGGAAATTCGAACTCTTTTTTTTCTGAATTATTTAAATCTAATATTTTAGTTTATGTCGGTGCCATATCTTATTCTTTATATGTGTGGCATTTTCCATTTGCTTCCTTCTTTTTCGCAACTTCAAATCAAGAATTTTTTACCAATAGTTTTAAAATTATAATTCTGATTTTGATTTTTGTAATTTCATCATTTTCTTTTTACTTCGTTGAAAGTATTTTTCGTAAATTTGATATGATTAGTACAAAAAAATTTTACTTTTTATTTATTTTAACTTCATTAATTTTAGTTTCATTGAGCTATTCTGTTGTAAAAAATGATGGATATATTGATAGATTAAATATTTCAAAAGAAAAGAAAGAATTCATTATAAAATTTAACGATAAAAGAATTGCACCAAGAACAATTCCAGTTGTAATTGATAAATCAAAAAAAACTATTTTAATTTTAGGAAATTCTATAGGTGGTGAGTATTATGAAATTTTAAAAGAAAATATTTATTTAAAAGAAAAATATAATATAATCTACTCACTAATTCAGATTAGATGTTTAGAAAATTTTATAGCTGGTAGAAATCAAAGCAATTGTTTTAGAAAATTAGAATTTGAAAAAGAAAATAATTTCCAAGAGAAAATAAGTTATTTAGATGATGTAGACATAGTTATATTAAAAACGAAATGGAATGATAAAGATTTGAAAGATTTACCTAAAGTGATTAATTTTTTAAAATCTAAAGATAAAGAAGTTATAGTTGTATCTCAGAATCCAGAATTTCAAATTATTGATACAGAGGATTTCAATCCAAAGATAAAGTATAAAAATAATATCTTAGTCAACTCTTTATTTCAAAAAAGCACCATTGTAGATAAGTATTACTTAAGAGAAAATAAACTTCCTGACTCGAAAGATTTGTTAGAGATGGAAAAAGAATATTTTTCTAAAATAAATTGGACAAAACTTAATGCGATAAATGATAAATTAAAAAAAATTTCTTTGAGTCATAATGTTAAATTTATTAATGATCTTGAAGTTTTTTGCAATGTTCAAAAAAAAAGATGCGATGTTATAACGAATGGAATAAAAATTCATTATGATACAAGGGGTCATATAACAATTTTATCAAAACCTTATTTGTCAGTCAAAATTTTGGAAAAAACTGAGTTAAAAAATCTTTTATGAAGTTTTTAAAATTTATATTGGACTCAATTATTTTTTTTTTAAATTTGATTAATAAATTATTTTCATATTTATTTAAGATAAATTTTATTGGATATTTTAAAGAACAATTAGAAAAAAAATGTTATATTAAAAAAAAAATTTTAGACAAGGAAATTTCTTTCTTTTGCCCTAATAAGATAACTGAATGGAGAGTAAAAACTTTTTTTAAAAAGGAACCAGAAACAATCGAATGGATAAATAATTTCGAAAATGATAAGGGTTTAGTTTTATGGGATATTGGAGCAAATATTGGATTGTATTCAATTTATGCATCATTAAGATTTGACAAAATTAATGTCGTCGCTTTTGAACCTTCAACTAGTAATTTAAGAGTTTTAAGTAGAAATATTTCTATCAATAATTTGTATGAAAAGATTAAAATTGTTTCACAACCTCTTAATGATGAGAAATACAAATTTTCTATTTTTAATGAGTCAAGTTTTCAAGAAGGTGGAGCATTAAATACCTTTAAAGAGAAATTTGATTTTACTGGCAAAGATGCAGAATTTGAAAATAGATATTATCTTTTAGGTACATCTATAAACCAATTGTTAGATGATAAAATCCTAGAAATTCCTGATCATATAAAAATTGATGTAGATGGAATAGAACATTTAATTTTAATGGGAGCTGAAAAATATTTAAATAACAAAAAAATAAAAAGTATATTGATTGAGGTAAATGAAAATTTTGAAAAACAATTTACAAAAATAAAAGACATAATGGAAAAGTCTAATTTTAAACTAGTTAAAAAAGAACGAAATGAAGATTTTTACCAAATTTCAGATTTTAAAAGAATGTATAATTACATATATGTTAAAAAATAACAATAAATGTTAAACCAAATATTAAAAAAAAGGGAAAAATTCGAATATGAAATAAATAAAATTGGAAAATACATTTTAGAAAACAAAAAAAAAGTTAGAATCATAAACAAAAAAAAATTTCAAACTAATTTAGATGTAATTACTGATAAAAAAATTAAAAAACTGATATTTGATTTTTTTAATACAAGAAAAGTTATATCTGAAGAAAATAAATCAAATAAATTACCTAAAAAAAATTATTGGCTAATTGATCCTATAGACGGAACAAGAAGCTTATATGATGGGTATAAAACCTATGGTATTCAACTATGTTATGTTTTAAACGATAAACCTGTCTACTCATTAATAAATTTACCATCAATGAAAAAAAATATCTCTGCAATTATTAACGACGGAGTAAAAATAAATGGTAAAAAATTTATGATTAAAAATTCTGTAAAAAAAATAATTGTTGACAATTATCCTAAGCCAAATTTTGAATGTAAAAGAGCAATGGAGGCTTGTAAAATCAATAAATATATTGAAGCTGGCTCATTCGCATATAAATCAATGTTAATTGCTTTAAATAAAGCCTCGCTATTTTTTAAAAATGTAAAATTTTATGCATGGGATGTTTTTCCACAAACTTTAATTAATAAGGAGTTGGGAAATTTTACTTTTGATTTAAAAGGAAATGAATTTGTTGCAATAAAAAAACTATCATATAGGAACGGATTAATTATATCTAAATCAAAAAATAATATTAAAAAAATAGTACGACTTTATAAATGAATATAAAAAGACCAGATTGGACCAAACAAATTGAGAGAAAAAAATCTAAAGTTTGGGTAGATAAGAATGAAAATAGTGATGAATTTCTGGGTAAGATTAATTTAGCCAATATAAAAAAAATAAAAAAGAATGATATTTTTGCATACCCCGATTTAG
>Ga0181553_10003915_pt1 | contig 12792 bp, 10 predicted proteins | sample 011ome_17_FD_133753 | JGI IMG/M metagenome (GOLD analysis project Ga0181553, IMG submission 133753) | Coastal salt marsh microbial communities from the Groves Creek Marsh, Skidaway Island, Georgia - 011502XT metaG (megahit assembly) | ecosystem: Environmental > Aquatic > Marine > Intertidal...
ATATGAATCTCTGCCCATCCCCCTACAAATCTTCACTAATCGAGATGCGGTCCCTGATCGCTTTAATTTACGGCTCGGGAAAATACCTGTCCCAAAACCTCTGTCGTATGCCGCTATGCCAAACTTGTTCGACGCGGGCATTGGCCATAAAAAAGGCGCCCGAAAGCGCCTTTGTACCAGGATAAATGGTTATCGCTGCAAGGCCAGCGACACATCTTCCCGCTGCAGGGCAATCAGATCCATCAGGATTTTGCCGCTTTCCACCAGGTAGGGGTCAGCGTTGTCATCGCCTTCACTCATGAGTTCTTCGCGGGCGATGGGGTCGATGCCGGCGTTGTTCAGGACTACCGCGTCCTCGTCTTCTTCATCGGCCTGATTCATGGCGTCTACCGACTCAAACGGCTCTTCGCCTTTGGCGACCCGGCGCGCATTGGTGACATTCAGACGCCACTGGTCACCTTCCTCGCGTTCGGCAATCAGTTTGGCCTCGTTCAGGGTCAGCTGGTTCTTTTCCTTGTTTTCTAGGGCGCGTTCGATCTGCGCCTCGATGAAAGAAAAGTCTGGGTCGTTGGCCAGACGTTCTTCATGCCGACTGGTTAGGGTTGGGATCACTGATTTCAGGTCAGCATAAGGACGGTAATAATTCGGCTCAATGGTATCCCAGGGCAGGGCAGTGGGCAGGGCGCTCTCGCCAATATCATCGGACGTGTCATACAGGTCAGGGAAGGCAATATCCGGGGTGACCCCCTTGTGTTGTGTGCTTTCACCGGAAATGCGATAGAACTTGGCGCGGGTGATTTTCATTTGGCCTTCGCCCAAGCCGACCAGTTCCTGAACGGTGCCTTTGCCGAATGTCTGGCTACCCAGCACCAGGCCACGCTGGTAATCCTGTATGGCGCCGGCAAAAATTTCCGAGGCTGAGGCGCTTAGACGATTGACCAGCACAGCCAGCGGACCGTCATACACCACTTCCGGGTCCGAATCGCCCTGGACAATGTTGTTGCCATCAGCATCACGGACCTGCACGGTCGGGCCACGGCGAATGAACAGGCCGACCAGGGAGTTGGCTTCGGTCAGTGAACCACCGCCATTGCGACGCAGGTCGACGACGACAGCATCCACATCTTCTGCTTTGAGTTCTTCCAGCAGATTTTTAACATCACGGGTGCTGCTGCGGAAATTCGGGTCACGGCGCTGCAGGGCTTCGAAGTCGATGTAGAAGGTCGGCAGCTCGATAACGCCAATCTTGCGGGTTTCACCGTTGTAGCTGATTTCCACGATTTCCTTGCGAGCGGACTGTTCTTCCAGTTTCACCGTATCGCGGGTAATGCTGATTTCTTTGCGTTCCAGACCGGAATCGGAGGAGGCGGGGATCACATCAAGGCGCACAACGGAACCTTTCTCGCCGCGGATCAGCTGCACCACATCATCCACACGCCAGCCCATGACATCGACATAGGGCATGTCGCCCTGGGCGACACCCACTATCTTGTCGGATGGCTGCAGTTCACCGCCCATGTCGGCTGGCCCGCCGCTGACAATGCTCACCACCTTGGTGTATTCATCTTCGGTGGTCAGCACGGCACCGATGCCTTCAAGAGACAGGCGCATGCTCATGTTAAAGTTTTCCGCTGCACGGGGAGCGTAATACTGCGTGTGCGGATCGAAGGTCATGGTCATGGCGTCCATGTAACGCTGGTAGACATCTAGGCCATTGGTCTTGAGCACCTGGCTCAGTTGCGAACGGAACCGGTCACTGAGTTCTTCGCGGATTTCCGTCATGGCCATGTCCTTGTCATCCAGTTTCATGGACAGCACATTGCTCTTGATGCGCTTGCGCCAGAGATCTTGCAGCGCGGCTTCATCCGCCGCCCAGGGTTCTTCAGAACGATCCACGATCAAAAATTCGTCTTCGCTGAAGTCGAATTCGGTCGCATTATCTTCCAGGCTTTCGATGGTGTAGACCAGACGCTGCATCAAGCGCTCACGATAGCGGTTGAAGACCAGATAACCGAATTGGACATTACCATCTTGCAGCAGATCATCGAGCCGGGTCCGGTAGGTTTCGAATTCATCGATATCACCCTGGTTAAAGTAGATACGGTTGCCGTCCAGGGTCTCGATAAAGCTGTCCAGCAGGTTGCCGGAAAACTCATCGTTGAAATTGATTTCCGAATAGTGGTTGTTCACCAGGTGGTCGATGATGCGCTTGGTGATGTTTTCGTAATCGGCCTCCGGCGCGAGTTCCTGGTAGATAGCAGAAACATCAAGCGGCATGTCAGCCGGCAGGTAGAGAGGCTGTTGCGCCTGCACATCGCTGAAAGGGAGTGTACAGGTGAACCCCAGGATCAGAGCGGCTTTTGAAACCTGCTGTAAAACGCGTGCTTTCATATCTTGGCCTTGTCTGGTGGTGTTTTGCATCGGGTGTATATTGAATTCGATTGGCTTTTTTGAGCGAGTTGGAGCGCCTTTGATTGCGCGTTTCATTAGGACGTCTTGTTGGTTATTTACGCATCCCGTATGCCATGAGGATTAAATGGTGTTTTTTCTCATAGATATCAACCATCTTACAAATCATCTTACTATTTTACGGACGTAATTTGGCAAAAAAATGTTTGCCCCCACGGGTAATTTTGCTGGCAATTTTGCCGGATCTGGTCTGAAGGCTGTCTGAGCAAAGCGTGTTAATCCGGTTTGATGCGTTTTTTCCGGGCTGAAGCATGCCTTTCGGTCAATTCCACGTCAATGTAGCGGTCGGTTATGGCACTGGAACCATGACCCGCATCATCCCTGACATGTTCCCGTGGACGATGCTTGACGTCTTCCGATATCCCTGTGTGCCGCAGCCAGTGCACGGTGGCAGCCGTCAGGGCATCGGCATCCTCGGTAAAACCGTCTCGGCGCATGGCCTGCTCAGCCTCATCAAAACAGGCCTGAACGATGCCGCGAATCTGTCGCGTACTGGTGATATTGCCCTGGCCACGTGCCTTGTGGACCAGCGGGGTATATTCGCCGGGAGAGGGCAGATCGGGCAGGCCACGAGCACGTCGGTAGCGCTTCAGGGCATCCAGCATGGCATCACTGACCGATATCTGGCGCTCCTTGTTACCTTTGCCTACAGTCCGAAACCACCAGTTTCCCTCCAGATCACGCTCAAAATCGCCCATTTTCGGGCTCCAGCGCTCGGTTTCCACCAGTTCGGATATGCGCAGGTACATGCCAAACAGGGCGTTCATGATGAACAGCGTACGCTCATGCAGGCTGTCTTTCTGAGCCATTTTTTCAGCGGTTTCAAGCACATACGACCACTGAAGCTGGGAAAGCCGGCGAATAGGGCGACTGGCCTGGCGTTTGCGCAGGAATTTGCCTTTCTGGCGGATCTGGGCAACCGGGTTGAATTCCAGATATTCCTCCTGAATCAGGAAGTTACAAAAGCTGCTCAGGACGGCAAAAATGCTCTGAATGGCGCTCTGGGACTGAAAATAGGCGCTTTCAGCCGTGTTTTTACCCTGTATCACGTAAGGGCGCCACTCAGGGTTGAGCACCCTTTCTCCGCCTTTTAATTCAAACCTGGCAACATTTTTGTCGCCAATCCAGCTTTTGGGCGGATTTCGGGCAAATTCCATGTACGCTTCGATATGTTCTCGACGTATGGCTTTGAGCGACTTACTTTCCACCAGCCAGCACCAGTGCAGAAAATGTTCGATTTCCCGCCGGTATGTCGAAAACGTGTCGGGACTGCCTCGGTAGGAATAGAGGAACTCACTGGCCAGCTGGTAATCGTCCAGCGCATGCTCAGGTTCATCCTGGAGCAGGTGTTTCAGTGACACAATCCGGTGTTTGTAGGGATTCGCCATTTCTTCTAGTGTGTCGAAGAACGGGACAGGCGCACGTTGAGCATTCAAAGATTCAATCCTCTTAGCACGGCAGCAAGCCGTCAGATTCACACATCACCAGGGGTGGTGTTCGCATATATTGGCCATTTCTATAATTAGAAAAAGTTTACAAAAGAGATATAACCAGCTGAAAATAAATAATTAAGTGCTAATTTTATTGGATTAACGCCAAATCCATTATTTCCGGTAATAAAGATTACCGGAAATATGATATATAGATATGTACCGGATATCCAGTCTCCGTTAGCCACTCGATACCTGCTTTGTCTATTGAGGCTGACAATGATTTCCGGTTGATCTTGCTCACGGAGGTTTGCTTTATCGTTGCTACCAAGTGAACCCATAATACCAGTTACAGGCCCAATTAAAGTCTGGTAAGCGTCTCAATATCGCGTTTTCGGGCAACTACTGTTGCCATGGCAGCGAATAAAAATCTTACCACTTAAGTCATTTAGAGACCTGGAAGTGCTGGGATATCAGGCGGTAAATTCGGGCGGATTCACAGGAGCCTCGTGCTGGATTTACAGGTTGAGATCAAGATGCCCTGGCCTGCCGCATGGTGACAAATTCTTCAGCTGCCGTTGGATGAATGCCAATAGTGGCATTCAGCTGTGCCTTGGTGATACCGCACTGCATGGCAGCGGCAAAGCCCTGGATAATTTCACCGGCATCTGCGCCCATCATGTGCATGCCCAGGACGCGGTCTGACGCCTCGTCAACGATGATTTTCATGTAGGTGCGTTCAGGATTGCCTGACAACGTATGCTTGAGGTGCTTGAAATCGCTTTCAAACACCAGCACGGTGCTATGCTTCTCAAGGGCTTGCTCTTCGGTGAGTCCCACCGTGCCAACATTAGGATGGCTGAACACAGCGGTGGCGATGTTGGCATAGTTAAGGGTTTTGCGTGTGTGCTTGAAGAGATTCGAGGCCAGTACCATGCCCTCGGCTGTGGCAACAGGAGTCAGAGCCATGTGCCCTACCACGTCCCCAAGCGCATATATGCCTGGCTCGGTGGTTTCATAAAATTCATCAACAATGATTGTGCCGTTTTTATGGGTGGTTACTCCGGTGTGCTCTAGGCCAAGATCACGGGTATTGGGCTTTCGGCCGGTAGCGTAAAGAACACAATCCACGATCATGTCGTCGCCTTCGGCAAAAGTCACATGCAGCCCATCAGCTGTTTTTTCGATGCTTGAGACATTGCTGTTCATTTTCATGTCTATATGCCGCTGACTTTCAACAAACAGCTTCTCCCGGACATCCTTGTCAAAATGCCTAAGTGGAATGTCGCCGCGATATGACAATGTGGTTTTGCTGCCCAGCCCGGCGAAAATGCCGGCAAATTCCAGGGCAATATAACCGCCGCCAACGACGAGAATGGTGGCGGGAAATTCCGGCAAATCAAAAATCTCATTGGAGGTCAGGGCAAGCTCGCTTCCCGGAAACTCCGGAACAAAAGGCCAGCCCCCGGTAGCAATCAGAATGTATTTTGCCGTGATGCTTTGGCCGTTAACCGTGATGGTATGTTTTCCGATGATGGCTGCCCTGCCATCAAATACGGTGACTCCGGAGCCATCCAGCAATTGGTCGTAGATGCCATTAAGACGGCTGATCTCGCGGGTCTTGTTGTCGCGCAGGATATGCCAGTCAAAAGCGGGGATATCACTTTGCCATCCAAAGCCGCGGCTATCACCGCACGCTTGGCTGAAATGCGCCGCATAGGTGTATAGTTTTTTCGGTACACAACCCACGTTGACACAGGTACCACCCATGTAACGATCTTCCGCGATAGCGACTTTGGCGCCATACCCTGCAGACATGCGGGCGGCCCTGACGCCGCCTGACCCGGCGCCAATCACAAACAGATCGTAGTCAAACATAAACAGTACTCCAGAAAGCGGTAATCAAAAGCGGCTGCAAGGCTAACCTGAAACGACACGTAATCCCAAATCCATTACATTAAAAAATTTCTGTTTTAAATGTAAAGGTTCATTATTGAAGGTGTTGCTTTGAACTGTTTTGCGTCGCTCTAAACAGTCTTTTTTGTCTGGTCAATATCCGGATAAAAATGAGACATGTTTCTGAAGTACTTCAAAGGCGATCGTAGACGATCAAAGTTATGTTCATCTGGCCTTGGGAATCGTCTTGTTAACCGAAGACATGTTGATTTAGAAAACATAAGATGGTTTCAACGATAAAGGCCTGGAGTAAAAGGATTGAATAAGGGTTGAAACATGACTGAAGACGATAAAAACAACAGCAATATCGGTCTCGAAGGTTCGTCAGGGCAGAAGCTCAATTAGGTGGCTCATCCCCAGTCTGAGAAAGCAGGACCACGCCGACCATGATTGAAAAATTTGTCATCCGGTTGCCCAAAGGCCTGCGAAACAAAATCAAGCATCTATCAGAACAGAACCGCCGCAGCATGGATTCCGAAATCATCATGGTGCTGGAAAAGCTTTTACAGCAAAATTTGGCGGATATGGCCAGTGAATTTGCCGGAAGAAAAGAAACAGGCCTTTCTGGAACTGTCTGGCTGTTCTGTTCAGGCAGTATAAATATGTAATATGTGTATACGCTACTTGCCATTCGAGACTGTGGTCTCGTGTTGGGACGGCTTGCCAGACACGCATTCCGCACCAGCCCCACTTTAACTTCTGGGCCCTTTCTCTCTCACCAGATCCATACCAAATTTACCCATAGCGAGTTTTCATCTCACCAGGCCATGGTTCAAGGGCAAGCGTTGGTCACTCATCAGGGCATCGTGGGTCACACGGAAATACGCTGATATCTTTCGCTGTACTGTCTGATTTTTCCACCATAATATACCCGTCAAGAGCAGCCCCTGACGTTGGCAGAAATGTCATATGACGCAATGGTGTATTAACCTGCTGTTTTATCTCCTCCACAGTTTATCGGCATGCAACTTCCTTTCAGCCTGGTATCGACATCGCAAGTAAAAGAAGATCTGCCTATAGTAGATGGCAGCCTTTTCTTCTGGTCGCATTTTCTCGATGAGCATGAGGCGGATGAATGCCTCAGAGTTCTTGTCGCTGAAACGCCATGGCGGCAGGATACCTTGCGCTTTGGCGGCAAGGCTGTGCCTATTCCCCGCCTGCAGGCCTGGTACGGAGAGAAGGACAGCCTCTATGGGTATTCCGGTCTCGCGCTGACACCCCTGCCCTGGACACCCCGACTGCTTCAACTCAAGACCCGGATAGAAGATGCCGCCGAGGTCACTTTCAATTCTGTGCTGATTAATTATTACCGCGATGGGCAGGACAGTGTTTCCTGGCACAGTGACGATGAAACGGAGTTGGGCGATAACCCCGTCATAGCTTCACTCAGCCTGGGGGTTACCCGACGTTTCGAACTCAAGCATCGCCATAAAAAAGTGCAAAAAGTGACCTGTGATCTTTGCCATGGCAGCCTGCTGATCATGGGCCCAGGCGTTCAGGCACACTGGCAGCACCAGATACCCAAACAACCCGAAATCGTCGATGGCCGAATAAACCTGACCTTCCGCGCCATAAAGCCGTCACATCAAGACTGATACGCTCGCCAGCATGCACGATGGCCTGCTTTTAGTTGACCTGCTTTTTGCTGACAGGCACTCTGATGACCTGCCAAATTTGCTAGAATAGGCGCTCCCATGCCGGTAACTGTAAGCCGTCATGTATTGCCATTATTCACTTGCCTAACTATCTGGAAAATATCGTGAAACCACTCATCAGCCTGCTCCTGTTCATCTTGCTGCCATGGAGCAGTATCCAGGCCGAGTATCTGCAGGGCACCGGTGCCATGGTGTCCTCACGCTCCGACATTGCATCGGAAGTGGGCAGTGAAATCATGGCCAGAGGGGGTAATGCCATTGATGCTGCTGTGGCAACGGGGTTTGCTCTGGCGGTGACATATCCCTCTGCAGGCAATCTTGGCGGTGGCGGTTTCATGGTCATCTACCCGGCCAACGGTGATGTCGTGACCCTTGATTACAGGGAGAAAGCCCCGGCCGCCGCCCACCGTGACATGTTTCTTGATGCTGAAGGCAATGTCGACCGCGATCTCGCGGTCAACAGCCGCCAGTCAGCGGGTGTGCCCGGATCGGTTGCCGGTTTGCTCGAGGCCCTGGAAAAATACGGCACCATGACCCCTGCAGAAGTGATAGCCCCGGCGATCCGGCTGGCTGAAGAAGGCTTTGTCCTGAATAACGACCTAGCCAGCCAGTTTCGCGGCAACATGAACAGCTTTCGCCGCTACCCGGCATCCATGGCCGTGTTCACCCGCGACGGCACCCCTTATGAAAGTGGCCATCTTTGGCGTCAGCCCGACCTGGCCAAAACCCTGAAAGCCATCGCTGAACAAGGCCGGGATGGCTTCTATACGGGCCCTGTCGCTGACTTCATTGTCAGTGACATGGTGGCCAACAATGGCCTGATTACCCATGCCGATCTGCAGAATTACGAACCTGTCTGGCGTGAACCTGTCCATGGCGCTTACCGGGGCTATGATATCTGGTCCATGCCGGCACCGTCCTCGGGTGGGGTCTTGCTGGTCCAAATGCTGAACATGCTCGAACCGTATGCCCTGAATGAACTGGGCTGGGGCAGTAAGGAAACCCTGCACCTAATGATCGAGGCCCAGCGCCGCGCCTATGCAGACCGCGCCGAATTTCTGGGGGATCCTGATTTTGTTGAAGTACCTTCAGCCATGCTGACCTCGAAAGCGTATGCCCTGACCCGTTTCAGCAGTTTCGATCCGGCACAGGCGAGCCTCAGTGAAAACATCGCAGCCGGGCCATGGCCTGAGGAAAGCCCCCAGACCACGCACTATTCCGTCATGGACAACCAGGGCAACGGTGTTTCTGTCACCACTACGCTGAATCGTTCCTACGGCAATAAAATCGTGGTTCCAGGTGCCGGCTTCCTGCTCAATAATGAAATGGATGATTTCTCAAGCAAACCGGACGCGCCTAATTCCTATGGCCTTATCGGACGGGAAGCCAACGAAATTCAGCCAGGCAAACGCATGCTCAGTTCCATGACGCCGACAGTAGTCTCCAAAGACGGCGTGCCTGTTCTGCTGACCGGTTCACCTGGTGGCTCAACCATCATAAACACGGTTTTCCAGGTCGTACTCAACTTTATCGATCACGGCATGTCCGTCGAACAGGCGGTTGCCAGTCCGCGTATTCATCACCAGTGGCTGCCTGATGTGGTCCGTTATGAAAACGGCGCCATGACAGAGGCCGTGGAAGCGGAGCTGGAGAGTATGGGGCATCAAGGTCTCAATGGCTCGCCTTTTCCAATCGGTGATGCCAACAGCATCAGCTACCGTAACGGCCTGATTGAAGGTGTGTCTGATCCCCGCAATGAAGGTGGTGTGGCGGGCTTCTAAACCCCGCGCATCTAGACCACCCGCCCTTCCCCGGCCTGATTTATTCCATGAGTTCGCCTGAGCACTTTGATATCTGCATCGTTGGGGCCGGCGTGATCGGACTGGCCATTGCCTTCAAACTGACACATCACCCTGCCTGCAAAGACGGCTCTATCCTTGTGCTGGAACAGCACAAGTCGTTTGGTGAGGAAACCAGCAGTCGTAACAGTGAGGTCATCCACGCAGGAATCTATTACCCGGCAGGCTCATTGAAAGCAAAGACATGTGTCGACGGTAAACAGCAACTGTATGCATTCTGCAATCAATACAATGTGCCCCATCGTAAAATCGGCAAGCTGATCATTGCCGGCAAGGATCAGGAAAGCGCTCTGCAGGACATCAAGGCAAAGGCCTCTGCCAACGGAGTTGATGATCTCAGACCGCTGGAGGGCAAGGATTTGCTTACTCTGGAACCGGCATTGAAAGCGTCATGCGGTCTTTTTTCACCGACAAGCGGCATCATTGACAGTCATGCCTATATGCAGACACTGCTGACGCTGGCAGAGAACGGCGGTGCCCTGTTTGCTCCCGGTACCCGGGTCTGCCAGATCAGCCGTTCAGCCCAGGGTTATGACATCAGCACAGACTGTCAGGGTGAACGCTATACCTTTCAGTGTGACAAAGTGGTCAACAGTGGCGGCCTGTATGCGCAGGAACTGGCTGGGCATATAGCCGACTTTCCATTGTCGGAGGTCCCGGTGCAGCAGCGCGTGAAAGGGTCGTACTTCACCCTTCAGGGTCATTCCCCTTTTCGCCATCTGATCTATCCCATGCCAGAAGCCAACCTGAAGGGACTGGGTGTCCACGTTACCCTAGACATGGGCGGGCAGATCCGGTTCGGGCCGGATACGGAAGAAGTCCAGGCGATCGATTATACCGTAAATAGCGATAAGGAATCGTCGTTCCGGCAGGCCATCGCGGCATACTATCCGGACATTGCCAAACGGCAGATTCAGCCCGGATATAGCGGCATCCGGCCCAAGATCGCCCACACTCAGGGGGTTGTCGATTTTCACATCCGGGAGTACGCCGCCATCGGTTTTCCCGGCCTGGTACAGCTCTTTGGCATCGAGTCGCCCGGCCTGACTGCCAGTCTTGCCATCGCTGATGCGGTCACCCAACTGTTAAAACCGTAGCGCGGTTCTCAGCTGAAAGCGCTCTCGCCAAAACCCGGCATCCCCGGTCCTTTTTTGGCAATCAGTTTACGGATGCGGGTATCAATCACGATGCCGTCCTGTAAAAACTGTACGGTATAAGTGGTTGCCTGGTTGTCATGTCTGAGCAGCGAGGCAATACGGCCGCTACAGGCCAGTATCTCCTCAACGCCAGGTAATTCCAGCATCAGGAATACCGGTGAAGCCAGCGCTAAAACGCGCGCATCCTGGACCAGTAAACCGCCATGCCGAAAACAGGGCATGTAGTGTGCTGCCAGTGCGGTCAGGTCAGGGATGGTGAGCTGGAATATCGAGAGCGCTTGCTGCGCAGGTTGTTCTGCCATGGTCTTCCATGAATTGGCCTGTCTTGACCAGTGTTTACCGGATGGTCGCCGCCCACTGGTAGAACAGGGTCTCGAGTATCAACAGGGCATTAGGATTCGACGAACTGGTTACCGCCCGCCTCGCCCTAAGCAGTTCGCGGTAAAAATCATGCAGTTTCTTCAGTGTAGTATTGTTTTGGAAGAAAACAGCCAATGGCGCAAGATCGTGGTCATCAAGCGCCGAGGGATTGTTACGGGTCTGTTGTAGGGCCAGTATGTCCGTTGTACACAGCATCATGCCCTCGATGTTGTCGGCGATGGCATAACGATCACAATGCGCCGCGGCATCCGCGATGCTGATGCTGCCGGTTAACAGTTGCTGCATGACACTGTGCAGTACTGCGCGGTCATGCAAGGCGTCTTCATCGGCAAATTTAAGGGCCTGCAGCGGCACGAAGTTGGCCATGCGCAACAGTTCAGCAGCCGAAGCCCGGATATTCTTCGATTCCAGCCAGGGTGTAACCAGTGCTTCCGGTGGTCGTGAAAATTTCATTAGGTGACAACGGCTGCGGATGGTCGCCATCAACAAGGCAGGCTGGTGAGAGACCAGGATGATCAGGGTGTTGGGGGAAGGTTCTTCCAGGGCTTTCAGTAAGGCATTGGCACTGTTCGTGTTCATGGCTTCTGCCGGCGACAGCAACACCACCTTGTAGCCGCCGCGTTGTGATGTTTTGTTGATAAAGGCAATGACATCCCGCACCTGGTCTATTTTTATGTCAGCGGAATCTTCCGGTTGCAAAAATTTCAGGTCGGGATGGGTGCCGGCCGCCAGCAGTTCACATTCGCGACAGTTTCCACAGGGCTGGCCACCGGTTTTGTTGCTGCACAACAGGGAGTGGGCAAACTGTCTGGCCAGCATCAGTTTGCCGAGGCCCTGTTGTCCGCCAAACAGATAGGCATGAGCAAGTTTGCCGTTTTCCGACAGGCTCTTCAGGCGCTCGTATTGAGACGCCATCCAGGGCAGCAATTCTGTGTCTTGCCAGCTCATGCAGGCAACTCCAGTGCCAGACCAAAGCGGGTATTGACGGTATCGAGGATCTGTCGGCTCACCTGCTCCATCGTCCCTGCGGCATCAATCAGGCTGCGGCTGTCCGGGGTTGTCTGGGCCAGTTGCCTAAAGCCATCACGTACCCTGTTCTGGTAAGCCAGCCCTTTTTGCTCAAACCGGTCCTCATGACCGCCCCGGGCTTGTGCTCGCTCCAGCGAGACCGCTGGATCAAGATCAAGAATCAGGGTCAGATCAGGCTGAAAATCGCCAACCACCTGCTGGTGAATCTGTTCCACCAGCGGCAGACCGAGGCCACCTGCGAAGCCCTGGAACGCCCGGGAGGAATCCGCGAAACGGTCTGAAATCACCCATGTTCCAGCCGCCAGCGCCGGCCATATGGTGGCGACCAGGTGTGAGCGGCGTGCGGCGTAGATCAACAGCAGTTCGGTCATGTCATCCCAGCGTCCGACATCGCCTTCCACGATCAGTTTGCGGATTTCTTCGGCGCCTGGTGAGCCGCCTGGCTCCCGGGTCAATATCACCGGCACGCCGGCCTGCCTGAATGCGGCCTGCAGCATGCGGCTCTGGACACCTTTACCGGCGCCATCGACCCCTTCAAAAACAATGAACTTGCCCGCCGGGATATTGGAGGAATCTGTCATGGTGGTATTACTGCGTCCGGCCCAACTGATACTGGACAACGGCCCTTTCATGCTCTTCCAGCGTGCTGGAAAACTGGTGACTGCCGTCGCCGCGTGCGACAAAGTACAGTGTATCACCCTCGGCTGGATGCAGGGCGGCGTGTATGGATTCCCTGCCGGGCAAAGCAATCGGTGTCGGCGGCAAACCGGCATTGAGGTACGTGTTGTATGGTGACGGAGAGCGCAGGTCTGCCCGCGTCAGGTTGCCGGAAAAGTCTGGCCCCAACCCGTAAATA
>Ga0181553_10003916_pt1 | contig 12792 bp, 16 predicted proteins | sample 011ome_17_FD_133753 | JGI IMG/M metagenome (GOLD analysis project Ga0181553, IMG submission 133753) | Coastal salt marsh microbial communities from the Groves Creek Marsh, Skidaway Island, Georgia - 011502XT metaG (megahit assembly) | ecosystem: Environmental > Aquatic > Marine > Intertidal...
AGACAGTACATGCGGATGCATGTGAGCTTTATGCTCGAGCATAACAACCATTTCGAAAAGGATCATTAGCGATAGCGAGATAATCCTTCCGAGGTCACTAAGAAAGCAAATTTAAGAAGCTCGTTTATTTTCTAGCTTACAAGAAACAATCCGTTTATTTATTAGTGAACAAAGTTGATTCAAATCTTCCTCTTTGAGATCCTCTGCACTAATTATAACCTCTAAATTTTGATTTTCATGCTCAATATATACACAAGGTAATTGAATCTCTTTGATTGAAGGAAACTGCTTATAAAATTGTTCATCATCATAAAAATCGGATGGAATAGGAAGCCATTCCAAATAACTTTTCCATGCATCTTGCATTCCTCTATAATTATGAGATTTTGTAAAGTTTGAACACGAATAAGTAACGGGTTTCATTATCTTATGAAAAAAGTCAAAGATTCCATTCATAAATCCTTTGTCCTTTTTGTATACAAAAATTAATTTCGACATAATTTACTTTTAAAGTGAACACTAAATTCAAGTCCTAGGTTTCAAGGAACATCAACTTTTCGGACATAAATCACTTAGGATATAAGTTTCAATACCTCCTGGATAAGTAATGAAATATCTAGCTGAAAATAATTGATTAACACTCTTTTGTTTCGTTAATTCAAAATCTGTAATCAAGTCGTTTCGTGATTTTTTAAAACGAACTAGTTTCCCTTCATTATCCACAAAACAAAACTCTTTGTTAAGATACCCTCTATAAGATAGCAGCTGCTCTTTCATAATTTATAAATTTTGATTTATTTAGTAATTCGTTTGCCAACATTTCTATGGTTTTTCCTTCTGTATAAATAGTGTGATTTGCTATTTGTTTGTTGAACTCCGAAGCGATAAACTTTTTATTCATTTCGATATAAGAATTCATTACAGGCGCTTTTAAAGAGTCATTTTCATATCTTCTAGTTAGCCTATCGTTTAAAATTTTTACAGATATTTCTTCACTTGGTGAAGGGAGAATTAAAAACACGTTTGGAAAATTGTTGAATATTTTTTTCAGCTTTCTTAAATGAAATACATCAGTGCAGTAAGAATCGGTAGCTCCTAAATCTATAATACCAGCAAACTCATATAGAATAGCTCTTAACTCATCTGGGCCAAAATACTGCTGTACGTATTTTATTAATTCTTCAAACCCTTGTTTTTTTAATATTTTAGTACTGGTATGTAAGTCATAACCATTTTTAAATCGGTAATACCATTTTAGTTTATCTACCGGATGATTTAATAGCCCCGATATTCCAGATAATTTTGCTGCTATTGTGCTTTTACCTGTTGCTAATGGCCCGATGAGTATAATATTATTATTAACCGTTTTCATCAATAAAAATAATTTATCAGTTTGATTAAATAAAAAATTACTATCATAATTAAGACTAAAATGACCACTATTTTTATCCTTGTTGGAATAAAGCGATGCCATTTTTGCATTTGTGTTTTCATCACTTGTTTTTTAATTGGTGTTATAATATCAACTCATAATACCCCCCCTTTTATCATTAATTCTTTTCAGATTCTGGAATAAAGGCTTTAGCTATAACACCAAAGCCTTTCCCCTATGAGATAAATTTTAGTTTGGTTAATGAATGCATCATAAATTAGTTCCTTAAGAGTTTAAATATTTCTAATGTTTTCTGTCAATCTATTCTTCATCATCATCATCTTCGTATTCGAACTTTTCAAGCACAATCTTTTTCAGCAATAAAATTTCTAAATCATCGTATTCTTCGTTTTCAGTAGTTTCATTGTATGTAATTAAAAATGCCTGGGAAATCAATTTTTCTGTATTTAATTCGAATTCCTTTAATACACTTTTAGGGCAAACAGTAAATTGATATTCCTCGCCGTACTTATCTTCGAAAAAGTAGGTTCCATCTTCATAACCAGAATAAAAAGCTTCTAATTTTAAGCCCTTATCTTGTGAAAATCCAGTTGCAACTGATAAAACACAGAATGCAATGCTTGTTAAAATTGTTTTTTTCATTTCCTTGTTTTTATTTGTTATTACAATTCCCATTTTGAGATTATAAGATGTTCGGAATATTTTATGCAAAATAAAGTGGTAAATCCTCTCCTTCCTCGTTACCGTCATTTGTTAAGGTATCTTCTTCAAGGTTAAATATTTCAGGTTTCTTTTTGAGTGCATTATCGACGATAACTAAATACAGTGAATCTTCTGTTTCAAGCGTAACAGCTCTATGAACTCTGGAATCTCTTGGGTCTTTAAATTCTGTGATTGAGCTTTCATAATCATTCCCATATAATTTCAGGAACAATCGCTTTAATTCACGACTTAAATTTTTGTAATTAATTATTTTTTTTGTTTTCATGATGTAAATTATTTGTGTTAGATAATATTTATTTTAACAATTCTATGAATAGGAATGGTTATGTTTTTCTTTAGTATCACTGATTGATTGGTAACTCCCCATATTGTAGTTTCCACTTTTTTTAAACCTTCTATATCTTCGAAATAAAGACTTACTTTGGTGTTGCACTTGCTCCTATTACCGAGAACGTTTGCACGGTGCAATTGATCTTCTCGTGCTGCTATTTCTTCTTTGGAAAATAATACTTCTTGTTTTGGGAAATAAAGCGTTTCAATGGCTTCTTTTTCTATTAAAACCGGAGATAATAGTGTTCCTATTACATTAGTCCCTTGTAGCTGTCTCATAATCATTATAATTAGTATGTAAATTTATTTTACACCACTAATGTATATACTAATATTGTAGAGAATCTGGCAGCATTCTGTAGGAATTCTGAAGATGTAAGCTAAAATAAAACCGTCACTTTATGTTCATTATCTGTTGTTTGATAACAAATGGTATAATTAAAAAGGGTACAAATTCTTTTTACTATAGAAAGCCCTATTCCTATTGAGTTTTCAGATGATTTTTCAGAGACGAATCGTTGAAAAAAATCGTCATTTGGTTTACTACTCACAATACCTGTATTTGTAATTGTTAGCAAATTATTTTGTAGGGTGATTTGCACGTCTCCTTTGTTAATATTATGGAAAATGGAATTTTTAATCAGGTTTGAAACCAATATACTTAGCAAAGTGAGATTTGATACTAGAGTAAAATCTGGATTCAACATTAAACGAACTTGTAAATGTTTCAATCTAACTTGGTCTTCAAAATTTTCAAGTGATGCGTTTAGTAGTTCCTTGAGATTTATTTCTTCTTTGTCTACAAATTGATTATTGTCGATTTTGGATAGTAAAATAAGTGCCTGATTGACTTTGGATAAACGACCAACCGTTTGAATAATGCTGTCTAAGTTTAACAAGTCTTTTTCCGATAAATTTGGAGCTTGAAGTAATAATTCAGCCTTTGTTCTGATAATTGCTAACGGTGTCAATAATTCATGTGAAAGGTTTTCAGAATAATGTCTTTGTGAAATAAAGGTTTCATGTGCCCTGCTGGCAAAATTATTTAATTCAGTATTCAATTCATTGAATTCCTGTGTTTTTGTAAGAGGAAAAACGATAACATCTTTGCGCAGATTGGACTGTTTTAATGTAGAAAGCGTTTCATGAAATGGTTCCCACATTTTCCGAAAGAAAAACACTTGTATAGCAATAAGAATTATAAAAATTAAAGCAAAGCTTATCAGAAAAACATAGAAAATACTTACAGCAAATAGGGTTGTGCCTTCCAGGTTTCTTTTTATCTGTATTGAATACGTTTTTTCTCCAATGTCAATGGAAGATTGTAAAATTCTAACCTCATAAAGTTCGCTGTCTATTTCGTCTTGAATGAGAAAGGTATAAAGTGAATCGGAATTTATGGTATGCTTCGGTAATTTATCAATTTGAATTCTCTCAGACTCATAAGTTGAAATATTTATGTTCGGATTCGAATTAATCTTTTTTTGTATCGTTTCTTTTTCTAAATAAAGCCTTTTATCTACTCTATTTTCAATTCTAGCATCTAATAAATAATAATTTATACCGCCACTAATGAGAACAATTAAAAAAGTTGATACTCCATAGATTAATGCTGTTTTATTAATAAGTTTCATAAACTATATGCGATTGAGTCAAGATTCTTTTAAAATATACCCTACACCATATAAAGATCTCAAATAATCATGACTTCCATTTTCTTTTAATTTTCGTTTAAGGTTTTTTACATGACTATAGACTGAGTCAAATGAATCTGCTTGATCCATGAAATCTCCCCAAAGATGTTCCGAAATTGAAGCTTTGGTTACAACCTTGTTTTTGTTCAAAATTAAATATAGAAATAGGTCATATTCCTTTTTAGTTAAAGTAACAACAGTGTCGTTTATTTTAACTTCTTTAGCATCTGTATTTATCGTTATTTCATTCAGCTCAATGGTGTTTTTACCTCCTTGTTGTTTTCTTCTTATGATAGATTTAATTCTTGAATTCAACTCCGATAAATGAAAAGGTTTGGTCAAGTAGTCATCGGCTCCCAAGTCAAGCCCTTTTAGTTTATCATCCAAATTAGAATTGGCAGACAATATAATAGTTCCAGTGTCTAAATTTTTATTGTTTAGTAATTTTAAAAAGTCCAGACCACTCCCATCTGGAAGAGCAATGTCTAAGACAACACAATCATAATTATAAAGCGAAATTTTCTCAATAGATTCTTCTAAAGATTTTGCTTTTTCGCATGTATAGCCCAAATCATTGAAATAATACAATAATGATTTTAAAAGGTCTCGGTCATCTTCAACGAATAGAAGTTTCATATTCTTTATAGTTACATTTTATAAACGCATTGATTTATACAGCTTTAAAAATTGCATCTAAATTTTCAAACGTTTTAAACTCTATAAAATAGCCATCTGGGTCTTCAATAAACATCGTTTTCTGCTCCCCAACTTCCCCTTCAAAAACAGTTTGGGGATTAATGGTGAATTTAATATTTTTACTGGTTAAGTGGCCCTGTAAATCATGCCAGTCTTTCCATGGAAGCACTACGCCAAAATGATGCGTAGGAAAAGGGAACTTATCGTTTTCAAAAAATGAATGAAGTTTTATAGCATCTGGATTAACTTGAGCGGTTAATTGATTTCCAAAAAAATTAATATCTATCCATGTATTTGTAGATCTTCCTGTCGAACACCCTAAAAGATTAATGTAAAATTCTTTTGTTTTGTTTAAATTCTTAATCGGAAATGCTAGGTGAAAAGTTGATTGTATCATTTTGTATATTTTTAATTATTCAATTTCAGTTTTAATCCCATTTAGTTGAAGATGCTTTTCCCAGGAATCCAATTGCTTTGCATTTAGTACCCTCGGAAACTTTGCTTGTCCCCCAATTTTGTTCTCTGCTTCCATCCAATTATAAAAAAGGTTTTCGGGAACAAAAATTACCTTTACTTTAATAAGAACTGATTTTCGTTCTGTTTTATAATCGTCATTCAAATTTTTTAACTCATTATCTAAAAGCTCTTCGCATTTTTCAACATTAACATCACTATCTTTTGCTGATAGGTACCATTTGTGAGCAAATCCATATTTAAAGTTTACCCCTGCTACTGCATATTCATTGATGTTGGACAAAAGAGTTTTTGATAACTCCCTTATGGCATCATTCATATTGTCAACAGACAAATGCTCGCCACAAAGGCTTAAGAAATGCCTTGTACGTCCAGTAATTATTAATTTTCCTTGAATAAATTTTACGGTATCACCAATTAAATACCTCCAGGCTCCAGCACAAGTACTTATCAATAATGCATATTCTTTACCTTCTTCTATGTTGTCATAATTAACTACTCCGTTCGAAGAAATTAATTTTCCTTCTGAGCTAAAATGAGCATCATCAAATGGAATAAACTCATAGTAGATTCCATTTCCAAAAACGAGGCTCATCCCTTCTCCTGCAATTTTTTCATATGCAATAAACCCTTCGGAAGCTAGGTAAGTTTCTAAAAAATAGACCTTTTTACCAAATAATTTTTCGAAACCATCTTTGTAGGGTTTTAGACTAACCCCACCATGAGACAAAACACTGAAATTGGGCCAAATTTCATGAATGTTATCAACTTGATGGTACTCAATTATTTTTTCAATCAATAATTTAACCCAAGAAGGCACACCTGATATGATGCCGATATTCCATTTTGGAGCCTCTATTACAATTTTCATTATTTTGGCATTCCAATCCTTTTCTTTGGAAATAACAGCTCCTGGCTTGTAAATAAAGTTTAGCCATAGAGGTAAGTTAGCGGTTAAAATTCCGCTTAAATCACCTGAATATTGTTTTACATTTTTTTCTAATTCTGTACTACCTCCCAGTAATAACATTTGAGTACTATAAATGTTTTTATCGACAGGATGATTTTTAACACTCGATAGATGATTAAAACCAGCTTTTTTAATCGTTCGAATCATATCGTGTGTAATTGGAATCCTTTTACTTGGACTTCCAGACGTTCCTGAACTAAGGGCGAAATATTTAACTTTTCCAGGCCAGCAGATATCTTCTTTACCTAAAAGAGAATATTTCCACCATTGGTCGTAAATTGAATCATAGTCATAAATAGGCACATTCTCCCTAAAGCTTTTTTCAGGATCGGAACTAGAGAGTATCTTCGAAAAATCAAATTCTTCACCAAAAGTAGTTTTTTTTGCTTTTTTCACTAATTTCAACAACGTCTTTTGTTGTGAAAACTTAATGTTATCTGGCTTTCTCAATTTTTCATTGAGAACAATCGTTCCTTTTATTGCCTTACCAATAATTATCATTGATCACTCTTTAAAGGTTTGTTCAGTAAATTTTGGAGCTGTGTCTAACTCAGAAAACTCATATTTTTCTAAAAGACCTTTATCGTCAAATATTTCAATGTAGGTGGGTGTAAAATTGACTGCATCTATTTTTAATACTAATTTTTTATAATAATGACTAGGAATTGAGAGCTTGTCACCTTCAATATAGAACTCTTTTTCTGTGTTTTTTTCTGCTATTAAATATTCACTTATAAATTTTTTATGAGCGATATTCCGAAAATTTTCACTCTTTCTAACAGTATAGTTTACGTATTTAAAGTCATTAAAAGAGGAAGTGACTTTATAGTATTGGTTTTCGCCTTCTGTTACTTTTTGAATAGAAAATGATGTCTTATTATTTTGATAATAGTGATTAATTAATTGCGTGAAAAAAACGAAACCAAGTTCAAATATAGAATGATGGTTATTATTCATCATTTTAGTTCCTAATGGTTCCAGATTCACATTTATATATGGAAAGCCTTTGGGTATATATGTAGCTTTTGGGCTTTGCTCTTCATTATAAACAATTTGATCGCCAGCATTAGGCTTTGAAGTTGTTAACCGGCATTTAAAAGGCTTTAATTGAATAGAAACTTGTTGTTTTCCACACATCATTTTAGTACCAATGCGTTCACAGTTTTTTATTGTAAATGATAATTTGGATAATTTAGTTGTTTGTGCATTCATTTTAGTCATCACATCTTCCAAACTTGAATCTTCTGAATAAGTTTTAAAGCTTTGAAAAAAAAATAAACTACCCAAAAAGAACAGTGCTAATAAGAGGTAATTTCCATTATTGGCAGCGTTTTTCACTTTTGAAGGTTTATTAAATATGCAATTTATTTTCACCACAATTTTAATTAGGTTTTTTCACCAAATACGACACTTAGGCAAGTGTGTTGATTATGCTAATCTACTGCGATAATACTTATGTGAAGCATAAATAGTTGCATGTAAATATATATTTGCTATTTTTATCTTTTTATTTTATACAAAATAGTGAAAAACACTTTCAATGGATATAATTGATCAGAAAATCCTTGATTTTCTCCAAGAAGATGGAAAAATTACGGCTAAAGAAATGGCAACGAATTTGAATCTTACTTCTACCCCCATTTATGAAAGAATAAAAAAGTTGGAACAAATGGGTGTAATTAAAAAATACGTAGCTTTATTGGATGCCGACCTATTAAATCAAAGCCTAACCGTTTTTATGAATATTTGCATAAAAGAGCACCAAAAAGAGCACCGGCAAAAATTCATCAATAAAATAAAAACGCTAAAAGATGTAACAGAATTTTACCACACTTCAGGAACGTATGATTTTTTGGCAAAAGTGAGATTCTCAAATGTGAAAAATTACAGAGATTTTTTAGTAAATGAAATTGCATCGATTGAAAACATTGGAGATATTGACAGTCAAATTGTGTTAGAAGAAATCAAGTCATCCACATCAATAAACATCAGGTTGGAGGGGTAATATTTTTTTTCTATTAAATTGTATTCAGATTTTCTACAGATTTCCACCAATTTATTTTCGGAATTTTGATCTTTATTGGGAAAGTATTTCGATTATTAATTTTGAAGGAGGAAATGAAGAATAAATACAAAGATCTTATTGAACAAACCTTTGATTTTCCGCAACAAGAATTTACACTTAGGGGAGATAGTTTATATTTCAGAGGAATAGATTTAATCTCTCTTATTGACACTTATGGTACACCCTTAAGGTTTTCTTATTTACCCGTTATTGGTGAACAGATTGAAAAATGTAGAAATTGGTTTAAGAATGCCTTTACAGAACAATCTTACAAGGGCCAGTATTCTTATTGTTATTGTACCAAAAGTTCCCACTTCAATTTTGTACTGGAAGAATGTGTAAAGCACAATGTGAATATTGAAACTTCTTCTGCATTTGATATTGACATTATTATTTCACTTTTTAAAAAAGGTTTGCTTAGTGAAAATACTTATATACTCTGTAACGGTTATAAAACTGAAGAATACATTAAAAACATTGCCAAACTGATTGCCTTAGGCTTTGATCGAATAATACCAATTATTGATAGTTTTGACGAGTTTGATATTTTAGACGAGTTAATTGATGCAAAATTGCAGATAGGTATTAGAATTGCATCAGAAGAAGACCCTAAATTTGAGTTTTACACTTCAAGGTTAGGTATTGGATATCAAGATGTTGTGCCTTTTTACAAAGAGAAAATAAAGGATCACAAAAAATTCACATTAACCATGATGCATTTTTTTGTGAATACGGGTATTCGAGATAGTGCTTATTATTGGAATGAGCTCCGGAAATTTATTAATGTATATTCAGAACTTATTTATGCAGGAGCTTCTATACAGCATCTTGATATTGGCGGGGGGTTTCCTGTTAAAAATTCATTAGGTTTTGAATTTGATTATCAATATATGATTAGTGAAATAACTTCTCAGATAAAGGTTGGAGCTGAAAATGCTGGGGCTAATCATCCAAATATTTTCACTGAATTTGGATCCTATACGGTAGCGGAATCTGGAGGAATGATTTTTTCTATCTTAAATCAAAAAAAACAAAACGATAAAGAGAGGTGGAACATGATTAACGGATCATTTATGACTTCTTTACCAGATTCGTGGGCTGTAAACAAACGATTTATTATGTTACCCGTAAACCGATGGAATGATAAATATGAAAGAGTTTTTCTTGGAGGGTTAACTTGTGATAGCGATGATTACTACAATTCCGAACAACATATTAATGCCATCTACCTGCCTGAATTTAAAAAAGATAAAGAGTTGTATGTCGGTTTTTTTAATTGCGGGGCATATCAAGAAGCTATTTCAGGATATGGAGGTATCAAACATTGTTTAATTCCTTCGCCGAAACATATAATTATTGATTTAGATGAGAATGGAAATATGCAACATCGCTTATCAAAAAAAGAACAGTCAAGTAGAGAAATGCTTGATATTTTGGGATACAATGACGTATAAAAGATAATATTATAAGTATTCGGTCTCATTACAAAAATTAAATCATGGCACAAGAAATAAGAAAATTCATAGAAAAAAACTTCCTTCATTTTAATTCAGCTGCTCTTTTGGACGCAGCTAAAGGATATGAACAGCATTTAGATGAGGGTAAAAAGATGCTAATATCTCTAGCCGGAGCAATGAGCACAGCTGAATTAGGTATTTCTCTCTCGGAAATGATCAGACAGGACAAGGTTCATTTAATATCATGTACCGGTGCTAATTTGGAAGAAGATTTAATGAATTTGGTTGCACATAATAGCTATGAAAGGATTCCTAACTATAGAGACTTAACTCCTCAGCAAGAAAGGGATTTATTGGATAAAGGGTTAAACCGTGTAACAGATACTTGCATCCCTGAAGAGGAGGCATTTCGTAGATTACAAAAACACATGTTTAACATCTGGAAAAAAGCAGAGGAAGAAGGTAAACGCTATTTTCCACATGAATTTATGTACCAAGTTCTTCTTTCTGGAGTATTGGATGAATATTATGAAATAGACCCTCAAAACTCTTGGATGCTAGCAGCAGCAAAAAAAAATCTTCCTATCATAGTCCCAGGGTGGGAAGATTCTACCATGGGCAATATATTTGCGTCCTATTGTATCAAAGGAGAGTTAAATCCTTTCACCATGAAATCTGGCATTGAATACATGATGTGGTTAGCGGAATACTATACCGAAACAGCAGAAGATAAAGGGATTGGATTTTTTCAAATAGGTGGCGGAATAGCAGGAGACTTTCCTATTTGTGTAGTCCCGATGCTTTATCAGGATATGGAAAGGACTAACACGCCATTTTGGAGTTATTTTTGTCAAATTTCTGACTCCACAACTAGTTATGGCTCATATTCAGGAGCTGTACCCAATGAGAAAATAACATGGGGAAAGCTAGACATTGATACACCAAAATTTATTATAGAGTCGGATGCGACAATAGTTGCGCCATTAATATTTGCTTATTTATTAGAGGGATAATCCGATTAGCTTTTGTAACTATTCGCGATATGCGTTGAAGATTAATATAGCTCAATATTGTATATCTGTATCATCATTAAATCCTACAAAAAGTTTGAACTATCGCCAGAAACGAGCCTCCATATCATCTAAAGGGCTTTTGGTTCTATCGCTAATAATAAGCTTTCAAAGCCATCAAGACTTTCAAAATATGGTTTGATTTTGCTCCCGCCGAGGTCACTAAGAAAGCAAAGCTCGATACGAAAGTATCGGGCTTTTTTGTGTTTACCTACAAGTCTCCCATAGGAGTATGCGTTCCCGGTTTAGTTCTAAACTTATCGTAACATGGAATTTGTCGATTCTTCGCCCTAATTGTAAACAATATCATTTAAGTAATTCAAATAAATATATTATTTTTATCTAAAATTAAAAAAATGAGGATAGATATCTTATCGGATCGAAAGCCCGTTCCAAACTATGAAATCGACACTAGCAGATGCCTGATCTTACACACTAAACCGTAATTTCATTTTGTTAAATGTGTTAAATGGGCATTACACTTTCAAGGGCATGGGAGGCTATTTCGCCTATCATTTGGGAACTCATTTTAGTACAAATTTGCTGTTATTAAATCCGGCATTGCCGAAAAGGTCTATTACCCTATGGCAAAGAAAAATCTAGAATTTGGTTCATGGTGGGCAAAAACGATACCGATGTTCCAGCCGATGAAAACATTGGAATTTTAAAAAGGGCAGGAGCAAAAATTCTATTGGAGTGAGGTGTTTATGGTCTCCTATTTGAACGTTACGTTGGGAAATCAGTGTAGGGGTGTCTAATAGCAAAACGGTGTTATTTAATCTACTAAAGCGCTCTATTTTAATATTTTAAATATAAAATTATATTCACAAATTTGTAGTTGTTTACGTTTGGTAGTTCAAGACGTGTCTTGGGAAATTGGCGTTTGTCTCGATTTAAGATGTCCACTACTTTAGCTGCAATTAATAGAGATGTCGATGGGAAAAGTGCTAACTATAGAAGATGATGTTCTGTTGCGAGAAACGTTAACGGAAATATTAGAAGTTTATGGACATACTGTTGTTCAAGCAGAAGATGGAGAGGATGGGATAGATATGTTCCGTGAATCATCTCCTGATTTAGTGTTGTGCGATATTAATATGCCCAAAATGGACGGTTTCGAAGTGTTGAAAAAGCTAAAGGTTATTGTTGGAGAAGCTGATATGCCTCCGTTTATTTTCTTGTCAGCCAAAACTGAAAAGAAAAACATACAACATGCTTTAGATTTAGGTGCTGTAGATTTTGTTTCAAAGCCATATTCTGCTCCGGAATTATTAAAACTAATAGATTCAAGGTTGAACGTGTAAATTCGCCAGTTTATAACCAACAAAGGCATCAAAATGATGGATAGTTTAATGGTTTAGTGGTAAAATCTCTATAACCATATAATAATATAAGAAATTTATTTGCGAAGAGCGCAGGTTTCTTGGGATTATAGTGAGCAATTATTGGGCTAATATCTTAATAAAATGATTATGAGTAGGGTGGATGATTTTTATAAATCCTTAAAAGAAACTACCGAATATCAAACAAGATGTTCTAAAGCATGGTTAATTGGAAATAATGTAATTTTTGTCGATTGCAGGGCAAATGCTGAAATTGAATTGAATGATGCAAAAGAAGATATGGAGCTTTCCGAATTACTAACAGCTAATGTTGGTGACTTTGCAACAATTATTGATACCACCAATATAAAAAGTATATCAAAAGAAGCTAGGGACTGGTATTCTCAGGTCCAAAATGATAATCCGCGGAACGTGAGCGTGGCTTTAATCGTAAGTTCATTCTACTCTAGAATCATTGCTAACTTCTTTTTGGGATTTAAGAATTCAAGGACGGAGATGAAAATTTTTAATGAAAAAGATGCGGCTGTAGAATGGTTGTACGAACAATTAAAAATTAAGGAAAGCTGAGGTGGATAAG
>Ga0181553_10003938_pt1 | contig 12745 bp, 11 predicted proteins | sample 011ome_17_FD_133753 | JGI IMG/M metagenome (GOLD analysis project Ga0181553, IMG submission 133753) | Coastal salt marsh microbial communities from the Groves Creek Marsh, Skidaway Island, Georgia - 011502XT metaG (megahit assembly) | ecosystem: Environmental > Aquatic > Marine > Intertidal...
GAAGGCCTTAAAGATGAACGATTCACTTTTTTTGAAGAAGATGCATTTGAATTGGACAGTTTGAAAGCTTATTCGAAGGTTTTTCATCTCGCGGCATTACCGAGAATTCAGCCGAGTTTTGAATTAATCAATGATCATATAAAGGCAAATGTGCTCTTGGCGGGGCATCTTTTAGAATTAATGGTGAAAGAAAACCATTTCCCAAGATTGGTTTATAGTGGCTCGAGTGCTGTTTATGGAACCCCAAACATTATTCCTACTCCTGAAACGGAACGAATTGATTGTTTGAGTCCATATGCATTTCAGAAATATGAGGTGGAACGCTATCTTGAGTTGATTGCCACTCGCTACCCAATTGACTATGTGACTTTGCGATATTTTAATCCATACGGTCCACGCTCATTTAATCCAAGTAATTCCTTTAATGCTTATAGCAGTGTAGTAGGAATATTTCTCAATAGAAAAAAAGAGGGCAAGCCATTGCTGGTGACCGGAGATGGTTCTCAGGAGCGTGATTTTATTCATGTGAAAGATTTGGCTTCAGCAAATTACAAAGCGGCTATTTATCCTGAAAAGTTGAATACATCTTTCAACATTGGTTATGGCGCTGCAACCAGCATAATTGACCTTGCTTATAAAATAAGTTCAGAAATTGAGTTTGTTGATAAGAGAGAGGGAGAAGCTCAAATAACTTTTGCGGATAATGAAAAAGCAAGGATGGTCTTGAATTGGAAACCGAGTATATTCATTGACCATTTTCTAAAATCGATCAGAGAATGAAAAGAGGTTTTGCATGTGGCGTTTTTGATCTTTTTCATGCGGGTCATGTTCTAATGCTAAAGGAGTGTAAAAGTCAATGTGACTTTTTAGTAGTCGCTGTGAATCACGCGGAGAATATTGACTACAACATTAATCCACAAAAAAAGTCACCTATCTATAGTCTTAGCGAAAGAAAGCTGATTTTAGAGTCATGTCGATATGTAGATGAAGTGATTGATTATTCTTCAGAATTTGAGTTGGCTGAGATAATGCGGAATGGGAATTTTGCTGTTCGTTTTTTAGGCGATGATTATAAGGGGCGGAATATTACAGCACCTGATGCCATTTCTGAAATATATTACACGAATCGAGATCATGGATTGAGTTCATCGGATATTAAAAGAAGGCTTTTAGGGTGAACGAAGCGTCATTTATAATAATAACAACTTATGGCCCTCATTTAGGAAATGAGAATCACATTAGGCATAAATTACATCGACATTATCTAAAAGCTCTATTGAATGTAGACTATTCGAACTTCGAGGTCTATCTTTTTGGCCACTTGCCTTCGTCAATTGATGGGAACATTAATTTCATAAATACTGATGGAAAATCTAAAGAGCAAAAGCTTCAGTTCGCGAAGAATTTTCTGTTGGACTCAGGGTTAAGATCAGATTATATCCTAAGGTTGGATGATGATGATATATTAAATCCTAAAGCATTTCAATATGTAAATCAAAGTAAACCGGATGTTTATTGTGATTTATTTCACACATTCATTAACGTTGATTCAGGTTTGATTGCCCAGCAAAAGAGACCATGGATTCCTAATACAGCAATTATGAAATGGGAGTTGGCTTTCTCGAATTTGTTTTTAGATAATGCTTTGCTATTTAATTTTCAACATACTGTTTGGCATCGATTTGTGACGGATAGTAAAGCCTCGGTAGAATATACTAAAAAATTTAATCCACTGTATTTAAGGGTGTTGAGTTCGGCTTCTATTACCAGTAGAGAAACACAGTCTAAATCTGGATTCAACCAATACTTGGCCCAGTTCGGAACTTTTGAAGAAATTGAATTGCACGATTTTAAAAACAACCTCATCCACTTGAACAATGAGTTCAAATTGAACAACACCATTTAAGATAGGAAATTGAATAGCTTAGGAGAATATATACCCAATGAGTATTGCTTATATGAAAATGATGCGACCTATCCTGAGAAAGGATTAAGGGGCCTTAATTGGAAGGGGCAGTTGAAGTTTAAGGCATTCTTGTTCAGAGATGATCAAAAGCTTAAAGGTCTTTACAAAAAAACGATTTCAAAGAAGGAGTGCTATGTTGGTCCATTTTGGGGTGAGTTTGGAAATTTTTTATTGCATTTCCTACCTTTTGTTATGCATCTGCATAAATTCGGAATAAAAGTGCATGTTATTTGTCTTGGGCATTACGAGTCCTTTTTTCGGGATGAAAATGCTAAAGTCATATATTCATCTTTTTATCGATTATCGAAAGATTTTTTGCTTGATGCTCCTAATGGAAATTCGATTAGGAAGATTCCCGCACAATTCAGTAAAATCTATAATCAAGTAAAAAAAACAAGTAGCCTGAATGAGATTCCCTTTTTTGATCTTTTTGATTCAAATTTCTATTGGTACAGTTTCAGAAATTGGCAGTTAAATGGGAAACAAAATTTTTTAGAGATCCACAAGGGAGTCAAAAAAAAGAATAAAGTTGTTCTTTTTCCAAGATTAAAAGGACCGGAGTACACTTTGAATAATGGAGCTAGACTAGATTATGATCATACCACGGAAACTCTGGCTGATTATTTTGATGAAGTAGTAGTAGTAGGGCTGCCGGAAATGAGTGCAAATTCTCAGTATAGAAACCCGAAGGTCAGAAATAGAATTGGAGATAACGATGTTGTGTTGAAAGAGTGTTCTGAAGCGAGCTTAATAGTTTCACAACATTCTGGAGCTATACATGTTGGACTTTATACAAATACGACATCGCTAATAATTTATCACGGAGTTCTGCCTATTAAAGGACTTGATGATAGCATAAGATTTAGGGCAAACACTGATGTGCCCCTTTATTTAGTAACATCAGATATTAAGTTAAAAGAGTTTTTGACGGAGTTTAAATCGATAAATTAATTCCGAATGACATGATTGCATTATTCAGAGATTTCAAGAACTTTCTCAGCACTGTTCTTAAAATTTACATTGTTTATCCTTATAGGTTGAATTTTACGTGTAAAGTCCGCTCTGTTGTTCCTAATGTAATACAGCGTTCAAGTTACACGACAATCGGGTCGGATGTTAGGTTTTTAGTGTGGGACGAGATACAAGCTTTCGGTAATTGCAATTTTATTGGAGATCGTACTTTATTTGATAATTGCCAATCTGTAGGTTCATTCTGTTCTATTTCTATGGATGTAAAGATTGGACTTCGAAATCATAATTTAAGTACAGTGAGCACAAGTCCCTTTTTCTATCGTCCAAGCAAGGGATTTGTTTCAGAGGATAATATGTCTAAGGAAAGTGCTGTCATTATTGAAAATGATGTGCTAATTTCTGCTAATGCCATTATACTTGAAGGGGTAACGCTCCACACTGGATGCGTTGTAGCCGCAGGGGCCGTAGTTACCAAAGATGTTCCACCATATGCGATTGTTGGAGGAGTCCCTGCGAAGGTTCTTAGTTATAGATTTTGTGATGAGGTAATAGCACGTTTGGTTCAGAGTCAGTGGTGGAAAGAGGATATTCAGAAAATTAAAAATTCGCACTCTCTTTACCTTAATCCAATGTTGTTTCTTGATGAACTTAACAATTGATTAATGGAATTCTCAATCGTGATTCCCACTTATAATTCCTCTAGAACCATTGAAAGAGCTATAAAAAGTGCCTTGGATCAAGGAGGTTTTATCGGAGAACTAATTGTCGTGGATAACGGATCCACAGATGAAACTCTTGCGGTTGTTAATGCAATCAATGACGAACGATTGATTATTCTAAATGAACCCATGCAAGGAGCTTCATTTGCTCGAAATAAAGGCTTAGAAAAGGCTAGTGGTAAGTATATTCAGTTTCTCGATGCAGATGACGAGCTGATGCCAGGTAAATTAAAGCATCAATTGGATCTCATCGAAGCCTCAGACGCGGATATTCTTGTTGCTAGTTCTAAAACGCGAACGAACTCAGGATTAGATATTGATACGATTGTCGATCCAGTCGAATCACCTTGGGTGTCACTTTTTAAAGGCAAACTAGGCAATACCGTGAGCAATTTATGGAACAGAGATACCCTTATGGGTATTGGAGGGTGGAATACAAAGATGTTGAGCAGCCAAGAATCTGAACTGATGTTCAGAATGTTGAAATGCGACTTCCAAATTCAATTTGATGTAAAGCCATTAACATTAATACACCAAGATGCGGAAAACCGGATAAGTGATATTAATTTATTGGATAATGCGATAAGGTATTATAAACTAAGATTAGAAATTTTAGATTGGTTGTTCAATAATCGATATAATGAATGGAAATCGTTTAGAGGTGAATATGCTCAAAGTCTTTTTAATGCGCTCATTTCTGTGAGGAATATTCAAAGGACCAAGGCGATGGAACTTTACAGAGAAACAAATAAGGTTTATTGGAGTGGCCTAAATCCAAAGACTTTTATTTTAAAGAGCGTTTATTTTAATTGAGCTCATTCAAAAGGGGAAATTCATGATCTTTTTGACATTTAACGACCAACCTTCTGGCATATATAAAAGCCAAGTTATTGAGGTGTGCGAAGTTTTGGACGAATTGAATTCTTCCAATATTCTACTTGTAGCCTTTATACCAAGGCAAAATTTTTTCGACAATAAGAGAAAGATTAAAAATTGGAGGTCCAAGAGTATTGTACTTCCTATTTTACCTGGGTTAAGATTTTGGAGATTTTCAGCTTGGATTTTCTTTTGGATAAACACCTTTTTCAGTCATGATAAGATAATAGCTAGAGGGCCTATAGCATCTTTTATTGCTATTCAATCGAGAAGTAAGAAGCAAAGAGTGGTTTATGATGCCAGAGGTTTGTTAAAAGCCGAAATAGAGGAGTTTAATGTTTTTCAAGGTGATTTGGCTCGTAAAGCGATTATGATGGAAAAGGAGTCTGTTCTGCATGCTGACTTTCGTATCGCGGTCTCTCATGCGCTGGTTAAGTATTGGAAACAAGAGTATAATTACAACTCCGATCAGCATGTTATCATTCCTTGCTGGTCGAGAATACTGCATAGCGATCTAATTGAAGATTCTTTTTTTGATTCAAGTTCACCCATTCTGGTTTACAGTGGGTCGACATCTCCATGGCAATCATTTCCTTTATTAATTAAGTTTATAACTCATGCTTTGGAACAAGTAGACTGTAAAATTTTATTGATGTGTCGCGAGAATCCTCAAATTCAAGCAATTGTGGATGCATATCCGGGAAGAGTTAAACGTATTTTTGTTCCTGAAAATCAAGTTTATTCCTACTTAAGTTTATGCGACTATGGTTTGCTATTAAGAAATGTGAATGATACGAATCGTGTGGCAAGTCCAGTTAAATTTTCGGAATATCTTATGTGTGGTTTACGAGTATTGATTTCTCCGTTCCTTGGCGATTATTCGGAATTGGTGAGAGCCAAAGGAGTTGGAACTGTTGTGGACGATGTTAATTTAATACCACTTTTGACAAGAATCGATGAAGAACAAAGAGAAAAGTCAAAAGTAATCGCATACAGGTATCTATCGGCAGATGCATTAATGAAAGAATACAAGGAGATTGTCAATTTTTAGCTCCGTCAAATCATGAAGATGAAATCAAGAAACTTTGGCTTAGACTTAATGCGGAGTCTTGCGATATTTCTTGTTTTGATTGAACATTTCGGTTACAATCCATGGAATGAAATTCTTCTAGGGGGAATTGGCGTTGAAGTGTTTTTTGTACTCAGTGGATTTTTAATTGGACGAATACTTATTAGGTCTTTCGAAAAATTTAATGGATTCACTACCATTAGAAATTTTTGGATTAACCGCTGGTTTAGAACCATTCCATTGTATTTCTTGGCCTTAATTATCCAGATTTTGATCTCGGGCACTTGGGATTGGGGATATCTGTATTACTTCATTTTTTTGCAAAACAACTTTTATGGTATTTCGCTGTATCCGATCAGCTGGAGTTTGGTTATTGAAGAGTGGTTTTATTTGGGACTACCTTTTGTATTCCTTGTATTTTTATTGGTGCGGAAGAAGATAGAGTTTAAAGCTATCGTGTTCAGTTTGATTTTCTTAATCCTATTCAAGTTTTTGTTTGTGGATAGTCTGGAAGTCCCCTTCACAGGAGTGAATGGAAATGCCCTTCTAAGATTTGACTCAATGTTAATTGGCGTTGGCTTAAGTTGGGTTTACAGCAATTGGAATAAGACTTTTTTGAATTTAGCCAAATTCAAGTTTTTTTCCCTCGGAATAGCGGGAATTCTAATAATACAGTACGTGTTGTTTATTCATTTAGGAATGGCATTTATTAATGATTCACCGTTTATTAAAACCATTTATTTTCCACTCCAAAGTCTCTTTATTGCGCTATTGCTTCCATATCTATTCTACTCTAACTTTATCAATGAAATTCTTCCTAGAAACCAGTTAATATTGACAATTATTTCTTGGACGAGTATTTTAAGCTATTCCTTTTACCTATTTCATCAGAATATTAATCAGCTTATTCAATGGATTTTCAACTTCGATCATAATGGGATTTTGGCTTTGTTGGTAATGTATCCATTGTGCTATTTGATTTATTCTTTCTATGAAAAGCCTATGACCAATCTTAGAGAAAAATTTAATGGTTAAATGAAAATATTATTATTAACCGATGGAATAACTCCGTTCGTCACTGGAGGAATGCAAAGGCATTCTCAATTAACAGCTGAGAATTTAGCCCTTATTGGTCATCAAGTCACTTTATTTCATTATGCGGAAAAGGATGTTGATGCGAATATTGAGCAAGCATTTTCAGAGGAGGCCCAGAAGAACATTCAAGTTGTCTTTTTTGAATATTCTGACCCTATTAAACTGCCAGGACATTATTTAAGGGCCCAAAGGAGAATAGCAAGAAGATACTTAGAGAAGTATAAATCAATGAATGAGACATATGACTTTATCTTCTGCAAGGGTTTTGTTGGTGAGGCTATTCTTAACCATCGAAAAGAACTTCGGATTCAAGCCCCAATTGGAGTAAAACTTCATGGCATGAATATGTTTCAACCTCAAGGAAACTTGAAGATGGAGATCCAGAAGTATTATTTTCAAGGAGCAACTAGAAATATTTTAAAAAGTGCTGATTTTGTATTCAGCTATGGGGGTAAGATCACAGAGATCATCAAGAAAGAGTGTGATACGGAGGTTATAGAAGTTCCAGCAGGAATTGAAACTGAATGGATAAGAAAAGACATTAAGACAGTAGGAGATAAACTGAAGTTTATTTTCATTGGTAGATATGATAGAGTTAAAGGATTGCCTGAATTGAATAAAGCTTTGGAGCGTTTATCCAGAACAGAGAATAATTGGGAATTTCATTTTGTAGGACCAATTCCAAGTTCAAAATGGCTTAGGCTTGACAATTGTGTTTATCATGGTGGAATCTATAGAAAAGAGGAATTAATTGCGATTATTGATAGTTGTGATATTGTGGTATGCACGAGTATTTCAGAAGGCATGCCAAACGTGATTCTTGAGGGAATGGCAAGGGGATTGGCGGTCATGGCTACGGATGTTGGAGCTACCTCTTTGCTTGTAGATCAGAATGGTGTATTAATTCCTAGTTGCAATTCTGAATTGATACTTTCGGCCCTTCGGTATTTTTTAAGAATGAACCCCAATTCTCTTATGGAAATGAAAAGAAATAGTCTAGAGAATATCAAGTATTTTGAATGGTCCAAAATCTCATTCCGTTTGGCGGAGTCTATAGAACAAGCTGTTACTATTTTTCAGGAGCATCATTAGTATTCTCATTAAGTATAAGTTCTTGGTTACTGGTAAATCCTTCTCTTACGAAGAAATACATCCAAACAAAAAAGAAGAATCCATTGTAGGTGTAGTTTCCTTGTCTGAGTAATTGTAAGATAATGATAACCAGACATGCTGAAGATATAATCCAGTAGTAGTTTTCAGGCTGAAACTCATTTCGTTTGCAAAAATTGAACCCGATGAACATGAAAGTGAGTAATAGTCCAGTTAATCCGGTTTCAGATGCAATTCTTAACAACATTGAGTTGGCGTCCTGAGAATTGAAGTCATAGATTCCACCAAAATCTTTTACCAGTGAATACCGCTCATAAGCATGTTGGTGAGAGCCTAATCCAGATCCAAAAAGTGGGTTTTCGATTAAGTTTTGTTTTGTAATAGTGTAATTATTGAAAAGAACGAAACTGGAACCATGCACATCAAATGCTGAATAGGTTTGACCACCTACCAATGCCGTAATTCCATCAACCCTAACTCTAAACTCGGTGACGTTGTTATATAGATAGAAGTAACCCCCAATTAATATAGGAAGTGCAAAAAGTAAATATCTAAACACCCCAAAGTTTACAATGATTAATATGGCTACTGTAAATATTCCCAGGTAAGAAACAGTGGAAAAGGTGAGTAAGTAGGCAATAACTATTATTACACTTTTTATCGTAGAAAGAAAAAATGACTTTCTAAGTGATAAACTTAAGATTGAAACAAAGAAGGCGGGACTTATTGCACTTCCGAAATAGGATGGTTCCGAATAAATAGAATTCATCCGAATCCCGAATAAACCACCAGCACTAATCCCCCATTTGTTGAATATTCCGAAGAATGTATAGAGTTGTTCAATTCCCAGTTGAAAAGCGACTACCTGAACAATTCCCAAAACTGAAATTAGAAGTGCAAGATTCATGTATAGCTGGAATAGATGCTTAATATCCTTCTTGAAATACTGGAAAACATGGTAGAAGTATAGCGCGGATACCCCGATATTAATCCATATTTTGAGTAAATCAGCAATTTCATTTTGCCCATCGCCTACACCGAATAACCCAGTTATGAAAAGTAGAGCTATCACTGAAGCTAATGCTTTCGGTATTCCAAAACGCAGAATAAAAATTGGAAGGAGCAGAACGACTATTACATATGAGATGTAAAACTCAAATGGAGTTTTAAATAAGATAAATGAGCTCAAATAAAGTGGGCTGAGCAAGATGTATCCCATTAAATTTTCCTTTGTCCAGGACTTCATCGATTTGGTTTGGCGAATTTGTGCTTGAGCGTTATAAACTTTGATTCAAAATACTCATAAGAAAGAGCAGAAATCACGATTGTCATACCAATTGATAGTGTGTAAACTAAAATATTGTACACCCAACTTTCCAAAAGCCATCGGTTAAGAATAACAATGACAATGGGAATAATCATCATATGATACATGTAAATACCATAAGAAATTTTACCGAGGTAATTAAAGAAGGGATGATTTAAGTCCAACAATGCTCTATTGTTTGTTGATACATTGAGAATGATAATAAGGAAGGATATTGAATAAATTATATGATATCCATCTTGAAGAATTATAGGTCCGAAGTAAATCAGAAGAGGAATCGAAACGATAGACATTAAGACAAGAGGACTACTATAAATGATCTTTAAAAACTTGGTTTTGTTGTTGTAATAGATCCATGCCCCAATTGCACCTATAATCATGTTCTCAATTTTGCTCATTGCAAGAAATGCCTTGAGAGAGGTCATTATCGAATTTTCTACTACTAAACTTAGACCTAATACAATTGATTTTAGGAGTAAAGTGCACACCAATAACCACACAAATGTTTTGATTTTATTTCGAAAGAAATAAAACAGCAAAGGCCAAACCAAGTAAAACTGCTCCTCAACGCCTATACTCCAAGTTTGTCCTATATGTGGAACTGGAGTGCCGTAAATAGAATAGCTCAGGTTAGGTAAAATGAATAGATAGGACAAAAAATGACCCCAAAAATTTGATTCGAATTCAGTTTGAAGGTAGTCAATGTTAATTGAGTCGAAGTAAGGAAGGACGAAGAAGCCTATTAGGAATACTAAGTAAAACAAGGGCCAGATTCTGAATATTCTTCGAAGATAAAATTTACGGATATTGATTTTTCCAAACTCATAATCCTCTCGGAAGAGGAGATAAGTAATTAAGAAACCGCTTAGAACAAAGAAAAATGATACGCCAAGACTGCCAAGTTCGAATATCATAGGTTCTTTCCACCAGTTACTTCGTCCGAACGCACCTTTAAGCAGTTCAACATGGGTGATAATCACAGAAAGTGCCGCAAAAAATCTTAATGCATCTAATCCTGGAAAATACTGAATCGATTTATTTGAATTCACCAAGCAAATGTACCTCAAGTATGAATTAATGGTGACCAATTCATCAGAGGAATAAATTTGTCGGAGATTTATGACTAAACTATTGGTTCTTTATTCTGAATTAGCAGATTATTCTTTGGCGTGCTTTCGAGCATTAAAGCAAAAAAATATTGAGCTAATGCTCATTCACTGGCCCATTAATCCGGAAGCGCCTTTTCAATTTGATTTGACTTTTTGTGATCTGGTTGTGTCAAGAAATGAAATTTCTGACGAGAGGCTTACAAAGGCAGTGAAAGACTTCGCTCCAGATCTAATTTTGTGCAGTGGTTGGATTGATAAGACATACATGAAGATCTGTAAGCAACACGTTGGCAGAGTACCTGTAGTTCTTTCAATGGATAATCACTGGACGGGGTCCTTCAAGCAACATATCGCAACGCTTATAGCTCCCATTAAAATATTGAATGCGTTCAATCGCGCTTTTGTCCCTGGTGAAGCGCAAAGGCAATATGCTTTGAAATTGGGGTTTGAAGAAGCAAGCATCAAAACAGGGTTTTATTCATCGGATACAGGGAAATTTCAATCCGTTTTCGAAAATACTGGTGACCAAAAGAAGCTAGACTTCCCAAAGCGATTCTTGTACTTAGGCCGATATGTTGAGCACAAAGGAATCTTTGATTTGTGGGATGCCTTTCAAAAATTTCGTCTAACCGATCCTGAATGGGAATTATGGTGTGTGGGCACAGGCGATCAATTTGACAATCGAGTGGAAGCAGAAGGCATAAAACACTTTGGATTTATCCAACCTGCCGATATGCTTCCTATTCTGAAAGAAACGGGAGTTTACATTTTGCCCAGTCATTTTGAGCCGTGGGGCGTTTCAGTGCATGAAATGGCTGTGGCTGGATTCCCGTTGTTGTTGAGCAATAAAATCGGTTCTAGAGAAGCTTTTTTGGATGGAAATGGCCGTGAATTTGAGTCGGGTAACGTAGATTCTTTGCTGGAGGCCATGCAATGGACAGCGAAACTAGAGGTCACAGAGTTGAATCGAATGGCTGAACGAAGTAATGAGTTGGGTCTAACAAACACCCCTGAAATTTGGGCCTCAACGTTGTTGTCGTTTCTTAAATAGCATCTTTGCAGCCATGTGTGGAATAGCTGGAATTTATGGTATAGAACGAATCGAGCATCCTGAGGATAGCATTCGAAAGATGACCCATGCCATGGCCCATCGCGGTCCTGATGCGGAAGGTGTTTATTCTGGAAAAAACATTGTTCTCGGGCACAGAAGACTTTCTATCATCGACCTTAAAGAAGCTTCAAATCAGCCGTTTACTTCTCTTGATGGTCGCTACGCTCTGGTCTACAATGGAGAATTGTACAATTACAAATTCATTAAAGCACAACTTTCAGAATTCGATTTTCGAACCGATTCTGATACCGAAGTGGTCTTGTTTGCTTTCATCAAATGGGGCATGAAAGCACTGCAATTGTTCAATGGAATGTTTGCCTTTGCCTTTTGGGATAATCATGAGGAAAGGTTTTGGCTCGGACGCGATCGACTAGGGATTAAACCACTGTATTATGCCAATGTGCAGCAATCATTGGTGTTTGCGTCAGAACTGCGGTCCATCCTCGCTTCGGGTTTGATTCCCCATAAATTGGATGAAACGGCCTTGGTAGATTATCTGCGCTATCAAACCGTTCATGCACCTCAAACGATGATCGAAGGGGTAAGCATGCTCGAACCGGGATGCTATCTTGAATTCAGCGATAGCAGTTCTAAATCGGTAGAATATTGGAAACCGTGGCAGTCTTACCACGCTGACTCTGATTCATTGCTGATTCAAAAGAGCATTAGAGAAAAACTTACCCAAGCGGTTGATCGAAGATTGGTGGCCGATGTTCCCTTTGGTGCTTTTCTGTCTGGTGGGATTGATTCCAGCTTGATCGTTGGTATTATCTCAGAAAGACTGAATCGATCAATCGATACGTTCAATGTTTCTTTTGACGAGTCAGATTTTAGCGAATCCGTTTATGCACGTCAAATCGCGAAGAAGTTCAAAACAAGCCATCATGAGATTCTCTTGAATCCGAATAATTTTCTTGAAGCTCTGCCCGCTGCGCTGCAAGCGATGGACCATCCTTCGGGTGATGGACCAAATACGTGGATCGTCTCGAAGGAGACGAAAAAACAAGGAATCACCATGGCGTTATCTGGTTTGGGAGGTGATGAAGTGTTTGCGGGTTACGATGTGTTTAAACGCATCCCATATGTGGCAGATCGCAACTGGATATTGAGTTTTCCGAAGCCATTGAGAGCCTTGATTGGCAACATGCTCAAACGCTCAAAGCCTGGATTTCAATCTGCCAAGACCAAGGAAATATTGATGGCAGATTACTTTGATTTGCAACATTTATATCCCATCTTCAGGACGGTGCTACTGGATGATGACGTAATGAAATTGCTCCGAAAACGCTCGTTGGCATCCAATCGTGTTTTCGACACGATACAATTATTAGAGCGCTACAATGAATTTGGTGCACTTCCTACGTTAAGTCGAATTGGAGTTGCTGAAATGA
>Ga0181553_10003945_pt1 | contig 12735 bp, 9 predicted proteins | sample 011ome_17_FD_133753 | JGI IMG/M metagenome (GOLD analysis project Ga0181553, IMG submission 133753) | Coastal salt marsh microbial communities from the Groves Creek Marsh, Skidaway Island, Georgia - 011502XT metaG (megahit assembly) | ecosystem: Environmental > Aquatic > Marine > Intertidal zone...
AACCCCGGCGCAACCTACACTTAAGCCCTCCTCGCCGCCAGCGGCCAAGCCCGCCGCACCACGTGCCGCGACACCCGCAGCACCCATTGCAGCTCGGCCTACTGCGGCGCCGACCCCATCACCGGTTGCAGCTCGGCCGAGCCCCGCAGCGGCGCCGAAAGCGACCACAGTTCACCCTGTCGCGATCACCCCCCCCGCCAGCACAGAAGAAGCACCCATCAGCGTGCCGATGCTGATCGTCGATGCGATCGTAGCCGCGGTTGCCATCGCATTTACCGTCCTGCTGCTCCAAGACATCTCGCCTTTCTTAAACTAAATTCAAAATTAAACTCTTATGTCTGAAAACATCACCGAACTCGATAGCAGTAACTTCGAAGCTGCAATAAGTGCATCCGTCCCCGTCGTCGTCGACTTTTGGGCTCCATGGTGCGGCCCTTGTAAAGCGATTGCGCCAATCCTCGAAGAACTCGCAGCCGAACTCGGCGATGCAGTCAAAATCTGCAAGGTCAACGTTGACAACAACAGCGAGATCGCCGGTAAATTCGAAATCCGCGCGATCCCAACCATCTTAGTCTTTAAAGATGGCGCAGTCTCCGACACCATTGTCGGGCTCACCTCTAAGGAGGACCTGAAAGCGAAGATCTCTTAAACGATCAAAGCCCACTCTTTGCGAGAATGCATCCGGCCAACAGGTCGGGTGCATTTTTTTGGATTAAACCGACCGCGCGCGCTCACTGCTTAGAGCCAAGTAGCTCCGCGGTTCGCTGCGGCACACCGTCGAACGCCCCATTGGTGAAAAACACAAACACCCAGCCCTCCGCGGCCGAACTGTCGGCCCGAATTTGCTCAAACAGCGCATCATTGTCGGCAAAAGCCATCGCCACCGAGCTATCCTTAGATAGCTCCGCCACCATGCGCTCAGTATCCAAACGCTCATGCGCCACCATCGAATCAGCGCGATGGACTGCGCCGAGATAGACCCGCTCCACTCCCGAAAGCGCCTGAGTAAACCCGTCCTGAAAGAGGGAAGTGCGCGCTGTGTTACTGCGCGGCTCAAAACTCACACACAGCTTGCGATCGGGATACGCCGCCCGCAGGCCCTCCAACGCGCCAGCAATGGCAGTGGGATGATGCGCAAAGTCTTCGAGCACCGTCCACTTGGCACACTTGTGCAACACATCTTGTCGCCGTTTCACTCCGCGGAAGCGTGTCAGCTCCCCTAGATCAAACTCCACTGGCGAGGCATGCCCGCAGGAAAACGCCGCAGCCAGGGCAGCCATCGCGGCATTCCGTGCATTGAACAAGCCATGCATTGACCAGCTCACACGGGTCCACAGCTCCCCTTGCCAAATTAAATCAAACGCCGCACCCTGCGCCGCATCGGTAAAATTCGCGATCACCAGATCATTTGTCTCACCCGTGCCGACACGAATCACCTGCGTCCACGGCGCGGGTAACAGCGCTGCAATGTTGGCATCGTCGCCATTCACGATCGCACAGCCTTGGTTCGGAATGATCCGTAAGAAATGCCGAAAGGTGCGCTGCACATCTTGCAAATCTCGAAAAATATCTGCGTGATCAAATTCCAAATTATTTAGTACGGCAAGCTGCGGCCGGTAGTGGATGAATTTACTGCGCTTATCAAAAAACGCCGTATCATATTCATCGCCCTCGATCACAAAAGCATCACCACTGCCGAGCTTCGCGCCGCTGGGTAAATCGCGTGGCACACCACCGATCAACCAGCCGGGTTTGGCGCCAGCGGTATCGAGTAGAAAGGTCGTGATCGTCGAAGTCGTGGTCTTACCATGCGTGCCAGCAATCACCACTGGTCGCCGCCCAAGCAACACCGTATCATGCAGCAACTGCGGCAGTGAGATAAATGAGACCGCGGATTGATTGAGCAACCACTCCACCTCGACATTCCCCCGACTCATCGCATTGCCGACGACCACACGGTCTGGCTTCAGCGCCGCGAGTCGCTCGACATTGTAGCCATCAAATACTTCGATTCCCGCATCTGCCAACACCTCCGACATCGGAGGATACACGCCAGTATCCGCACCGCACACCTCGTGCCCCTGCTCCCGCACCAACAACGCCGCATTACCCATTGCCGTCCCGCAAATGCCCATAAAATAAATCCGCATTCATTTAGATCACTTTAGCCTGCGAAAAAATACAAGCGGCAAGTCAGGGCAATGAGTCGAAATGGCTGTGCGACGATTCGATACCTGTTAATTGGCTCAGCGTGCACCGCTGCCACGTATGACTACTCGGACGGTGCGAACTAGGATCACGATATCGAGCCACAATGACCAATTATGCACATAATAAGGATCCCAACGAACCATGCCATCACTGCCGAGTTCACTGCGTCCAGAGACTTGCCACAGTCCGGTCATACCTGGTCGAACGCGCTCACGCAGCTTTTTCACAGATGGCGGCAGTTGCTGATGATGATAATTCGGCAATGGCCGGGGACCAATCAAAGACATATCGCCTCGCAGCACGTTAATTAATTGCGGGATTTCATCCAATGAACTACGCCTTAAAAATGTACCAAGCTTTGTGATCCGCGGATCATGACTTAACTTACAGTCATGCGCCCATTCGGCGCGCAGCGCGGCATCCTCCTGCAACTGTTGCGCTAACACCGCTTCTGCGTCGGGCACCATGGTGCGGAATTTCCAAGTATTAAACATGCGCCCGTCTTGCCCGACTCGCTGCTGCTTAAAAATCGGGTCTTCACGATCCGCCAGCCAAATTAAACCGCCCACCAGAGCACAGAGTGGTGCCCACAGCGGGATCGTGAGCACAGTAAGGCAATACTCAAAGGCGCGCTTCAGCACGCATTTGCCTGGATCTAATAAATTATTCGATAATTCTAAGCCTGGAGTGCCACTAAGATCTCGAGAATTCACCCATAGCGAAGGTAAGAACACCAAATTCGGAATAATCATCACCTTGAGGTAACTCGATAGAGACCCTTCGACCATCTCAACGATGCGTTTGCCCTCGATCTCGGTAATCGCAAGGATCGCCAGCGGCACATCCTGAACGATGGAATCTGTTGTCCCACGAATCGGCACACCTTCAATGGCACAATCCATCAAAGCGGGATTATCGTCAAAAATACACACTGGGTTATAGCCTTGTCCCGGCTCTTCCTGCAGACTGCGGATGATACTGCGGCCCACCACACCTCCCCCATAAATCGCGACGGGTATCCCCCAAAGCTGCCAGCGGATGAGAATCCGCTTCGCCAGCATGCGCATGCTGGGGATCAGCGGAACTGCGAGCAGGAACGCAGCGCAGATCGTGAAACGACTCGTTGCGATGCCACTCTTTGTCAAGAAGAGCGCGACTGAAACGCCGGAAAACACGATGGCAGTCAAACAGACCTGGCGCCGCAAAGATTCAACCGAAGATAGGCCCCAGGCTGGTAATAAGCCCCAGGCAAAGGCACCCACTGCCCAAGCAACTGTAAGCCACAAGAGCCATACGGGGCTCATTGGGCTGCCAAACAGCAACAACCGAGCATACGCAGCCAGCTCAAACGCCAGGAGCAGACCGACGATATCCGCTGCCAGTAATACAACAGCATTCGACGCATAATGGCTGAAGTAGGTAAAACCAACCCTAAGCTTAGTCTTAAAATAGCAACCAGACGGCGCGACATCGATCTTGCTCTCGATTGCTATACTCATGGCACAGTTCTAAAGGTTTGGAGAGATCGAAAGGCAGTGCGAACTTAGGCAATGAGTCGACGTAAAGATAGCACAAGGTCGAGTAAGACCACAGCGACAAAAAAAAGCATAAGAATTAACCACTTATAAACACGTTATTAATAGATGTGAATAAAGAATAATTCAACTACTGAGATATACAAGCAGCTGGATCAATATTAATGGCAGAATATTGTAACGACGGCAAAATTTGCGTTATGCTACACCATCGAAACTGTCTGGCGGTGTACCACAGAGTACTTAAATTTACTAAAAGTCGTTGACTTTAAAAGTCTATCGAATGGGCAACGATTACAACCCGCGAAACACAGACCGCTCCGCTCAGCGGATTAGGCCGCACTAATCCGCCGATCTTGCGCTGCAACTACAGGCGATTGATCGCCACGGCTAGTTGTCGCATGTGAGTACCCCTAGCGAAATTCGCTTCAGCGGAGTGAAACCTGAGTCGATAATGTAGGCAATGCCCGTATGTGAGCATGCCTCCTACACGATTAAATCTGCTTTTCGAGTACCGAAAACCTAAAGAATGAAGCGCTTTGAGGTGTCTGATGATTCACCACTGCAATCGACCAAACGCCTTTTCCTTGGTAGACCGAGGAAGTGACCTCAACTGCCTCATCTGCACACGACCACTGGTTGTTCAAAAAGCCCAACGCACAGCGCTTCCAAGTTTTCAGATCATTCGAGATCTCTAATGAATAGGCCAGCAGTGGATCATTCGCCCGCAGTTGAACATACAGTTCGGCTCGATAAGGAATCGAAATTTCAGCGCTGCTCGCCGCGCCTGAGCTAGTATTATAATTACGCCTCATCATGGGTGGTGCTGCGAACGCATACTCCTCGATGTTACTGCGACCGTTGCCATTGGAATCTTCATATTTAACCGCCTCCACAGCTGCATCGGCGATAGCATAACTCGATTCAACCCATGCTGCGAAATTCGCATAGGTATTAAAGCCAGCGTAGTGAGCCAACAACTGCAGCCCCTGTGACTCCAGAAGTTGATCTGGGTAGACAAGATCCGAGAAAAACGAAACCGCACCACTGGAAGTCTGGGCCTGCAGACTGCTACTATTGCCGTCAATATAAAGCGGCAGGACGGTAAAATAACTATCATCGGTCGGTAAACCATCTTCAAAGGTATGCGCATCCCAAACGATAACATACAGATCTTCGCCAGCGGCAATGCCGAGCAGTTGTTGTTCATCCAGCAACAGGTCTGGGATCGAACTATTCAGCAAGTAGCCGGAGTGAAATTCGCGACTCGCAGATAGAATGTAATTCACGCTCGTGCCGTCAGTCAAAATAGCACCAGGTGTGACGAGATCGATCGGCGCATCTGCAACAAAGGTCTCAAAATCAATTAATTGCCCAGCACGCACAGAGATCAGCACCGCATAACCAGATTCACGTTCCAGTCTCAGGCCTGATTTACCGGTAAAGTTAGTTTGCCCACCGCCCCAATCTAGATTCGCAAAAGCGAGCGCTGAATAGAATGCCAAGAATAGAATGAGTATATTTTTTTTCATCTTAATAAGTCTGTTTAATCGTGTCTATTGTATGCGTATGCCCTACCTGAGCGGCCTCCACAAGTACGCTTCACCTGAATTGAAGACAATAAAGCCAGCGCTCGGTTGAAAATCAGAGGGCGCATTAAATTCACCCGTGGTCGCATCGAGATAAAAGCTCTGGCCAAAGCGGCCAGTTGCCGAATTATACGCGAACACCCGATCACCAGCGCTCTGAGTATGACTGGGCTTAAAACCGCTCTCCTTGAGCCCTATCTCGCCTAGGATTAGTAGATCTCTGCCGTCGAAGCGCTTGTTGTAGTTTAAAGAAACGAAATTGTAGCCCGGATAAATCGGTACATTAAGCGGCGCATTCAAAATATTACCTTGAATGCGGATGTTCACCGTTGCACTGGGTCGTGGATCTAGGACTAAAAAACTAGTGCCTGGCAGGATCACAGTCTCGCCAGCGTAAACAAGTTCACCGCCTTCGGCAGTAGTCCATCCAACATGCTCAGTTATCGTCGCGTTGGATAACCAGAATTTCTTAAACTCTCGCCCATCGTAGAAATGGACCTGCATTGCGTTGAGATCAATATCAGCCGCGGGTAGAAAGGTACCATCTTCAGGGAAGAGTTCATGGAGCGTGTAGAGTGCATGCACGGAAAAGGATTCGTTGCCCTGCAGGTCACTCAACATGCCAGCAAAACCATCATCCAGGACTTGAACCGAGGTGCCGTTGGCACTCACTGAACCCAGAAAAAACCATGCGCCTGCAGCACTGCCTTCGGTGATCCGTAGAATATAAGTACCCTGAGTATCGATTGCGGCAAACGCTCCTTGCGTATCTTGAAAATTAGATGTCGCAACGCCGTCCAAACGGCCCCGAGAAATCGCGGACTTGAGGAACGGGACACTGACCAATTGCGCGCGAGTGCTGGGATCAGCGATCCGCACTTGATGACTACCGACTCGACCCAACTCGACACGCGCACTAGTCTGAGTGCAAAAAGTTGAGCTGAGTGTCATCAGGCAAAGAACTGTAATTTTATATCTCATTATTTAAGTAGTCTGCGGTTACTGTGTCACTACTTGGATACGATATTGCCGTTTGTGAATAAGATTTCCATCGCTTGGATCGATCCAGACCATCGGTCCACCCCCCCCTAGCAAGGTTTCGCTGGTGACGAATGTTTTCCAATTATTATCACTGTAATCAATCTCATAGGCACGGTCGCGCACGCTCTTCCATGACACCCCGACCACTGGCTTAAGCTCTAACAGATCAGTCGCATCGGACGGATCGGTCCCAGCCAGCCACTCGTCGTAATTACTGCTGCCGTCGCCATCGAAGTCTTCGGTTTCGCCGCCGTTGACTGCGTTGATGCCGCCAAAGTATTGAACCTCCCATGCGTCCGGCAGGTTGTCGCTATCCGCAACAACGACTTGAAGTTCAAGTGAGAACTCCGCAATGTTACCAAATCCATTGGCTGGCGATAAATAGCGGTAATAGCGGTATGCCATCCCGGAACTCACGTCTACACTTTGCGCAGTGCTAGACGGCTCGGTCGCAATCACATGAATCGTCTCATAGCCGCTCACGCTACTCTCGTTGGAGCCCTCAAAGCGACCACCGACCATCCGTTTCGCATGGCCTGAACGGGGCTGGAAGTTGATCGCCGCTACAACGCGAGACTCACCAAGATCCATCCCGGCAAAACCGCCCGCCCCATTAATATAGTCATAGTAAGTCGAAGGATCGCCATCAAAGACTTTCCCGAATTCACTCCCAACGCTCCAGGCTGGATCCAAGCCAAATCGTAGCAGTCCGCCAAGCATCGCTTCACGATAGCCATCTGGATAGACAATTCCTACCGGCGGTGTGACCACTGGGAAATCAGTCGCATTGCTGGGATCGGTCCCTGCCTGCCACTCGTCATAATTACTGCTGCCGTCGCCATCGAAGTCTTCCGCTTCGCCGCCATTGACTACGTTGATGCCGCCAAAATATTGGATCTCCCATTCATCGGGCAGGTTGTCGGTATCGACCTCTGGCGCAAGCACGGGAAATTCAAGCGAGAATTCGGAGATATTGCCGTATCCGCCTGCGGGGGCAAGGTAACGATAATAGCGGTACGCTGGAGCTGGATCTAGGTTGATCACTTGCGCTGCAGCCGAAGGCTCGGTCGCGATCACCTGGATCGTTTCGTAGCCACTGACACTGCTGTCGTTGGAACCCTCAAAGCGCCCACCGACCATGCGATTTTCCAGGCCCATACGTGGGTGATAGTGAAGTGCCTGCACTAAGGTTGACTCGCCAAGATCTATCCCGACAAAGGTTTCATCTCCATTTTTGTAATCATAGAAGGTCGAAGGATCCCCATCGAACACCGCCTCGAATTCACGCCCAGCGCTCCAGGCTGGATCCAAACCAAATACAAGTTGCCCGCCAACCGTCGCTTCACGGTAGCCTTGCGGATAAACAGGACCAGTAGGTGGTGTGACTGGCGGTGTGACCGTACCAGTTTCGACGTCCTCCATCTCGGCAAACAGAAACAAACAGCTAGGAAAGCTGGCTTCATTCCCTCCCCATACATGTATTGGTCCAGCCGTTCCGATGGGGCTGGAGTAGGCGATTGATCCTGGTAGAGTACGCATGTAGCCCTGCTTGATGTAGTCGTCTTTCCAGTAGCGGTTGCCCAACGGGGCAAAAAAGATTTCGTTAACCCACTGTGTACTGCCGTTTACGCCGTTAATCCTCGTTGATTCACTTGCGGTTGTTCCGTCAAGATACCATGCTAGGTCGCCAGAGATAAGCTTGATGTAGGTCTCGACTACCAGTTTGAGCGTTTTCGGTGGTTCTGTGGTGCAGTTACTGCCGAATATACCATAACTAGACGAGAAATCGTAGAGTGAACTATCGCCCGAAAGTCGCAGTGCCTCGGCAACAGAAACTGCCGCCTTCAAAACACTAGCCAGATAATTAATCCCCCTGTCGGGGTTGCTTGAATCCCCACGGTAAAACTCGCCTACAGCGCCGTCAGGATAGACGCTGAATTGAATCCACTCTTCAAAGAATAGCATTCCGCGGTCCTTCAATACGGAGTCATTTAACCAAACGCCAGCATGACCTACCATGTGCATGCAACTTGCTCGCCTGTTATTGTAATACCTAGCTATCGCTGCCACTGGCCAGTGATCTGTATTACTAGAATCACGATAAGCTTTTCCCTTATTGGCCCACTCAGTAACTGCCACGGTCGACAGACCTGTTAGGTAGTCACGACTGTAACGATTCGCAAAGCAGTTCAGCTCAATGTTTATTGAATACTCGTAGGAGTACGCCCAGTCAGAAATCCATGCGTCGAAGGTAGCGCGTTCTCCTTCGCTGAATTGATCCTTCACGAAGTCTGCGCAACCTATCAGCCTGCCTATCCATTCAGCACGTGACCAAGTTCCATCATCTGTTACGTGGCGATATGTAGGGGATATTTGTAAACCAGCCTCGTTTGCGTGCCACATCAACTCGTTCTTGACGGAAATCGCCAGATTAGTGTCATCTTTGACCAGAGCGTAAAATGCCGCATCTGCCATATCGATGTGATTGTCAATGAAAGTGTAGGCCGGGGGGGTCCCTGTCCAGTAAGTAGATTTACGGTCGGCCTGTGGATTTGATACAAAAGTATTTTTGTTCTGTACAATGCGATCCCACTCACCGGGAATCAAGGGGTCAAACGAATCGCCTGCTGATTTATACGGGCCATTGACCGCGCGGTCGCGCCAGACGGCCAGATCGTTGTCACTCCATAAAAGGCCGCCCCCGAGTAGCGTGCTTGACAACAAAGTGACGGAGAAGACGCATACGATTACTTTATTTATTAAATTCATGAGCCACTTATGCGGCTTGAAAGCAGCTTTCGTAAAGAGCCAATACGCCCTTCCACATCCTTTTACACGCTGTTAATCAACAGTTAACAACGCATTTACTCAGCATAGGAATTACCCCCCAGCACCAGTTGATTAATTCACTTCATTCTAGGAAACCACGTAAAAAAATGAAGTGCTTAATTAGGCGACACTTCGCTTTCTGCAGAACTGAGCCCAAATCATTACACTCCGTCAATAAACCGCTAGATAAGCCAGCGCGCACCTTCAATAAACTTTTTTGACGTTGCGCAGCACAACACTTAATTCGAGGTGACACTACCAGCCAGATCTGCAGTGTCCTAATCGCTGACTAAGGCATGAGACCACAACGAACAAGCGGACTACTGCTGAGGGCCTTCAACAGTTAAACGGAAATCAGAATAAAATTAGCCATACAGGTATAATGCGACTACGCCCACTCTCTTGATACAGTAAGCAATCATGCGTTTTTCCACTATTTCAGTTAGTCGATCAACGTTGTGTAAATTGTCTTATATTTTTCCGCAATTTCAAGCCACGTATGCACGGTAAAACTAGGAGCCTCTTGACGGACCGATTGATTATAAAATTCGCTTAGACTCGCTGCGGCTAATTTCCGGTCATTAACCGAACAAAATTGAATATTAACCGGATTTTCGTATCCTTTAGCCCAGGGCAAATCAGAGAGCAGTAAAGGCAAGCCGGTGATAGCCGCTTCATAAACTGAAATACAGCCACTTTCACCACGACTTAATAAAACAAATCCAGATGCATTTTTCATCACCTCGATTTTTGCCTCTTCCGATTGAAAGCCTAGGTATTCAACACAAGAATGCTGGGTTAACGAAATGAACTCCTTGAAATATGCCGATTTTGCATCTGCAGCTGGTCCTATAAACTTAATCGGTATATTATTTTCGGCACATAGTTGAGCCGTGAAAAGTGAGTTTTTTCTTTGAGTAACGGAACCGAGCGATACCAGATACTTTGGTGAATCAGTCGGGCTCTCTGCCTTGCCACTGTATTTATAAAGGTCATCAACGGCATGTGGAATTATCGATGTTTTACTCGGCTCAACATCATACAAGTACAGAGCTGTGTCTCTGTCTTTTTCATGCATATATACAATCCTATCAAATTCAGAAAGGAGCAGCCATGGGAACATTAATTCAAGTTTCCCATAAGAAGTAAATCTGTAGACTGCCCTTATGATCGCATATTTAATTCTGCTGCAAGATTGCATCATCCTCGAGTTATTCGTAAGCACATCGACGATATGCGTATAAACGAGCTTATATCCGCGGTTTTTTAGAAGTCGTATTTTTTGGGGGTCATTAAAACCAAAACAATGAACAATGTCTCCAGATTGTTGCGGATCATGCCAGCATTCATATTCCACATCGACACCCAGCTGCGATAAATGCTGATAAAGTTGCTTCGCATGTACTTGCTTGCCACCAGGAGAAAGGTACGAATACGTGGTATCACTAAAGAGTACTTTCATAGTATTTATGCTGTATAGTTGAGAGGCGCGGAATCTGGCAGGCAGGTGATTCTCTAAAGATGTTACTCTGGGGCATTTTCTAGGCTCGGGAGCAGAATACTATCACCGATGCATAGTAATTGATTAGTGCTTAGCTTTTATTCGTTGTTTGATCGCAATACTGCAGCCGCTAATTTCTTGCCCCTCAGGCAATATCTCTCTTCGAGTTGCATGTGTGCTTTGTAGCCCAGCAAGGACTGCTTTCGGTATAATTTCTTGTTTAATTTTGCCACAGCTAGGAATGCCTAGTTGCACACTGTGCGCCATCCATACCGGAGCTGCAAACTTTAACACCCCAATTACCCCAAACGATTGCAGCTCTTCCATTATATAGAGTACTTTCATCGATTCTGGATAATATGATGGTATAGTTGAATGACTTGCTTCGCCACAGTACTGGCATGGAAGACATTCTTCGCATGTTGATAGCCACTCGAAGAATACTTCGCCCAAACCGCTTCATTGCGCCCGATCTCCAAGATGCCTGCCGCGATTGCGCTAGGATCTGTCACGTCCACGAGTTTCCCAGCCTGACCTCCATCCAGCACCCAAGGAACCGCCCCACTCGACTGCCCGCCAAGGACTGGAACCTTTCTTGCCATCGCTTCAACCAGCGTCATGCCAAACGACTCCTCCAGTGCAGGGTGAGCCAGTAAATCGGACACATCGAGTATGTCCATAATTTCGGAGTTAGATAACAATCCTTTAAACGATATATTCTGCAACAGATCTCTCTCTTGCGCCCAGAGGTAAGCTTCTCCGCCAGGTTGGTATGCATCGCCGATTAAGCTAAGTCTCGCAGCGCTAAATTCTTTGCGTACCAGAGCAAATGCCTCAATCAGACGCGCCACATTTTTACGCCCTCGGAAGCCATTGTTAATCGAAACAATCTCAAACGAAGAAGAGCGTTTTTTGTCGTATTCCAAAAACCATTCCGCTGGAATCGCATTGGGTGTAAGCAAAACTTTCTGCTTGGTGACCCGCCTGACTTTATCGTAAAGATAAGGCGAATTGACCGAAAAGTTACCCCCCTTCCGCATGACCACTCGATCCATCAGGAAACGCCCGAGGCGGTAGAGATCCTTATGATAAGATAATATAGCAGGCGACCAGTCCCTGACGGTTATTAAATGTGGCTTACCACTAGCAATTGCCGCCCACGCATACTCATAAGTCCAATGCGCATGGATGAAATCAGGATCATCTACAGCCATAAAATCTTCGAGCTGCTTGCGCTCAAGACGCATCAAGTCCTTCATCCGACCGTACGTTCGAAAGTGACCACAATAGACCTTCAACTGGCTACCTTCAATTAGAAGAGGCTTTGTTTGCCTGGGATCCAAGGTATAAATACTAACTTCAACCCCAAGCGAAAGTAATGCTCTGACCAGATAGGTCACACTAAACCCACCCATGCCATCGACTTCAATGGCATCGGCATTGTCCAAATAATCGCTCAGTAATGGCAGATAGATCGGCGCAGCAATTCCGACATGCAGAGGACAATTAGGAGTTAAAAATGGACTAAATTTAATAGATTCAGAGAGCATTACTGGTAGCGCCTTAATTTTAAATGTGTGAACTGTAGAATAAAAAACAGCACGAAGCGTGGGTTATGCCATGCGTAGCGCCGCCACAGGCGCCGCGGCTCCATCAGCAAGCGGAACAGCCATTCCAGCCCAATCGCTTGCAGCCATGCTGGCGCCTGCTTGACGCGCCCCGCATGAAAGTCAAAGGCCGCGCCCACACCGAGCATCGGCATGTTCAAGCGTCCCCGATGTTCCGACATCCAAATCTCTTGCTTCGGGCAACCGATGCCCACAAACAGGATCCGCGCGCCAGACTCAGCCAACTGCTTGGTATAAGCAACATCCTCCGCTGCGGTCAGCGGCCGAAACGGCGGTGCGATCGAACAGGCAATTTCAATCGCCGGGAAGCGTGACTGTAACATCGCGGCAAACTCTTTAAGGCTTTGCGCCGTGCCGCCGTAGAGGCCGATTGCTAACTGCTGTTGCGCGGCAGCGGCACA
>Ga0181553_10003947_pt1 | contig 12731 bp, 8 predicted proteins | sample 011ome_17_FD_133753 | JGI IMG/M metagenome (GOLD analysis project Ga0181553, IMG submission 133753) | Coastal salt marsh microbial communities from the Groves Creek Marsh, Skidaway Island, Georgia - 011502XT metaG (megahit assembly) | ecosystem: Environmental > Aquatic > Marine > Intertidal zone...
AAGAAGAAGAATTTAGTAGTAGTACTCTTCTGTGTACGAATAATAAAATGGAGAGTACTAACAACAACAACAACAACAATAACAACGCGAGACGGAGAGTGCAATCGATTCGAGACCACGTTCTTCTTCATTCACAACAAAACGCGTTTTCGACGTTTCACGATTTCGAGGACGACAATGGACGAGATTTTTTATCCAATTTCAACAACAACGACGCGCGCATTCATCAGACGACGACGAGCATGATGACCACGCATCGAACGAGTAGTAACACGTACGCCTCGGCGACTGGGGAACCGACGTCGTACGAGAAAATGCACGGGTACGTCTCCCAAGAACCGGTGTGTTGGGAAGAGTGCGTTCCGGAAACGGAGTTTTCACATTTGATGCACACGAAACCGATATTGGAAGAAGTGATTTACGAGAAATCGAAAATCGAAGATATGAGGAGAGAAGGAGGAAAGATTGCACGAATCACCATCAACAGACCGGAGAAAAGAAACGCATTCACGCCAAAAACAATCAAGGAAATGCAGAGATGTTTTGATGACGCGAGAGACGACGCGACAGTCGGGGTGGTTGTGTTGCGCGGCGCCGGAGACTTGGCGTTTTGTTCCGGAGGAGATCAGAGCGTACGAGGTGACGGTGGCTACGTGGATGAGAGGGAGGAACGAGGAGGAAAAAAAGTTCCGAGATTAAACGTTTTGGATTTACAGATGCAAATTCGTCGATTGCCGAAACCAGTGATCGCGTCGGTGGCTGGATATTGCGTCGGCGGCGGACACATCTTACATATGATTTGCGATTTGACCATCGCGGCGGACAACGCGGTGTTTGGACAGACTGGACCAAAAGTTGGGTCGTTCGATGCGGGATACGGGTCCACGCACATGGCGCGGCTAATAGGGCAGAAGAAAGCGAGAGAGATGTGGTTTTTAGCGAGAATGTACGACGCGAAAGAGGCGTTGAATATGGGATTAGTCAACTGCGTCGTACCTTTGAAAGATTTAGAGCGAGAAACGGCGACGTGGTGTAGAGAAATTTTGCGGAACTCGCCGACAGCTTTGCGATTAACGAAGAACGCGCTGAACGCGGCTGAGGATGGGCAAGCTGGCATTCAAGATTTAGGCGGGTCCGCAACTATGTTGTTTTATCAAAGCGGCGAAGGTGCCGAAGGGAGGAGAGCGTTCCTGGAGAAACGTGCGCCAGACTTTTCGCAGTTTCAAAGGTTTCCGTAATAGTGTGTACGTAACGTATAAAGTAAGCAAATATAGAATCCTAATAGAAAAAGAGGCATTAGATGGTAATTCTTGCTTGGACTAAAAGCGCTGCTATAAGTACTATAGTATATTAAAACTTGCTGTCAAAGAACTCGCTCGCTTTTATCCCTCTTTGAACTTCTTCCTCCACGATTTTGATTTCCATCACTTCTTCCTCTCCAATTCGTCCTACACACTTTACGTACTTTTTCTCAACTCCTTCTTCCTCTTCCGAGCTATTTTCCAAAACTACACAAACCGGAGCACGCATAGCGCAAACATTCGCATCGCTTGATTCTGCGTCATGTTTGAGGATTTCGTCTTCTTTTCCGGCGAGTTCGTTCACGAACATAAGCGCGCCAAACTTCTTCCCGTTTTCAAGTATCGCGACAACCGAAATAGAGTTTTCATCATCGGTTGGCATCACGTCCAAGTCTTGCACTGGAATCTCCGGAGTACATTTCACGGTTTTAGAAACCTGTTTGCCTGTCAAACAATCCCACGCGCGTATTGTCCCGTCGCCACCTGCGGAAACGATGATATTTTTATTTTTGGAAAACGCGGGGACTACTTTCGCCACGAATCCTTGGTGCCCAAAGCAAAACGATTGAATGTCAAATCCCGAACCTTCGATATCCGTGCGGAGATCAGCTGGAGGCATTCTCGTGACTCGTATCTTTCCTTCTTGATCTGCCGTGCACACGAATTCTTCTTTTTTGTCGTCTTTTGTAACGCCGTCGACGACGCATACGCTCGTCACCACCGTTCCTGTGTGTCCTAGGAGAAGTTTGTCGAAAACGCCCGTTTCCGCATCGCCGCCCTCCGCATCGATTTTCTCGTCTTTTGTTGTTGTTGTCGTTGTAATGTCTTTATTGGTGTCGTTCACTGGTGTTAAAACCTCACTGACGCGCACGTCGCCGTATTTATCGCTGTAAACGATATGTTTGGAATCTAAAGTAAATGTCACCGAGGTGACTTTCTTATTCGCCAAACGCGTGTTCGCGAGCGAGTAATAAAAATCTCCTCCCTCTTGGTCTTCTCCCTTCTTTCTTTCAAAGATGCACACTCTCTTATCGTCCCCGGAAACGGCAAAGTAATTGCCGCATCGCGAAAACGCCATCGCTCGTATCGTATCTTCCGCTTTAAATTCTCTTTTTTCTCCCACACCGCCGCCGAAAACAGACACCACCAAACTCTTTTTACTCCCATCATCCACTAACAACACCATTTTCATCTCCTTACAATATGCCATGGCAACGAAAAGACCCCCAAAAGCATCGTCACGGTAAGAGGCTAGAATCGGCACCGCCTCGATTATACCAGCACCAAAAGCACCACCACCACCACCATTAGTGTTCCTGTTGTTGTTGTTGTTCTTTGTGGTTCCATTTTTATTTTTTCCATCATCGTCGTGAAAGTCGCCGCCGGAAGAAGAAATTTTCTTCTGTTTCTTCTTCGACTCTTGTATCTTCTCTATTCGTTTTCGATTGTTTTCTTTCACCTCTGGTTTCTTTCTTCGGCTTTTTGCTCCCATTATTATTATTATTTGCTGCTGTTCTTTATTAATATATATATATATATATACTATATGCGTGTGAGTGAAATGAATGAATGAATGACGTCTCGTGGAATCTTGAATGATGTCTCGTGCAATCAAAAAGGAGAAAAAAAAAGAGAAAGAAAAAGAGCTGATGAAAAAATCTTCTCGTGAAAAAGAAGCAAAAAATCAGTTCACAAAGGGGGTGTTTTTTTCGTGTGCAAATATGAAAGAATTGATGATGATGAATTCAAACTTTCTTCATTCTTTTAAAGAAGCAGTCACGTAAGGTACGCACATATACAAAATAAATCGTTTTTATTCTCGCACGAAAAGAACGGAAAATGAGCGGGTATCCTGTACCTTTCATTTTTGTTCATCATTCGTTCCTCGTTGTTCGTTTTTCTACGCGTTAAGAAGGAGAAAGAGTGTGCCAATTTCTGTTAGCTCCCATATAATTGTCTCTTTTGAACAAAGAGACAATTATAGAGGAGAGATCACGCGCTTGAAGAAATTTCTCATTCGAAAAAAAACGGGACAATGTACCCCAGAAGATATGAAAAATACCTATCAAAATGGACAGAAATCGATCGAGAGAACAGTTTACGTTCTTCTCCCCGTTGATCGGATACGTTTTCACCTGTTAAATGTGGCCAGAGAAGAAGAGACGATTTAATTTTCTCTTTAGATTCTTCTCAACGTTCTCCTTCGACGTTCTGCTTCTTCTCTCAAAAAAGAGAGAAAAAAGGACTGATTTTTTCACTCAAATTTTTGAAAAACAAGAGAAAAAAAGAGAGAAAAAGGGGGGGGGGGCAAAAAACAAAATTTTCCTCATCAAATCAAAACAGCCAGAGACTGACCATTTCATCGCTTCTCTCTAAAACAGTTTTTAAAAACAACACATACACAAAATGGCCAAGACTCCAGCGAAATCCCCGAAGAAGGTGAAGAAAGTGAAGAAGGTGAAAGACCCGAACGCGCCGAAAAGAAACTTGTCCGCGTACTTTTTCTTCATGAACGACCAAAGAGCGAAGGTTGTCAAAGCGAACCCGGACATGAAGGTGACCGAAGTCGGCAAGAAGCTCGGCGAATTGTGGAGAGCCATGTCTGATTCCGAAAAGGTGCCGTACAACAAGAAGGCGGACGCCGATAAGATCAGATACGAGAAAGCGAAGGCTGCGTACAAGCCGAAGTAATCCTTTTCTGCTTAACTGGGGGGTGAAAGGTGTTTTTGTTCGAGAAAAAGGTGTACAGTCAGCTTTTTGGAGCTGGCCGAACATTAGCTTTTTCGAAACCAAAACGCGCATTTCATCAACGCACTAGAAGTAAAGAGAAGAGATGAAAAATAATAATAGTGGAGTAATATAAACGCAACGCATGTGCTACTACATGCATTATGTTGTTGTTCGAGATACACACTGATATCTGAGATACTCATTTTATATATAATAATAAGAAATACTATAACAATATTATTGAGAAAGAAACTCTCTTCAACACGGTCTTTTTTTCAAAAAAATTTCTCACACAAAATAATAAAAGACTTGGTCCTCATTCCCCGCGCTCGTTTATTACATATCTTCTTTTATATTTATCATCCATTCCATTCGAGGAGAGGAGAGAACAACTACTAACGCTTCTTAAAACTTCAACCGTTGATTCGTCGTCGTCGTTTTTGACTCGAGAGAATACGTCGTCCGGGATTGGTCATCGTATTATTATAAGAAGAAGAAGCATATAACACATCTCAAAAATCAGAAGACGAGAGAATATTCAAATATATCTGAACAACAACAACAAACAAGAATGACGACGACGAGTGCTCAGCCAACGAAACGATTAACCGAGAGGCAACAATTAGCTCTAGCGTTAGCTGAATCCACCCGAGATTGCCCGGTGGATGCGCTGATCGCGAACAAAGTTTCGCCGTCCTCGAGCAGCAGTGAGAGCGACGGTGAGACGGATGACGACGACGACCAACGTGACCAACAGTCTGAAGACCAAGATATGGAAGAAAAAGAACAAAACGACGAGAAGAAGAATAAGAAGAAGAATACGACGACGAGGAAATTGTCTCCGAAAAATACAAAACACCCGCAACAACTGCAAGTCCCGATGTCTCGACAACAGAAAGAACTCGCCAAGTTAGCTCCTTGGGCGTGGGATCCGCTCGTTTCTCGACACGCGCCAGGCCCGTCGGCGTTGAGAGACTTCTCGGAAGTGTTGCCTTCGTCCGGGGTGAAGCACAAACCGAGAGCGACGATGATGACGCCAACCGCCGCAAGACCAGCCTTGAAAGCAACTTTCGGGTCTTTAACTGGGTCTGCGAAGAATAAGAAAGCCGAGAAGGAGAAGGAAAACGTAGTTCCATCGCCGCCGTTGTTGAAGAATATTGTTGCTTCTTCTACTAACAACGACGCAGCGAAGAAGTCATCGAATACTGCGAATACCAAGGCGGTTTCAGGTGGTGCGAAGAGAAAAACGGCAGCGGCGGAGAAAACTCCAAAGACGCCAGCAGTGGATGCTGTCGCTACGAAAAAGGTGCGGAAGAATGCTGCTTCGAACGCCGAGAAAGTTGCGGCGGCAACGAAGAAAGAAGAAGAAAAAATAGAGAAAGAGAAGGAGATTCCCGCGACGGCAATAGCGACCAAGAAGAGGTCAACGATCGCGGCTTCGAGAGGCAAGAAAGGTGGTGCCGTGGCCACGGAAGAGCCGAAGACGGCGCCGCAGAAGCGCACACAAAAGAGCGAGCAAATAACCCCCGTCGCTTTCGAACTCGAACCGGCGAGCGGCGCCGAGTCGAATAAAAAGAGCGGCGAGAAGAATCTCAAGAGAAGCGCCGTTAATGCCGCTGGTGCTACCACTGATACCGTCGTTCCGGCGACTGCTGCGAAAGGTGCGCGAGGAAAGAAGGCAGCAGTGATCATCGATACGCCAGTGGTGACGGCAAAGAAGAAGTTGAACCTCCAAACGCCGGGAGCGACGACGGTTGAGAACAACAACAACGACAACAAGAGGAAAGCCGTCGTCGCGGAGCGAGAAGCAGCCGGAACAGCGGCGAAGAAATTGAACCCGTCGACGAAGAAAAGGAAGAAAGATAGCGGCGTGGATACCACCGCGGTGGGGACGAAAGATTCGAAATTAGATCCCAGCAAACTCGTACCGCCGGAGTTTCAACAAAGACAACTCACTCCGGAGGAGAGAAAAGAACGCCGCGACAAATTTTGGGTATTCCTGGAAACCATCAAAGTCAAACCTCCGAAAGAGAGCTCAGTATTGGTCAAGGAGGCGATACCTTCGCATAAGTTATACCAGTCGTTCTGCTTTGCCACCGGGCGCATCGCTCGCGAGGCGTTCAATCCTACTGATGCTGCTGCTACTCGTAAACAAGGCTTCGCGAAAGTGACTTTGTCCTCCTCTCGCCAGTACGAAGACGAAGACGAGGGGGCGGCTTCGTTAGCGAGAAGAGTTCGATTGGTGCCCATGTCCCAATCCCTTCGAATCGCCGTTCGCGCGTTGAAATAAATGAGAAAGAAGAAGGAGTGCTGCTGCTGCTTTGTTGTTGTTGTGATACTCATCATCGTGCTCTCGTATCGTAACCCATCATCTAAAAATCGTAAATCAACACACACACATCACACACCAAAATCTGTCGGTAAAAATTTTGAATTTTTCGAAGGTGTCTTTCGCCCCTTTGTTTTGTTTCGTTGAAGGGCTTTTTCGAAAAACTTTTGCATCGTCTTCTTCTTCTTCTTCTTTTACAACACAACTTTTACAACGACACAACATCTCACATATTTTAGAATATATAATACTATATAATAAAGAACAATACACTAATGATGTCTTTTTCTTCTTCTTCCTTGTCGTCTTCTTCCTTGTCGTCTTCTTTTTTGGTGGTGGCAGCAAGCCGCCGGAAAAGCAGAACTCATCAATCACCATCGTCATCTCAGTTGTTTTTAAAAAAGACGGCGACGACGACGATGAGAAGAAGAAGAAGAAGAACTTCTTGGGAAAGATCGTCATCTTTGATCGTATCATCGGCGAAACCGAGAGCTTTGATTTCGGTTTCCGATAAAACGAACTTGGACAAGTTAGCTTCCGGTTTAGTCGCTCTCGGTTTTGAAGTCATCTCCACCGGTGGCTCCGCCAAGTTTATTCAAGACAAGAACATTCCGGTGACTTCGGTGGACTCGGTGACTTCGTTTCCGGAGATGTTGGACGGAAGAGTGAAAACGTTACACCCGGGGATTCACGGCGGAATTTTAGCGAGAAGAGAGAATGAAACGCACATGAAGCAGATTTCAGAACACAACATCGATTTAATCGACGTCGTCGTCGTGAACTTGTATCCGTTTCGAGAGACGGTTTTAGGCGGGAAGGCGTTTGAGGAGTGCGTGGAGAACATCGACATCGGTGGACCGGCTATGATCCGAGCAGCGGCAAAGAACCATCCGCACGTGAGCGTTGTCGTCGATCCGAACGATTACGATGAGTTGTTGGAGAACTTGAAGAAGGATGGTTCCAATTTGGATTTCAAAAAGTTGCTCGCGTGGAAGGCGTTCCAACACTGCGCTTCCTACGACGCCTCGGTGGCGGAGTATTTGTGGCAAGAAGATTCCATCGGCCACGGCAAACCTGCTCCAGAGAAGACGGTTTCTATGACTTTGTTGAACGAGTTGAGATATGGGGAAAATCCGCACCAACCGGCGGCGGTGTATTCGGACAGCACGTTGGCCGAGTCATCGGGTACCGGCGTCGCTCGATCCATCGTGCACCACGGTAAAGAGATGTCGTACAACAACTACTTGGATGCGGAAGCGGCGTATTCATGCGCTTGCGATTACCCGTCCTCGGACAGAACGTGCGTCATCGTCAAGCACACGAATCCGTGTGGTATTGCCTCGGAATCTGCCACCGGCGGTGACTTGTTGGAGGCGTACCGATTAGCCGTTCGAGCCGATCCAATCTCCGCTTTTGGCGGCATCGTCGCTTTCAATTGCACGGTGGACGAAGAAATGGCCCGAGAAATTCGCGAATTTCGCTCACCGACCGATGATGAAACGAGAATGTTTTACGAAATTGTCATCGCTCCGTCGTACACGGAAAAAGGCTTGGAAGTTTTGAAAGGAAAATCGAAAGCGTTGAGAATTTTAGAGACGAAACCGAGAGCGGCGGACGCGCCGATGGGTTTGCGCCAAGTCGGCGGTGGATGGTTGAGCCAAGAACCAGACTCGTTAGTCCCGGAAGACATTGAATTCACATCTGTCTCTGCGACCAAGCCGACTGAAGACCAATTAGAAGCCTTGCGATTCGCGTGGAGAGCTGTGAAACACGTCAAATCCAACGCCATCACCGTCGCCAAGAAGGGCAAATTGTTAGGCATGGGTTCTGGTCAACCGAACAGAGTAAACTCCGTCCGCATCGCGTTAGAAAAAGCTGGAGACGACGTCGAAGGTTCCGTCTTAGCTTCCGACGCGTTCTTTCCGTTTGCTTGGGGTGATTCCGTCGAGAAAGCGTGCCAAGCCGGCGTCAAAGCCATCGCTCATCCGGGCGGATCTATGAGAGACCAAGACGCCATCGATTGTTGCGACAAGTATGGCGTCGCCTTGGTCACCACCGGTGTCAGACACTTTAGACATTAATAGTATAACGATTAGCTTGTTTAATTGACGTACCTACCTCCGATGATGATAGTATAATAATACTACCATATAATACAAAATTATTTTGAAGAAATATGAAAGAAAAGGGGGTGTATCTCAATATCAAAAAGAGGGGAAAAAGAACTTTTTTTCACTGTGGGCACCCCCACCCACAAATCGTCATTTTTTAGAGGAACAACTTGTAACGACACCATTTTTATAACTTACTTTGAGTGCTTACTTTTAGTCCTCTTAAGTCATACGTTATTAATTCGTTTTTGTGAGAAGTCGTCGTTGAATAAAAGTAGACCATAAAAGTAGATCAGCAGAGAGAGGAGCGTTTAGGCAGAGCAGCGTTTAGTATTATTATTATTATTATTATAAACTCATCATCATCATCATTAAAAAAAAAACGGGTACGAACGAACAAAACGGGAACAACAAAACAACAAAAAGAAAAGAAAAGAAAAAAGAATTCAAAAATGTCTCCTTCGACGACGACAACGAAAGAGGCCGCTCCGAATAGCGCGACGCATGCGGGGGCACCGCAATTAATAACGAATTCACCGTTATCTCCACCACCACCAACGACGACGAGCAGCCGATTTGCCGCGTTGCAAAGGAGAGATTCCTTGTGCAACTCAGCCGAGTTAGAAAGTGGGAACGGACGAGGAGGAGGAGGAGGAGGAGAAGCGGTAAAGGGAAGGCGAACGTCCACGGCGTCGACTTTGTTCGTAGCCACGAATCAACAACAACAACAACAACTTCCACCACGTAAACCACCGCGAACGATCGGATCTCAAGTCAAGCGCAGACGCAAATCGATTAATGAATCAGACTCGCGAGGCGCGTTTGACGCGTTGCCGAACGAGTTAGTCGAGGCTATTTTGTTGAAACTCGACGCCCCGGCTTTGGCGAGTTTGCAAGCGACGTCGAAGTATTTTAGGCACTCTGGGGTGTGCGATAGAGTGGCGAGGTTTATATTAGCGACTAGAGATGGCGAGCCTGGGTTTGATGAGAATCATAGAGGCGAAGTGAACGACGAAGAAGAGGAGGAGGAGGAGGAGGAGGAAGAGATTTTAGACCCGCTGCAGAGGATATTGGACGACGATTCCGAGGAGGAGAATAGAAGAAGCAGGAAAAGGAAGCTGAGAACGAGGAATAACGTTAGGAGTAAAAGCATCGTGCCACCGACGGTTGGAAGCTGTCGCGTGAGACCTCAAGACTCGGCGATTGCCGTGTTACGCTTTAAAGACGTCATGGAGAGAGCGGAACGGGCATCCAGTCTCGTTTCGTTGGGATCGTTTCACACGGTTCGAATCGCGGACAGGTTTGTGCCTTGCAAGTGTCTTGATAAACGTGTTTTTTGTCGTCGTCATCAGTGCAACACTAATCATTGCCAAGTGTTCCGCGTGAGCGACGTAGAAACGTCTGGAAGAGGGTTCCACGGCCAGCTCGGAAGAGGGCAGGATATGTACAACGCGGAAGCCTCGTTCGGCAAAGTCGCCATGGGGCCGCTCAGCTTCGATGATTACGACTACGAGGATTGTTTTAACTCGTTTAATGACAATGATGAAGAGTTTGTCCAGTCCGACGATAACAATACTTCATGGTATAGGACACTTGAACCTACGACTTTCGTTCAAGTCTCCGCAGGAGGTTCGCACTGTGCGGGACTGACCAAAAATGGGACGCTGTACACGTGGGGCCTCGCCTCCTCGGGAGAGACGGGACATCACCATACACCTATTGAAGTTGCGATTCCGAGGAAAGTATTTTCGATGGCGGAGAATTTGCATCGAGTCACAAAAGTTGCGTGTGGTTCTAATCACACTTTAGCCGTCACGGTCGACGGTCAGTTGTTTTCCTGCGGTCGTGGACGACACGGTCAGTTAGGATTGGGTTACTTCCACGACGGCGGTCCGTTGACGCGTTGCGACGCGTTACGTGGTATGCACGTCACTAAAGTTGCTGCTGGTGGACAGCACTCGGTTTGCATAACCGATGATGGTAGAGTGTGGTCGTGGGGAGATTGTACAAAAGGTCAGCTCGGTTTAGGGGATTTGCGATTCGCGACTAGTGCCGGATGGCACACCGGCGTGCCGTGGCCGTGCCTGGTCGAATCGCTCTGCGAAGAAAATTTATCTTCCTTCGATTTACTAGACGGTAAAGATTCAGTCGTGCAAGTGAGTTGTGGTAAAATGCACACGATGTTTGTGACGCAATCTGGCAAACTATTTGCGTGTGGTAATGGCTCCTACGGCCAGATCGCCGGCCTTGCACCCACGCTGAAAGAACAAAAAAGTAGAAACGGCACAGTGGGAGGTTACAACCAATACACGCCAAAGCAAATCCAGATTAAGCACCACGTGCGCAAACAGGATGGCACAACGTTAATGCACAGAGTTCGAGCGTGCCCGTGCGTGAACGCGAATCAACCATCAAATGGTAACGTAATTTGTAGAGTTGCTCAAGTAACGTGCGGAGGGAATCATTCGTTAGTACTCACTGGCTGTGGTGCCGTTTTTGCCACCGGTACGAACTCGTACGGTCAACTCGGGTTGGGCGACGTGGAGTCTAGGGACGTTTTTAGTCGCGTGTGGAGATTTCACGACAAGAAACTAAACGTCGTCAGTATCACAACTGGAGCACACCACTCCGCGGCAATTGTTTCCAATCAAACTGTTTTGAAAGAGACGGATTGCGAAGAACGCATATCGAACGACGAGTGGTTGGAAGCGAAAGCTTGCTCGTACGCCGCCGGAGGCAAAAGGGAATACGACAAGTTGCATACAAAATACGGGTACAAACTTTATCAGTGGGGCAGAGGCGACTGGGGTCAGTTGGGTAACGGTGAGAACCGTGGTAAATGGTTGCCGACGTTGACAAAGTCGAACGATCCATTGGCGAGACCGTCGAGAAGAGCTGATTTTTTGGGGTACGAACGATACTATGAGAGCGAAGCGGAGTTACAGAGGATAGCGAAAGAAACGGAAATTAGAAACTTTGAAAACGGCGTCAATAATGATGACGTTGAATAATAGATAAATGTTTTTTTGCAAATACATACACGTATATATTAACAAGTAAACAGATTTTTATATCACGTAAGATCAGAGCTCTTTCTTGTCGCCTCCTCGGAATCGGTTGAACGCGCCCGAGACTTTAGAGAACAAGCCGCCACCTTGTTCTTTTTTGTCACTTTTAGTGACCGGAACTTCTTGACCGGACACGTCTTCTTCGTCGCCGTCGTCCTCATCGTCGTTGTCAACAGCGCTATTAAACGCTCCGACGTCATCGCCTCCTTTTTCTTCTTCTCCTTCTCCGGAAGGCATATCGTCGCCATAATCGCTGTAGTCACCATAGTCGCCCATGCCGCCCATGCCGCCCATGCCGCCCATTCCTCCTTCATCGTCGTCGTCGTCGTAATCGTCATCTCCACCTCCCATGCCGCCCATTCCCATCATGTCGTCTCGATTATACATCTGCATTCCCGGCATTCCCGGCATATTCTTCAACTTTCCCATCATCCTCTCCGTATCGATGTCTTTCTTCTCTTTTTTCTTAAACTCCGGCAACGGCTTTCGCGTCTTGGAAACGCTCTTGGCCTTCTTGGAGCAACTCTCCGTCTCCTCCGTGCACAACCACTCCTCGATCCCTTTCGCCGTTTTAATTCGATTCTTAAACAAAATCTCCGCTAAATCCGTATCTCTCCCTTCCATCACATCTTCGCACGCTTTCAACATCGTCTTACACGTCGTTTCGCACGACGAATACGCGTCTTCACCCATAAACTTCAAAACCAATTTGTTTCTGAAATTCACTTTCAAATCGTTTTGGACCGCCCACATGGTCTTATCGTCCGATTCGTCGCACATTGATTCCATCTCTTCGATCACGTCAACCTCGGTCAACTTCTCTCCTTTCTCTTCTCTCAAGCGCACGCCGGTTTCAAAGGCTATTTTCGAGACTTTTTGACAGACTTCGCAATGGATGAGTTTCGAATCCGATTTGACCGCTCGAAACGTCTCTTTGTTCTTCCCTCCTCCCATTCCGGGCATTCCAAACTGCGCTCGAACGACAGCAACACTTAAGAGGAAGAAGACAAAGAACGAAGAGAGAAGAAGAGAAGAGGAGGAGGAAGCAGATGATGATGATGATGATGATGATGATGTAAACATTTTTTGTTGTTTAGTAGTAACGTGAATGACGACTTTTCCTTTGCCCGCCGCCAAAAAAAAAAGAAGAAGAAGAAGAGAATACACTGGAGAAGGTTTTTTATCAAACTTC
>Ga0181553_10003962_pt1 | contig 12704 bp, 10 predicted proteins | sample 011ome_17_FD_133753 | JGI IMG/M metagenome (GOLD analysis project Ga0181553, IMG submission 133753) | Coastal salt marsh microbial communities from the Groves Creek Marsh, Skidaway Island, Georgia - 011502XT metaG (megahit assembly) | ecosystem: Environmental > Aquatic > Marine > Intertidal...
GCCAGCAAGGCTTCCCAGGTGGTGAACGTGGTGAAGGATGTGTCTTTACCCAGTAACCGCTGAAGAAAGGTTGTTCCACTACGTGGTATCCCGAGAATAAATACCGGTTCTTTGACCGGTGTCTTCCTGTAAGCGAAAAACAAAATCTCATCGAACAGGTGGCCGATAACGTGGAGCAGGGTTAGTGTGCTGAATAATATCCAGGCCAGGATGAACAGGGGCAATCTTTTCAAGCTATGGCGCCAGCCTTCCGCTGGAACAGCCGCCAGTAATTGCATAGCCAGTGTTGGAATTGCAAGCAGATGCAATAAAAGCGCAAGAATCATGTTTATCCCTGCAGGAGGTAGCTTTCACCAGGTTCTATTTGTTCGGCGAGGCCGCGTATAATAACTACGTCGCCAACCTGCAATTCAAGTTCCGGTGTGTCTTCGCATGGCATGACCAGGGAATCCCGGTGCACTTCCACAATTTTCAACTCAAAAGGCAAGTCGAGCTGATGGATTTGCTTGTCGCAGGCAAAAGCATTTTCGGAGAGTTTAACTGCGTGGATAATTTCAGATTGCTGAGCTTCCTTGCCCAGGAAACCAAGTCGTTCACCATGGTAGAACCCCCTAAGCAATTGGTAGCGGTCACGACGCGCCTTGTCGACAATGCTGTGGATCATGCGTGAGGGGTATTCCACCATGAGCAGGATGTGGGAAACCAGGGTCAGGCTGGCTTCGTGAGTTTCCGGGATTACTTCTGCGGCACCTGCCTCTAATAATTCTTCGAGGTTTGAATCATCCCTGGTTCTTACTAGGACGGGAACATCGGGGTTGAGGTGTTTGGCGTTGGCAACGATCTTCCCGGCAATCTCCTTGTCAGAAAAAGTCACAACAATGACGCTGGCATCCGCTGCACCTGCAGCCTTGAGGATGTCGAGTCTGCCACTGTCACCATAATAAATGGGTTCATCGGCTGCGCTGGCTTCCCTGATTCGTACATCGTCTGTTTCCAGTGCCAGGTATTCAATGTTGAGGGGGCGCAGAAAGCGGGCAATGGTTTGTCCGACGCGCCCAAACCCCAGGATCAGTATATGGTTTTTCTTGTGCTGGTCTGGAATGCTTGTGTGTTCTTCATTTTCCTTGAGAGATTTGCTGCCAATTCTCAAAAATGTTGAATCGAGAAGGAAAGGGCCATGAGTAATTAGCAACGGGGTCAATACCATGCTGATGATGACAATACTGATAATCGTCGAGGCAGCGGATTCTTCTACGAGCCCATAACGAACGGTGAGAGCCAGTAGGGCAAACAAAAATTCGCTGCCTTGAGCCAGAGTCATGCCGGCCGGAATTGCCGATCGCCAGGTCTCTTTCAGTATTCTTGCCACACCAGAGATCAGGATTGTCTTGGTTACCACCAGCATAAGGCCGGCAATGATGAGATAGAACCACAACTCCGCCAGCAACTGCGGATCGACCAGCATGCCTATGGTGATAAAGAAAAGGCCTAGCAGGAGATCGCGGAATGGACGTATATCGGCTTCAAGCTGAGGTCTGAACCGGGTGTCACCGAGCATCATGCCAGCCAGGAAAGCACCAAGCTCCATGCTCAATCCAATACTGGATGTGAACATGCCTGACAGAAGCACAAGAACAAGCGCTGACAGAACCAGTAACTGGTCAGACTTGTGCCTTGCAATTTCCTGAAGCAGATGCGGCAGGACATAACGACCAATCAATAGAAAGACAATGAGCAGTGCGATGCCTTCAGCGACTGCAAGGAGGCTGGCCTGCAATGAAAACCCATCCGACTGTGTGCTGAGAATTGGTACTGCCACCAGGAGGATCACTGCAACAAGGTCCTGGAACAGCAGAATACCGATGGCAATTTCGCCATGCCGTGTTTTCAAAAGACCATGCGTGGTGAGTTCTCCAGAGACAATCGCCGTAGAAGAAAGGGAGAGTCCAATTGCCAGGATAAGCGCAGTTTCCAGGGTCAGACCGAAAAAGCGGAGCACCAGGAAGAAAATAATTGAACATGTAAGTACCTGTAAGCTGCCAAGCTTGAACACGGTGCTGCGCAGGACAATTAAACGCGGCAATGAAAATTCAAGGCCAAGAATGAATAACAGGAAGGCCAAACCAAGTTCAGCAATCGCTGAGAGCTGTTCCGGATCCTCTACAACGCCAAGCCCGTTGGGTCCAAAGACGGCACCGGTGATCAGGAATGCCAGCAACGAGGCTATGCGCAACCGGTAAAATAGCGTGATAAGTATGGTCGAGGTTCCCAGCAACAGGAGAACCATGGCCAGAAGAGATGAACTGTCGCCGTGCAACGGAATATGCCTTTTAGTTTCATTCCTCCGGATATTTCCGGTGGATAAATCTGAAAAACAGTAATTTACCGTATATCAAAGCCGCATGCTTGCTCTGTATTGAAAATAAAGTGGATTGTGAAGAAAAAGTTGAGATTTCAATGGCTTCTAGCCTTCCCGATGGAAAAAAAGGGATTTTTACTGTAGAGTGCGCACACTGGATTTTCTGCCGGAAACTCCAGTTTTTAAACAGTGAAAGGAAATTTGAGTGAATTCCGGAGAGTTAATATCAGAAGGCATTAATCTGATGTTACTGGGCATGGGCACGGTATTCGTGTTCCTGACCATACTGGTGATTGTGACAGCCATCATGTCCTCGCTGGTACAAAAATATGGGGCTGTACAACCCGCAGACCCCACAATTCCCGGAGCAGCAGGAGAACTTGACGAAGCTACCTTGCTCGCCGTCATCAGCGCAGCCATTCACGCGCATCGCTCGAAGAAATAAACAACAACAGTACAACTGGAAACCGGCAGATTTGTTACCTGCCTGCTAGGTAGTCTCTATTGCAGGCGCAGAATTGAATATGGGTTATTCCGATGATTGAAGATAGACCTCCTGTAGGCATTACAGAACTTGTGCTACGTGATGCACACCAGTCCTTGCTGGCAACTCGTATGCGCCTTGACGACATGCTGCCCATCGCAGATAAAATTGACCAGGTAGGTTTCTGGTCTGTGGAATCCTGGGGTGGAGCCACTTTTGATTCCTGCATACGTTATTTGGGTGAAGATCCCTGGCACCGTATACGTGAACTGAAAAAAGCCATTCCCAACACCCGTCACCAGATGCTTTTCAGGGCTCAGAATATCCTGGGTTATCGCCATTATGCCGATGACGTGGTTGATAAATTCTGTGAGCGCGCGCATACCAATGGTGTGGATGTATTCCGTATCTTTGATGCGATGAACGATCCCCGAAACTTTGAGACGGCTATCAAGGGCGTTAAAAAAGTGGGAGGTCATGCCCAGGGGGCACTTTCCTATACAGTGAGTGAGGTCCACACCCTTGATACCTGGCTTAACCTGGCGCAACAGCTTAAGGACATGGGTGCTGACACTATCTGCATAAAAGATATGGCCGGTCTTATCAGGCCTTATGTGTGTTATGAGCTTGTCAGCAGACTGAAAAAGGAAGTGGGTTTACCAGTACACATGCAAAGTCATGCGACAACAGGCATGGCAACACCGACCCTGGTCAAGGCGATAGAAGCGGGTATCGATAATGTGGATACCGCAATTTCCTCCATGAGTATGACTTATGGTCATCCTGCAACAGAAACTATCAATGCCGTCTTTGAAGACATGCCAGGTGATCCGGGCCTGAACCTGGACCTGCTTGCGGAGATAGCCGAGTACTTCCGCGTAGTGCGCAAGAAATACTCGAAATTTGAAGGCGCCCTGAAAGGTATCGATGCCAGAATCCTTCAGGCACAGGTTCCTGGTGGCATGCTTACCAATATGGAAAACCAGCTGCGGGAACAGGGTGGTTCTGACAAGCTGGGAGAGGTATTGGAAGAAATTCCTCGAGTCAGGAAAGATCTTGGCACTATCGCTCTTGTAACACCTACCTCACAAATTGTGGGTACACAGGCTGTAATCAATGTACTTTCCGGCGAGCGTTATAAAAACATTACCAAGGAATCAGCCGGTATTCTCAAGGGAGAATATGGTGCAACTGCAACTCCGGTAAATGCAGAATTGCAGGCCCGCGTTCTTGAAGGCAAGGAGCCTGTGACCTGTCGCCCAGCGGATCTGCTCGAACCGGAACTTGAAAGTCTGACAAGTGAGCTGCGTAAAATTTCCAAAGACGAAGGCATCAAACTGGAAACAGGTGAGCGCGAAATAGATGATGTGCTGACCTATGCGCTGTTTCCCCAGATAGGACTTAAATTTCTCAAGAACCGTGGTAACCCTGATGCCTTTGAGCCCGCACCGACAGGGGAAGAAGAGGCGCAGCAACCGGTAGCAAAGGCAAGTGCTCCGGGCGAGCCTTCTGTCTATTCAGTGAACGTGAATGGACAGACCTATGTTGTTCAGGTTGCCGAAGGTGGTGATATCGAACAGGTTAAGGCGGTTGCGGCGACTGCGGAAACGACCCCGGCTAAAACTGAATCTGCTGCATCGGTTACTAAAGGCGAACCATTGCTGGCTCCGTTAGCGGGCAATATTTTCAAGGTGGATGTCACGGTAGGGCAGAAAGTGACAGAAGGGGAAATCCTCATCATTCTTGAAGCCATGAAGATGGAAACTGAAGTCAAAGCACCTAAATCCGGCACTATCAAAAGCATCAAGGTGGCTGAAGGCAATGCCGTTGCGGTGGGAGATGAATTGCTGACCATCGGTTAACGGGTCAGTTTTTCAACATCAAAAGACACCTTTCATGGAAAGCGTAACAAAGCTTCTACAGGATTCCGGCATCTACCAGCTTCAGGCTGGGCAGTTTGTCATGCTACTGGTTGGCCTCCTTCTGGTTTTCCTGGCTATTCGCCGGGGCTTTGAGCCGCTTCTTCTGCTTCCCATTGGTATGGGTGCAATTCTTGTCAATATTCCTGGCGCAGGCTTCCTTGCCGAGCCCGTATATGATTCAGTGGGCCATCTCGAATCCCCGGGTGGTCTTCTTTACTATATTTATGAATCCGGAATCTCCACCGGGATTTTTCCGTTGATCATATTTATGGGTGTCGGTGCCATGACTGATTTTGGACCTTTACTGGCAAATCCACGCACACTGTTTCTCGGTGCTGCTGCGCAGTTCGGTATTTTCACGACGGTACTTGGTGCCCTTGGTCTTACATCCATTGGGCTGATGGATTTTTCACTGGCAGATGCAGCTGCGATTGGCATTATTGGTGGAGCAGACGGGCCAACTGCAATTTTTGTTTCAAGCAGGCTTGCACCGGAACTGTTAGGAGCAATAGCCGTAGCGGCATATTCCTACATGGCATTGGTCCCCATGATCCAGCCGCCAATCATGAAAGCGTTGACCACTCGGAAGGAAAGGGAAATCCGGATGGAACAGCTGCGCCCTGTGTCGCAAAGGGAGAAGATCATATTCCCGCTCAGCCTGCTTGTACTGGTTGCGTTGTTTCTACCCAGTGCCGCGCCCTTGCTGGGTATGTTCTGTTTCGGCAACCTCATGAAAGAAAGCGGCGTGGTTGAGCGTCTTAGTGATACAGCACAGAATTCGTTAATTAATATCACTACCATCTTCCTGGGTCTTGGTGTCGGATCAAAGCTTAGTTCCGAGGCCTTCCTGAATCGTGAAACCCTGGGAATTTTGCTTTTGGGTATCGTGGCGTTCGGCATTGGCACTGCTACGGGAATTCTCATGGCAAAAGCGATGAATAAATTCAGCAAAACGCCTATCAATCCCCTGATTGGTGCGGCGGGTGTGTCTGCTGTACCCATGGCTGCCCGAGTCGCCAACAAAGTGGGGCTTGAAGCCAATCCACAGAACTTTCTGCTGATGCACGCCATGGGTCCAAATGTGGCGGGTGTTATCGGCTCAGCTGTGGCGGCAGGCGTGATGATCTCCTATCTTGGATAAACTTGGAGCGTTTTTCCAAGAGCCACAAACCACAAGCCACAAGCCGCTAGCCACTAGCACTAGCCTGCATTAAGTTTAAATTCACATCTGTTGCGTATGATGTTTCCCATGGAGGGCAAAATCATGCGTAAACCAACCTTGTTGCTCGGTACACTAATCAGTGCAGTCCTGTTTGCAGATCTTGCGATGGCTGAATCCACAATGCGATGCGGCAGGAGCCTGGTTTCTCGTGGTGATAGCCAAGGTGAAGTCCTCACACAATGCGGTGAACCTGTATTCGCTTCACAAAGGTCTATTTATCGTTCCGGCATTCCCAACCGCCAATTCAGATCTCTTTCGATCGGAAATAACTATTTCACTGACATCACCAACTGGGAGCTCATTCAGCACAACCGTTCAACGGTTGAAGTCCCTGTAGATATCTGGACCTATAATTTTGGGCCGCGTTATTTTATGCGGGAGGTCACCTTCATTGATGGCCGTATCTCCACTATCAAAACGCTGGGATACGGTAACTGACAGCACAGCAATCCACTCTACAATTTCATTTCACATCGGGTAAATATCTTGCCCGCACCAGTTCGTATTTGCTAAGTTGAAAATCCATTTTCTATGGATAGTCCATGCAATTGAGAATTTTTTTCTGCTGGGTAATTCTGACTTTCAGTCCACAATTGTTGTCGGCTGAAACTGTACGGGATTTCTATGAACCAGGGATTGCTTTACCGGAGGGTGAGGGCAGGCAATTGGTCCTGGCTGGGTGTACTGGCTGTCATACACTGGAAGGAGTGCCTGCATACCGTAATTATTGGGGCTATGAACGCTGGTTGCCCATGGTCGAAAACATGGTCAAACACGGGGCCGAATTAAACCAGGAAGAAATTAATGTGGTGGCGAAATACCTGGGGAAGTATTACGGTACAGATGAAATAAAAGATAAAAGATAAAAGGGGTTATGTAATGAAAATCAGTTTTACTATTTTTGCATTGGTTTTGCTGGTTGATTTTGCTTGGGCACAGCAATCTGTCGTTGTGCAAACCAACTCCCGGGATGAAATCATTCATCTCATCGACACTGAAACACAGGCAATTGTCGGGCAAATCGAAGGAGTCCCTGTAAACCACGGTGCAGCGGCTGCACCAGATGGCAGTGAGTTGTATTTTTCCTCCGAAGCCAAGTTCACACTTGATGTGGTCAACAGCAGTACTCTTCAGATTGAAGCAGAAATTGGCCTGAGCGGCAGACCAAATAACATATCAATTGGCAGGGATGGCCGCTATGTCTACGTCGGTATCATGCAGGAGCCCGGTGGAATTGATGTGATTGATACGCAGCAAAGAGAGAATGTACACCACATAGATACCGGGTCCCGTGTCCACAATACCTATGTCACACCGGACGGCAATTATCTGGTGGCTGGAACATTTGGTGGTGATGGGAACCTTGATGTCTTCTCTACTGAATCCTGGGAAAGAGCTTTCCGCTTGTACAGACCCACAACTGACAGCGCGATGGATGGCATTCGCCCCATTGCCTTTGACACCAACCCTGATGGCTCTACAAAAAACATGTATGTGCAGATATCCAATTTACATGGTTTTGCCGTAGTGGATTTTGCAACCAGGGAAGAGATTGATCGTGTAGTCTTGCCCAGCATACCTGAAGAAGACAGGGATCCACCTCCCTACAATGCAGCACCGGCCCATGGCATTGGTGTGGCACCTGACCAGAACACTATCTGGGTTTGCAGTCGCTGGAATGGGACTGTCTATGCCTATTCTCTGCCAGATCTTGAATACCTTGGTGGCGTGAAGGTGGGCAGTCATCCTGACTGGATTACTTTCAGTCCCAACAGCAAATATGCCTATGCCGCTAACGGGGCCAGTAATGATGTGTCTGTGATTGCTATTGATACACTGGAAGAAGTGGCCAGAATTCCGGTAGGCAGCGCTCCGAAAAGAAACATCACTACCATGTTGCCCAGATAGAAATCCCCTCGAAAGAGGGGATTAAACTATTAAAATATTACCAGAGGAAAAACTATTTAAGTCGGACATCGACATCGCCCACACCTAGATCCACCTCAAGTGAAAAATTGCCATTTCCTTCACCATTGATGCTCTTCGAGATGAAGACTGAGTCTCGGTCCAGGATTTCTCCACCGCGTAGACTGGCATCACCAACACCTACGTTGATTTCAACACGGCCTACACTGCTCTCCGGAGCTTCAACAAAAACATCTCCTACACCCAGTTCAATTTCAAGCTCGGTTTCGCCAATATCCACTTCCACTTCGCCAACGCCCATCTGGATTGCAGTTCTTTCAACATTTGCTGATTTAGGGATCTCAACAATCCATTCAGCCTTTGCGTTTTTTTCCTCGAATGACAGGTAAAGCCTGTCACCGCGTTCCTTCACTTCAATATCCATGTCTGACACATCTGCTGAACGGCGGAAAAACCCTTTTTTCTCACTTTCAATATCCAGCATGACACGCATTTCATCTTCGTTAGTCTGGCTAATTTCAAAACGCCCAACACCGTTGCTGAACTCAATTTCTTCGATACCATCGAGATCAAAAATGTGAGTGCGCGAAACATGTTCATCCGCCTTGGCTGTAGTTACCAGAACGGTCATCAGTAATACGCCAACACTCATCAGCATTAATTTCTTCATAAAAACCTGACCGTTGATCATCTGCTTGCTCCTGTCTTTTATTCTATTTTCAACTTACTTAGTCTTTTCAGAGTTGGTGTTTTTGCCAACCTGTTTCCTGAAAGTAGAGCAAACGTCATGCCAATTTTATAAAATATATAAAATACAATAAGTTAGAGTGATACACGGTGAGTTTGCGCTTCTGTAAAAATGGGATAAACCCCAATAATCGGTATAAATGGCTAACTGGTAAAAATGACTCCTTACTGTGTATTATTAGACGCTTATACTGAAGAAAAAGTTGTTTTCTGGCATTTTTTTCAGGCTGGCATTAGTCGCTGATGTACCAAACTGATTTGCCCAGAGATGGGCGGTATCGAGTAGTAAGCCAGGCCACAAACGATAAAAAGTAAAATATCAAAAGGAAACGGCGTGCCAAAAATAACAATTTTCCCGCTAATGCTTTTATCACTGGTTTCTTCAACAGTTCTGGGGCAATCAGATTCGGAAGTAGCTATAGAAGCTACAGCCAGTTTCACCGAAGAACAGATGGCTGCTGGTTTGGCCGCCTACCAGCTTAATTGCTCCCAGGGCTGTCACCAGAATGATCTCAATGGTGGTGGACCAATAGCTGCCTTACGTGGACCCGCTTTCACCAGTGTCTGGAATAACCGCACGGTAGCAGATTTGATAGATACCATGCAGTCGGCCATGCCCCCTACCAATGTGGGTGGGCTGCCACAACAAACCTATGTGGATCTTGCGGCGTTTATTCTTTCGGCAAATGGTGGTGAAGCGTCTGATACTTCGCTGCAGTTTGATTCCGCAGCATTGGTCAGTCAGTTCACCACGGCAGGATCTCCAGGTAATTTCCAGGCACCTCTGGCGGGTGCGGTTCAGGAGGGGCCAACAGGTGTGACTGTGGAAGGGCAGTTGCCTGCTTACAATAATGTCACCGAAGCGATGTTGCGTAATCCCGATCCCAATGACTGGTTAATTCATCGCGGCAACCAGCAGGCCTGGAGTTACAGTGAACTCAGCCAGATCAACCGTGACAATGTTAGTGGGATGCAGTTGCAGTGGGTTTGGTCGTTGGGTGAAGAAGCCAATAGCCAGCAATCGCCTATCGTGCATGACGGCATCATGTATTTATTTAAACCAGGGAACAGGATCCAGGCACTGGAGGCGTCCCAGGGTGACTTGATCTGGGAGCATAGTCTTGGTGGTCGAGCCGGTACCATGCGTGGCCTGGCCATCTGGGAAGACCGTATTATTACCAATACACCGGATGCAAGGATCGTAGCGCTTGATGCCCGCAATGGTGAAGAACTTTGGAGCACACTCATCGGCGAAGGATTTGGCAATTCCAGTGGGCCCCTGGTGGCAGATGGAAAAGTGTTCACTGGCATGGGCAATTGCCTACGCTTTCGGGCTGAGAAATGTTTTGTCAGTGCCTATGATGTGAATGACGGCAGTTTGTTATGGAAGTTTGAAACAGTTGCACGCGAGGGCACTACGGGAGGCGATTCCTGGGGCGGTATCGATGATATGTTCCGGGCAGGCAATGACCCATGGATTACACCCAGTTACGATCCTGAACTCGATATAGTCTATATCGGTGTTTCACAACCCAAACCCTGGATGCCAGTGAGCCGGGGTATGACAGTATTTGATGATGCGCTTTATTCCAATTCCACACTGGCCCTCAATGCTGATTCCGGTGAACTGGTCTGGTACTACCAGCATGTACCCGGTGAAGTGTTCGACCTGGATGAAACCTTTGAACGCATGCTTGTTGATATCGATGATGAGAAAGTGGTTTTTTCCGTGGGCAAGCATGGCATTTTATGGAAACTGAACCGAGAAACAGGTAAATATCTCGGACATGCCGAAACAGTCCTGCAAACCACCTTCTCCTATTTTGATCCTGAAACCGGCCGCCCCCAGTATCGTGAAGATGTGATTGAGTCTGGACTGGGAGACTGGCTGGAGGTCTGTCCATCCTCGGCCGGTGGTAAAAACTGGCATGCGATGAGCTATCATCCCGGCACTGAAAGTATTGTGATACCCCTGAGCCAAAGCTGCTTGCGACAACGTGCCACTGAGATCGATTTTATTGCAGGCGGCGGTGGTGCTGCTGTTAACAGGGACTGGTTTCCAATGCCTGGCACAGATGGCAATGTGGGCAAACTGGCTGCCTATGATGTGCGAACACTGGAAGAACTCTGGGCCGTGGAACAACCCGCTTCATTCCTGACAGGGGTGCTGACTACAGGTGGCAATCTTGCTTTTGCCGGTGATCTTGATCGGCGTTTTCGCGCTTTTGACGTGGAATCAGGTGAAGTGCTCTGGGAAACCCGCCTGGGGACGTCTGTTCAGGGGTTTCCTATTACCTTTTCCGTGGATGGCAGGCAGTACATTGCCATGTCTACCGGATTTGGGGGAGGTAGTCCTCGCATTGTGCCATCGCGTCTGACACCTGAAATCCAGTATCCCGATTCCGGGAATGCGCTTTATGTGTTTGCGCTTCCAGAATAACGATTCCAGACAAACCTGAAATCTTGCTGTAGGTAATTAATGAAATTATCCGCTTTTGGTGAAAAATATACCGGCCACTCCGGCATCGTCGACCTGATGGCTGACCTTGGAGAGGCTCTGCATATCAATCCCGACATGATATCCATGGGTGGCGGGAATCCATCCCGTATTCCTGAGGTGGAGGACATCTATAAAGAGCACCTCGTAAATCTGCTGGAGGCGCCAGATGGCATTTATAATATTCTTGGTAAGTACCAATCACCGCAGGGTGATGAATTGCTGTTAAAACAGTTTGCTGAATTGTTGCGCTCGGAGTATGGCTGGCCCATTACTGAAAAGAATGTTGCTATCAGCAACGGCGGACAGTCCGCCTTTTATGTCTTGTCGAATTTACTTGCCGGAAAATTCTCCGATGGCGCTGTTAAACAAATTCAGTTTCCGCTGGTACCTGAATATCTTGGTTATACCGATACTGGATTGGAGGCAGACTTCTTTTCCTCGACACGCCCTGCAATAGATATTCTTGATAAGCATGTTTTCAAGTACAGGGTGGATTTCGATAACCTGGAGGTGACGGATAAGACGGCTGCATTTTGTGTATCACGACCCACCAATCCAACGGGGAATGTACTTACCGATAATGAAATCACGCAGCTTGATGCCATCGCACGTCAGCATGATGTGCCCCTTATCATTGATGGTGCGTATGGCACGCCATTTCCCAATATTATTTTTGAGGATGTTACACCGCACTGGAATGACAACACCATTTTGTTGCTGAGTCTTTCAAAGCTTGGCCTGCCAGGTGTCAGAACCGGGTTTATCGTTGCCAGCGAAGAGATGATCCAGGCTTATGCCAATGCAAATACAATTCTTAACCTGGCTTGTGGCAATGTTGGGCCGGCCATCGCCGGAAAATTGTTTGAAAATCGACAGGTTCTTGATATCAGCAGTAAAATCATTATGCCTTATTATCGTGACAAGGCGCTTAAGGCCATGGAATGGTTTATCGAGGCTTGTGACGACCTGCCAATGTATGTCCACAAACCGGAAGGAGCAATTTTCCTCTGGCTCTGGTTCAAGGATTTGCCTGTTCATTCATCAAGGCTTTATGAAATTTTAAAAGAGGCAGGAGTGTTGGTGATTCCTGGTCACGACTCCTTTGCGGGACTCAGTCAAGACTGGTCTCATGCTCACGAATGTATTCGCGTTTCCTATGCGCAGGACGAAGAGCAAGTGAAGAAAGGAATTGAGATTGTGGCAAGTGAAGTGCGCGAGCTTTACAACAATAGTTGAATGGTAAAAAGAGTAGAGAGCAAGGAGCAAGGAGCAAGGAGTAAACGTCAGACTTTTCAGTTATTCTTTTTATTGTGGTTACAGAATCAATACAACAAACGGGAAATTACTTAATGAAAAAAGTTTTGCATATAGTGAGCAGGTTCATTCCTTGTTCCTTGTTCCTTGTTTCTTGTTCCTGGGCGTTAGCCCAGGAACATTCCTACGCACCTTCGGACATCGAGAACGGAAGGGGCCTGTATCAGGCCAATTGCCTGGGGTGTCATGGTAACGATGGCGATCAGGTGGAAGGTGTCAGGTTAAGCTCA
>Ga0181553_10003963_pt1 | contig 12699 bp, 10 predicted proteins | sample 011ome_17_FD_133753 | JGI IMG/M metagenome (GOLD analysis project Ga0181553, IMG submission 133753) | Coastal salt marsh microbial communities from the Groves Creek Marsh, Skidaway Island, Georgia - 011502XT metaG (megahit assembly) | ecosystem: Environmental > Aquatic > Marine > Intertidal...
ATGAAAACTCCTGCTAAAATTTTTACTTGTACACAGAGTTCAGAACTTGCTAATCACATAGCTAAACACTTTGGAGCTCCTTTAGGAAAGGTCAATTTTTCCCGTTACAGTGATGGAGAATTTCAACCCTCTTTTGAGGAATCAGTTCGCGGTGCTCGAGTTTTCATCATTGGTTCTACCCAGCCCTCATCAGAAAATCTAATGGAATTACTCTTGATGTTAGATGCTGCAAAAAGAGCTTCAGCAAGACATATTACCGCGGTAATGCCCTATTTCGGATGGGCACGACAAGACCGCAAAGACAAGCCTAGAGTGCCCATAGGAGCAAAGCTTATAGCCAAACTATTAGAATCTGCCGGGGCTACTCGAATCATTACTATGGATTTGCACGCCGATCAGATTCAAGGGTTTTTTGAAAAACCTGTAGATCACCTCTTTGCTTCCACCCTATTCCTTCCCTATATCAAATCTTTAAAACTATCCAACTTGACCATCGCCTCTCCTGATATGGGTGGTTCCAAGCGCGCGTATGCGTATTCCAAGTTTTTATCCAGTGATGTGGTGATTTGCTACAAGCAACGAGAAAAGGCCAATGTAATCTCACACATGGAACTCATTGGAGATGTGGAAGGTAAAAATGTAATCCTAGTGGACGATATGGTGGACACCGCAGGAACACTAACCAAAGCTGCCGATTTAATGAAAGAACGCGGAGCTCTCTCCGTAAGAGCGATTTGTACCCATGCACTACTTTCTGGGAATGCCTACGAAAAAATTGAAGCATCTCAATTGGAAGAATTAATTGTCTCCGATTCTATTGCTCCTAAAATTAGTCACAGTAAAGTAAAAGTATTATCTTGCGCCCCATTATTTGCTGAGGTTATGCACAATGTGCACCACAACGAATCAATAAGTTCAAAATTTATAATGTAACAAACTAGAAAAACAAAATCATGAAATCGATTACCATTAACGGATCTAAAAGAGAAAGCGTAGGCAAGGTTGCTACCAAAGCGTTACGCAATGCTGGCAGAGTTCCCTGTGTGTTATACGGTGGAGGGGAACCCCTTCATTTTTCAGCACCGGAACTTGATTTCAGCAAACTTGTCTACACTCCCAATGCACACACTGTAGAAATTGTACTTGAAGACGGTAGTAAAATAAATGCTATCCTTCAAGACATTCAATTTCATCCCTTAACAGACAAAATTTTACATGTGGACTTCTATCAACTTTTTGAGGATAAAGAAATCTCCATGAATATCCCCGTTAAGATAGAAGGTGCGGCACCTGGAGTACTTATAAGTGGAGGAGTTTTAAGACTCAATAAAAGAAAACTGCGTGTCAAAGCACTACCTGCCAACCTGCCGGACTTTATCGTTGCTGACATCTCAGGCTTAAATTTGGGAAATAAGCTGTATACGGCAGAATTGCAAAACGACGCCTATACTATTCTTCATCCGGACAACACCGTGGTTTGTCAAGTACGTACTTCAAGAGCTTCTATAAAAGAAGAAGAAGAAGAAGAAGTAGAACTTGAAACCGCAGAAGGAGCGGAAGGAGCAGATGCAGGGGCAGAAACAGATGCCCCTGCCAAAGACTAAGTTCTTTCTTTAATAAATTTTAAAGCATGTGGTTCTTTAATCACATGCTTTTTTTATTTTAGACCATGCAACTTTTCAGCGGGTTATTTAAAAAGAAAACGACTCCCTTAGACATGAAAAAATATTTAATTGTAGGTTTGGGAAATGTGGGTTTGGAGTATGAAAACACTCGTCATAATGTAGGGTTTCAAATCCTTGACCGTCTTGCAGAAAAAAATGAATTGCTTTGGGAAACAAAAAAACTGGCCCAGCATACCGTAGTCCGGAAAAAAGGAAGACAATTTCTTTTAATTAAGCCCACCACGTTTATGAACCGCAGTGGAAAAGCAGTGCGCCATTGGGCACTGAAAGAAAATATTGCTTTAGAAAATATTCTCGTCTTGACGGATGAGCTACACCTCCCTTTTGGAACGATCCGATTAAAAGCCAAAGGGAGCCCTGCAGGTCACAACGGCTTAAAGGACATCGAATCGCAACTAAACACCCCAAATTACGCTCGATTGCGCTTCGGCATCGGGCAGGAAAAAAAAGCCTTTGATCAAGTAAAATTTGTGTTAGATCCTTGGGACATAAATGAACAAGAAGCCCTCCAAGAACGGCTCGACCTTTGTACTGAGGCACTTCTTAGCTTTGGCCTCCAAGGAATTCAAAACACCATGAATCAGTTTAATGGAAAATAAATCCTTATTCCGTTTGGAAACTGAAAACTCCTGAAAACGACTGATTTTGATTTTCGTCTCGGGTTGCAACTTGCCAATAATACAAGGTGTTTGAGTTTAACTCCAAAAGAGTTTGAGAGCTTGTAATTCCATCTTTTACCAAGGCAAGTTCATCAGGATCTGTACTCAAATACAAATCATAAGAAACGATATCGTTGTCCAAATCGTTCCCTTCCCACTCAAATTGAAAGGTTCCTTGTGTGCTCAAAACAATTTCAGATTCGTCCTCAGGTGATTGGAGTAAAGCAGGAAAAGGAAAGTGAGTTGCTGATGTACTTCCCTCAAGGTAAAATTGCCAGGTCGAACTGTCTGTCTCAATCGGGGTAAGAGTAGATTTTGATCGAACAAACCAGAGATAGGGTACACCGCTGGGCAAGGTCAAAGAAGCGTTTTGTAAAGAGGTACTCGTATCAAATCGTTCTCGGGTAAGTGCATTTTGAACAACGAGCTCGTAATTATCTGCATGTAAAGCCGCTGTCCACTGAAAATTCACCTGACTTAGACTTTCGTTAATCCGAGATGCCGTGGTACAGCTATTTAAGTTTTGAGGAGCCACCAAATTTACTGGTTCAGGATCTGGAATGGGATCTGGACCACAACTCCCGAGCAAAAGCAACACAAAAAGTTTCCAGTTTTTCATTCTTTTAACAATTTTCTAGTCTCGATATAGCTTCCATAATCAATTTGCAACACATACCATCCTCGGGGGAGTTGACCCATCGGAATAAAAATCTCGGTAGCAGTACTCGACAGGTTTTTTTCCGTCCAAAACACGATCCCCGTAGCGTTTAGTAAATAAAGATCCGCACGAACTCCTTGGGGTAGAATAAGACGTGCATCGTCAATTACGGGATTAGGGAAAACTTGGGCTTGGTTATCCAAATTTATCCATTCTTCAAAAACTCCTTGGCAAATTTGATTTGTTTTTACTTGTAGTCGATTGACTTTTTGGGTCAATGGCAATTCGACAGAATTCTTTCCAACCACTACAAAGGAATTCCCATTGAGGGTTATAGTAAAAGTATCACTTCCCTCTAGATTTAGAGTTAATTGGGTTAAAGAAGGATCGTATAATGTCTGAACAACCAGTCGGTCTGGAGCCGTGATGGCAGTTTCATAGCAATATTCAAAATCAGGAAATTGATCTGAATAGATACAAATTTCATAGTCTCCAGCAGCTAAGTTGTTCAGCGTGCGTCCCGAATTAGTAAAATTAACTTCCCTTATAAAACCACTTGGTCCTCTTATTTCTGCACGGTAGGGGAAATCTGCACGTGCATTGAAAGTAAAGGAACCATTGGCATTGTCTGGACAGGTGGCGTCTTTCTTACTCAAGCGAAGGTTTTGAACAGAGAAAAGATCGCAGAGATCCCCAATTCCATTGTTGTCACTATCTGCTTGGTCTTCATTAGAAATCAAGGGACAATTGTCCTCCGCATCTGGAATGGAATCACTGTCTGCATTGGGCTCTATACTCCCTTCTACACAAAGCAGAAGATCGAACTGAAGTAAGCTTCCTGTATCGTCTGTGTATTGATCAATAACAATAAGCTTCCATATCCCCTGAGAGGAAGTTCCATATAGTGGACTTAAATCTTGTATTGGAGAAAAACTTCCGGTGAAGGGAGGTGAAGCGCTGACTATCGCTTCACCAGCTTCTTGATCAAAGAGCGTTTGCGTATAATCATCTCCAGAATCTCCCAAAGAACTACTTAATAAATAGCGTTCTCCAAGCGGTGTTTCTAAATAAAGTACCAGATCTTCAACCCAGGTGTGTTCTAAATCGATTAAAACATCTAAATCCAAAATAGGCGTATCAAAACTGATAGTAACCATGGCTGAGATCTCTCCTTTCTGATTGTCCGTAGCATCATTAAGGTCTTTGGGCAATCCCTCAGAACGCTGAGTTTTACACGTAATAGGACTGGTTTCAAAGGAATTAAAATTTGAAAATACAGAGGAGTCACAGTTATTTTGTTGTTGCACACGCCAGTAATACAGTTGTTTAGACTCCAAGTTATTCAGCTGGAATTGTGAATCGAGGATCAAGGTATCTACAACTAAGGTTTGAAATTCCGAATCTGTGGCAAGTTGTACTCGTGACCGATCCACGTTTGGGTTAGACTCCCATTGTAGGAGAGGATTAATACTAACCTCGACTGCATCCTTTTGGGGCTGTAAGAGAACCGGTTCAGAAAGAGCATCCGTACGCTGTTGTAGTATAAAAGAGAAGTTTTCTGAGGTCCCTTCAAACAGGGCCTCTAGAACTAATTCATAATCAGCTGGGGTCAAACGTGAAAGTCCTCTGAGCGTAAAAAACCCTGAGGAATCTGAGGTCGTGTATACAGTTTTTGAAAATTGTACACTGACATTGGAAGGCAGTGAATTAATCTGCAAACTAAAATTCGTATCAAAGCCTGTTGCGCGTTGAATATCAAACGAAAACTGCAATGTATTTTGTTCACAATTTTCTTTTTTAAAGGCATCAAAGGTTAAAACCAAATCACGGGATTCGATGCTAAAGTCAACCGAATTAATCGCAAAAAAGATTCCGTTTTTCGGTTTGATTTTTATTCTTCCCGCTGTTGTATTTATCTCGTTAGGAATTAAAACTTGAGCAGTTCCGCTGTTGGGAATTCCATCCGCCAAAGTAATGGGAAAGGTCATTCCTCCATCTGTAGACAAAAGAATACTTACTTCACTTACCCCAATGGGACTTTGATCCGTTTGGGCAACATTCCAAGTAATGGGTTCAAGGGATCCTCCTTGAAGTACAGTAGTTGGCTCATTCTGAGAGGTGATGGTAAAAGGTCCTGCGCTATCAACGACATTGATTTCCATTTCGTCTTGAGCTACTTGAGAAAAAGTTGAGGCATGCTTTCGGACTGTCAGTCCCCATCGCATGGCTCTTCCCACCAAAGGAACCGTTTCCCAAGCATCGTTTATTCTTGGATTTTCCTGAGTTAACTGATTGCTTAAAACACGTTCTAAGTTAGGAATCGATCGGGAAGGAGTTAAACTAGGTGGAAGTGAGCGCGCTAATGCTCCTGTTCCATTGAAAGGGCCGAAATTACTTGAGCGTATTTGATCGCTGTCTAATTGTTCCCAACAATAGGTAAAATCATCCTCTCCTTCTACGGGGTCTACCGTCAATTCAAATGGAGTCCCTAGGGGAATAAAAAAATCGGGACCAGCATCGATACTAAAAGGTTCTATTGCTACGGCTTCGGCACTTCCACAAGATAGCGTTGCCACAAATTCAGAAATAGTTTTAATACTGTAAAAATGAAAGTAGGCGTCTCCGTGTTCTTGAAGGTCATCTGGTCCTGTAATCCCGGCATATCCCATGATGGTAGAACCACTCCCCGGTTCCGCATTTACGCCCGTCCCTTCGGTTTGGTGAGAAAAGGTGTGGTAGGCACCAAATTGATGTCCAATCTCATGCCCAGCGTAATCCAAATCAAAATAATCGTTGCGGTATTCTCCTCCATAAATATCGCGAAAGGGGTGTATGGAATATCCCTGTCCTTTCTGTCCTGAAGTACATACACAACCGATACAACCTGCATCTCCATCTGGCTCTCCAAAATCAAAAAGATGCCCTACATCGTAGGCCTCATCTCCTACAACATTGTCCAGTGTTTCTTGGAGTTCAGAACTAAAATCACTAACAAAAGGATCCGTATTTGAATCTTCGTAAAGTAAATTTATATCGGAAACCAATTCCAGTCTAATATTGAGATCTCGTTCAAAAATGACATTGATACGATTTATTGTACTGACCACAGCTGCAAGCGCATCTTCTGCATTCGAACCGTTACTGTCATCATCATCTCCCCAAAAGGCAGTGTACTCCCCTGTACCTGCTACTGCAATTCGAAAAGTTCGTAGAGAATCGCTTAACATCCTATTTTTGTAAGAAGATACTTCCTTAGCCTTTTTTTGAACTGCTGCTTCTGTTTTGCAAAAAAGCGGGGATGCGTTTTCTGTGTTTGATTTCGTATAAGTGTAGTGTAACTGGTTCTTTCCTTTCACAGGTTGAATAAAAAAATCAGGTCCTTTAGGGAGTACGAGCCATGCATTGATCCCACTTGGCTGAGTGCTGAGTCGGATACGGACATTGGGTCTTTGTTTACTAACTCCCTTATACGTTTTTAGGCTAGGGTACATTACTTTCAGGGATTGGGACAATACGGGTGCTGGAGACAATAGAAAAATTTCTTCCTCCCCCTTCTCATTGGGAAGTCTAATTTCATTTGTAGCGTTTTTTTTTGAAATCTCGAGCAACCCATTGGGAGCCTTGTAAAAAGTTTCTCCAAAAACCTCAAGGGAATTCAACAGAGGCCCAGGATTGGAAACTTGTGTCCAGCGGTCTTGAGCTAAAAGCAGTTGCAATGGAAGAAAGAGGAAAAGTATTCCTAGAATCCAAGAGTTTTGGAAATCGCAATTTTCTTTGTTTTTCAGCACTAGAGATACAAGTCTTGGCTAAAAATAAACAATCTTATACTACTATAAATGATATTAACGTACTTTTATACTTTGCTAATAAAGTCTTTTTTTACCCTATGAATGTCGTCCACGGAATTGAAAACTACGTCTTCACTTCGAAGTCAATTCTCACCATAGGCACCTTCGACGGGGTTCATTTAGGGCATCAAAAAATCATTCAGAAACTCGTCAAAAAAGCGAGGGATCAAAAACTTCAAGCCAATTTATTGACCTTTTTTCCACATCCTAGAATGGTGTTGCAAAAAGAAGCTTCGATCCGACTTATAGATACCTTGGCAGAAAAAGAACAGCTTTTAAGAAAGTTGGGGATTGACAATCTTATCATCCATCCTTTTACCAAAGAATTTTCAAAACTTAGTGCCGTTGAGTTTACCCGTGACGTTTTGGTCAATCAATTGGGTATTAGCTCGTTATTTATTGGGTACGATCACCGTTTTGGTAAAAACAGGGAGGCGACAGTAGAGGATTTAATAAGCTATGGAAAAACCTACAACTTCCAAGTAACCATGATCCCCGCTCAAGACATTGCCTCGATCACCGTGAGCTCTACAAAAATTAGAAATGCCATAGGAGCCAGTGATTTTGAAAAAGTTCAAAAATTCTTGGGTCGCCCCTATGAACTCAATGGAAAAGTAACCCAAGGAGCGGGAGTAGGAAGAACTTTAGGGTTCCCTACTGCCAACCTCAATGTGATAGAAACCTACAAACTAATCCCCCCTAGAGGAGTCTATTTGGTTCAAGTTCAATACAAGGGAAAACTGCATTCTGGTATGATGAATATTGGAAATCGACCGACACTCAACGGAAACCACCAAACCCTTGAGGTTCATCTCTTTGACTTTGAACAAACCCTTTACGATCAAAAGTTACAGGTGTTTTTTCTTAAAAAAATACGCGATGAAATCAAGTTTAATTCCTTAGAAGAACTCAAAAGTCAACTTAAAAAAGATCAAGAAATTTGCAAAAGAACCCTAGCCGAATAAGGGTAGAAGTAAAATTACTTTATTTTTGCACAAAAGAATTTCCATGCTTGCATTGCAGTACATAAGAGCGCATAAAGATACCCTTCTCAAAGGTCTCGAGAAAAGAGGTTTTAAAACGCCAGAAGTAATTGATCAAATCATCCTACTAGACCAAGAGAGAAGAAGTAAGCAAACGGAGCTGGATGCGCATTTGGCAACTTCAAACCAAATGGCCAAAGAAGTTGGGACGCTTTTTAAATCTGGAGAAATCGAAAAAGCCAATGAGCTGAAAGAAAAAAGTGCAGCATCTAAAGGGCATACTAAAAAGCTTCAAGAGGAACTCCAAGAGACTACCCAACGTTTGTTCGAATTGAGAACTCTAGTGCCCAACCAGCCACACGAAAGTGTCCCGGCGGGCAGTACGGAAGAAGACAATGAAGAAATTTTTAGAGCGGGAAGCATTCCAGAACTGGACGGAGAAGCACTTCCTCACTGGGAGCTGGCTAGCAAATACGACCTGATCGATTTTGAATTGGGAACAAAAATAACGGGTGCAGGCTTTCCTGTTTACAAAGGAAAAGGCGCTCGACTACAGCGGGGGTTGATCAACTATTTTTTAGATCGCAATACCGCTGCAGGCTATAAAGAAATTCAAGTGCCTCACCTTGTAAACGAAGCTTCTGGTTTTGGCACGGGACAACTTCCAGACAAAGAGGGCCAAATGTACCACGTCCAAAATGACAATTTGTATTTAATTCCCACAGCGGAAGTCCCTCTTACGAACCTCTACAGAAACAGCTTGCTCAATGAAGCAGACCTTCCCATTGCAATGACGGGATACACTCCTTGTTTTAGGAGAGAAGCCGGTAGCTACGGGGCTCACGTACGCGGCCTAAACCGTTTGCACCAATTTGACAAAGTAGAAATAGTACGTATCGAAGAGCCAAAGAACGCTATGGCTGCACTAGAGGGCATGGTCGCACACGTCAAATCTATTTTAAATGAATTGGAACTTCCCTATCGTATCCTCAGACTTTGCGGTGGAGATCTTGGGTTTACTGCGGCTTTGACCTATGATTTTGAGGTGTATTCTACTGCCCAAAAACGATGGTTAGAAATCAGTTCGGTCTCTACGTTCGATAGCTTTCAGGCAGAACGTCTCCAGTTGCGCTACAAAGACAAAGAAGGAAAAAAGCAAAGTGTCCATACCTTGAACGGAAGCTCCCTAGCACTTCCAAGAGTACTAGCCGGCCTTCTCGAAAATTGTCAAACTCCTGAGGGTATTAAGATCCCTAAAGCATTGGTTCCTTTTACGGGTTTTGATCGAATTCAATAAGATGGTAATTTACAATGTCACCACTCATGTAGAACCTTCCATTGAAGATGCGTGGGTGGAGTGGATGCGAGAAATACACTTGCCAGAAATGTTAGCAACGAAAAAATTTAAGTCCGCAAAAATCTTTAAGGTAGTCAACGAACAGGACCAAGGAGGGACAAGCTATGCCGTTCAGTACCACTGCATCAGTCAAGAAATTTTAAAGCAATACATCGATAACGAAGCCCAACTCCTGAGAAAAGCGGGAGAAGAAAAATTTGGAAACCACATTCTTTTCTTTCGAACCGAGCTTCAATTAATCGAAGAACAGTCATGAAACCCGTTCGCGCAAAAAAGAAATTGGGGCAACACTTTTTGACAGATTTAACTATTGCGCGACGCATTGCCGAAACACTCGACTTCCAAAAGTATTCAAACATCATTGAAATTGGCCCGGGGATGGGAGTACTGACTCAATTTTTAGTTTCAGAAACTCAATCTTTAAACCTGGTAGAAATCGATTCAGAATCGGTAGCTTATCTAAAAAATACCTACGATGAAAATCAGATTAATCTGATTGAAGGTGACTTTTTAAAACTCGATTTTAAAAAAACTTTTGGTAAAGAACCCTTTGCAATCATCGGAAACTTTCCCTATAATATTTCCACCCAAATCGTCTTTAAAACTCTTGAAAACCGAGATCAAATTCCTTTTTTTAGCGGAATGTTCCAAAAAGAAGTAGCGGAACGAATTTGTGAACCCCCGGGCTCTAAAAAATATGGAATCCTCTCCGTCCTTACTCAATTGTTCTACAAGACCGAACTCCTTTTTCATGTCCCTCCGCAGGTGTTTAAACCTCCACCAAAAGTAGATTCTGCAGTGATCCGATTAGTTCGCAAAACCGATTTTCATTTGGATTGTGACGAAGTACTGCTGTTTCAACTGGTCAAGCTGAGCTTTCAACAACGCCGCAAAACACTCAGAAATAGTTTAAAAACATTGAATATCCCCAAAATGTTGACAGAAGATAGTATCTTTGACCTACGTCCAGAGAAGCTCTCGGGAAAGGACTTCGTCCAACTTGCAAAACAGATTGGCCATGGCAACATTTCAAATTGATTCCGTATTTACAGCCGAGATCAAAAACCTTATTGCAAAGGAGGACACTACACGTTTAAAAAGAAAACTCAAGCCTGCCCACTACGCTGATCTCAGTGAAATCATAGAAACCCTTTCTATAGATGAAGCTACCTATCTGATAAAACTTTTGGGAAGTGATAAAACTGCAGACGCTTTGGCTGAAGTAGATCCTGATATTAGAGAAGGTATTTTAGAACAACTTTCAGCAAAAGAAATTGCAAAAGAGGTCTTGGAACTGGATACCGACGATGCCGCTGACATCATCTTAGAACTACCCGAAGAACGCCAAGAAAAAGTAATGTCTCAGATCGATGATGATGAACATGTCAGCGATATTAGAGAGCTTTTAAACTACGACGAAAATACGGCAGGAGGGCTAATGGCCAAAGAGTTGGTCAAGGTAAATGAAGATTTGAGTGTCCTCAAATGCCTTAACGAAATGCGTTCTCAAGCCGAAAACGTAACCCGTGTCCACTCCATTTATGTGGTGGATGAAAAAAACAGACTCAAGGGACGTCTTTCTCTTAAGGATTTGATCACTGCTAATTCCCGAGCAAAAGTAAAGGATATTTATATCCCCAAGGTGGACTTCGTAACGGTAGAACAAGACAGTGAAGAAGTAGCAAAAATCATGTCGAAGTACGATTTGGAAGCCATTCCCGTAGTCAATAATAACAAAGAACTTTTAGGCCGAATTACGATTGATGATATTGTAGATGTCATCAAAGAAGAAGCTGATAAAGACTACCAGTTGGCTGCAGGAATTTCTGCCGATGTAGAAGCCGACGACCGAATTTTTGACTTGGTCAAGGCGCGACTCCCCTGGCTCTTTTTAGGGCTGCTGGGAGGATTGGGAAGCGTGTTTATTTTACAAGATTTTGAAACAATTATGGAGCGGCCTGCACTACGCAATTTATTTTTCTACACCCCACTCATTGCTGCAATGGCAGGTAATGTAGGGGTACAATCTTCTGCTATCATTGTCCAAGGAATCGCAAATGACACCGTTAAAGGTTCCCTCTTTAACCGACTGGTCAAAGAGGTTGGACTCAGTTTAATCAACGGACTTTCACTGGCACTGGTCCTTCTTATTTTTGGTCAATTTATCGATCAATCCTTCTTGGTAAGTGCTACCATTGCCGGTTCCATGATGTTGGTTATCGTCGTAGCGGCACTGGTGGGTACCTTTGTACCGATCATTTTAAACAAACAAGGAATTGACCCCGCCATCGCAACAGGGCCCTTTATCACTACCGCAAATGATATTTTTGGGATCTTTCTTTTCTTTTACATCGCTCAATTTATTTTAGGCTTTTAATGAACGCTCCTAAAGTCCTTCATTTAGATGAAAACCATCCGTTGTTACTTGAAGGTTTAGAATCTCTTGGGTTCGAAAACCGATTGGCCTATACGGTTCCTTTTGAGGAACTTCTTCCAGAATTAAAGAACGCTACAGGGCTAGTCATTCGAAGTCGGTTCCCAGTCGATAAAACTTGTATGGACGCAGCTCCCGAACTAAAATTCATCGCGCGGGTAGGTGCCGGATTAGAAACTATTGATCGTGCCTATGCCGAATCAAAAAATATAGCACTCCTTGCAGCACCCGAGGGAAATCGCAATGCAGTTGGAGAACACGCCCTGGGTATGCTGCTGAGTTTACTGAACAAACTGCGATTGGGCCATCAAAGTATCGTCAGCGGATCTTGGCTAAGAGAGGAACATCGGGGTTGGGAATTGGAAGGCAAAACGGTTGGCCTACTAGGTTATGGAAACACGGGTAAAAGTTTTGCTAAAAAATTAGCTGGCTTTACTGAGGTCGAGGTCCTTTGTTACGATATTCTCCCTAATATAGGGGATACCTATGCACGACAAGTTTCACTGGAAGAACTTCAGCAAAAAGCACAGGTTTTGAGTTTGCACATTCCTCAAACTCTTGAAACAAATGGCATGGTCGATCAACAGTTTATCGATCAAATGCAACACCCCTTTTGGTTTCTCAATACGGCAAGAGGAAGAGCCGTGGTTACTGAAGACTTGGTGCTGGGCTTAAAAACAGGTAAAATTCTTGGTGCCGGACTCGATGTTTTGGAATATGAATCCAGTTCGTTTCATTCGATTTTTAACAACTCAAAACTCCCTGAAGCGTTACGCTATTTAATTCATTCAGATCAAGTATTGCTGAGCCCACATGTGGGTGGATGGACTGTTGAGAGTCACCGCAAATTGGCACAAACGATTTTGGATAAAATTAAGGCCTTGAATCTTACGGACTAGTCTAAACCACAAACTGGGCCGTTTCTTCTGTCCGTTGCTCTAAGAGAACAGGCTTGCCCATTTTTTTAATAAACTGAGAAGCCTCCTCATCCAAATGGCGTATGGTATACAAATCTACCTTAGGAGTCACTTCCACATTAAAACGGGAACGCAAAACCAACACCAGTTCTTCCAAA
>Ga0181553_10003970_pt1 | contig 12690 bp, 13 predicted proteins | sample 011ome_17_FD_133753 | JGI IMG/M metagenome (GOLD analysis project Ga0181553, IMG submission 133753) | Coastal salt marsh microbial communities from the Groves Creek Marsh, Skidaway Island, Georgia - 011502XT metaG (megahit assembly) | ecosystem: Environmental > Aquatic > Marine > Intertidal...
CGTCGTCGTCGTCGTTGTTCATCTTGCTCAAGAAAAACAGATATTGCCGTCGCCTGATTGTTCTGTTCATTTTGTATGTGTTTATGCAAACGTTCGTATTCTTGAAGACGTGGTTTCCCGGGGACCCGACGCTGAGAAGAATATCCGAGAGTTCGTTGAAGCTGATGTTCAGTCGAAGCGGGTTTTCGTTCGGGACTTCTCGAGTCTTCTCGAAGAGATATTCCTCTGTGAAAGGAGGAGAGGGAGAAGTGAAATTGAGAAATCCAAAGGAAACGAGACAGACGAAGAAACAGTACGTGGTGCAAGGACAAATTCCAGACCGACCGACGTGGGGGGAAGATTTTGACATTCACAAGTACGTGAAAGATGTCAGGTTAGGAGAGAAAGGAGGAGGAGGAGAAGAAGAAGAAGGGTATAAGCAACTGCAGTGTTTCTTCACCGTGGACGCGAACGAACCGAAAGTAGTGTTGTACGACGACGGCCGCACGCATGTAGTACACTTAGGAGTAGGAAATACGGGGATAAATATGAACGAGCTGACGTGTGAACACTTTCGTGCGACGACGAGCGTGGGAAACGACGATAGAATAGAAGAAACGTGGAGTATAGAATCAGAAGGGGAGAACGTCGGCAAACTCGCCATCGTGTCTTCGGCGACAAACGTGGAAATGTTGAGCGAGTATCATCGAACTTTGCTCAATCACTTGGAGTACGCGAAATCGCACAAGTACGCCAATTACCTTTCATTAGTAAAACAGAAAACCTTAGAAGGACGGTCGGGGAAGTTTGCAAAGCACTTAGCGATGGGTGCGTTGATCTCAACGGGAGATTTTGACACCGTTTGTCACGTAGATTTAGATGCCTGGTTTGCAAGTTGGGCACCGCTTTCATACTACGCGAAAGCGTGGCCGAGAGATAAGGATCTGCTGTTTGGAGATACCGATCAAATATGGATCAACTCTGGTTTAATGATTGCCCGAACGACGACGTGGAGCGCGCAGTTTTTCGAAAAGGTGATGAACGCCGTGCACAGTGTAAATGCAGAAAACGACGAAAAGATTGGTTTTAAAAGAGACCAACCGGCCGTGTGGCATGTTTTAGCCGAAGGATGGAGAGAAGAAGGTAGAATGCCGTATAAAGGCACAGAGTGTGAGAGTTGGAACCAGTGTAACCCGGACGAAAATCCTGTGGAGTGTTGGCACTGGTGTCATTGGGATGCGTTGCAGAGAATCAAAGGATGGACCGGTTTGACTTCTCTGAACGCGTTGCCAAATATCCACTTGGTCCCTATCGATGTGTACCCACAAATGCACCGCATGTGCATTCGGTCGTGCTATTCAGTCGCCGCGAGAGCAGTCATGGGCATTTGCTCGGGAATTACACGAGGCTCGGCGATGTGCTTGCCGAAAGACGTGGACAAGATGAGTTTGTGCGACGGGAAAGGGTGCTTGGAGCAAATGGAATCCAACGGCGGGGCGTGGTTGAAGCATACAGGGCATCAACACTGGAGAGACGTTCTGCCGAGTTGCGTGCCAAGAAATAGGAAAGAAGCTGATTTAGAACAGAAGAATCCGCTCGCTTTGTGTTCGAAATCTTCTTAATTGTGTTGTTGTAGTATGAAGGACTTATAGATTATTATATAAATGACTTATTAGAGCGTTATTAAAAGATGGATTTATTAGCTATTCTACATTTTTGCGTGCTCGCGCGTCGCCGCCTTTCGGATGAAATCCGGAACTGCGCAACGACGTTGAGTCACCCCTACCTAATATCACCGCGACTGGTGCGCTACCTTTTCGAGTCGGTGACAAAGGAGCTAACAAAACGTCTCCGTTGCTCATCTCGCCGTTTTCCATCTCCTTCATCCTATCCAACTCGCTCGCAAACTCGTCCCCTATGGATTTTTCCGCCATTTCGATCTCCTCTCCTTCCTCGGGTATCCCACCCGGTCTCGCCGTGCTAAAACACTGAGGTCCTATGTCTACACCTCCTACTTTTGCTCCTAAAACTTCGTTGTATATCGCTACTATCCTCTGCGTCACGAGCACCGTCACGACTAAACCGAACACGTAAAACAACAACTCCACGTGCGAGGCTTTCGAACCGTTCGCTGCTTTACGCCCCGTCACTCCCAAGTACACGTACACAAAACTCGCCGGAACTATTCCAGCGTAGGTGCACCAACAGTACGGCCAAAACGGAACAGCGGTTAACCCGAGTAAGTACGACATCACAGTATACGGCGAAAACGGCGAGAGACGTAAGAGCAAAACGATTTGCCTCGAGTCTCTGACAACCGCTTGATCGAGAATTTGAAACCTACCGCCCTCTGTAATAAATAACTTCTCTATCAACGGTCTCGCCGCGTATCTCGCGATGAAGAAGGAAATAACACCGCCTGTACCCGCGGATAAAACAATTAAAATAGTACCAAAGCCAGCACCAAAAATCACCCCGGCGGCAACGCACGTCGCCGAAGCCGCTCCGGGAATGACCGCGAATGAGGTCACGACCGCGTTAAAGATGAAGAAGTTTACCGGGTTACTAATCTTTGGTTTCACGTCGTCTTTCAACGACAGATTTCTCGACCCGTGCATGACTAATAAGACGGCTATTAAGAGGACGCCGAGTAACGCGATGCCTCTCACCCACAATTCGATTGGGATTTTCGATTTCCTCCTCTCGGAAAGAGACCCGTCCAGTAAGACGTTATTCGTCATCGCTTGACTGTTCGGAGTCATCGGTGACCGAGGCGTTTTCGGTGGTACCGGCATCTCTCTCTCTCCCTCTTCCTCCCCTTAGTACGATACAGAGAAGAAAGAGCCTTCTTCTTCTTGGGGAGGGGGAGAGGGAGGGAAAAAACTGAGGAAAAAAGAACAAAAGAAGGGAGGAGAAAGAAAAGTGGTTCTGAAACCTGATTTTTCGCTTTCTTTTCTCGCTCTCGCCCAAATCGATCGTCTCTTCATAAGTTTTGTTGTCCGCGCGAAAGGAGGGAGCACACACCCAACAACACCCGCCGCTTTATATGCACCAAATTTTATCATCAACATCACCATCTATCCTCCACGGACGACAACGCAGACAGACAACTTCATCGAATACATCCACCAACAACATCAACGGGCCTCGTCTTTCCTCCTCCTCCTCCTCCTCCTCTTTTCTTCGTAACGACATCGTCGACAACAAATTCAAACTGGTAAAGAAAATGCAACGAACGTTCTTCTCTCGAAGTAGAAGAAATCTGCTTTACCCTTCCTCGTCGTCGTCTTCACCTTGGACGAGTGGAATGCTCTCATCAACACTCAACAACATCGTTGGTTTCGGAGGAAGAAGCGAGAGTCGGAATGGTGCAGTCGCCATGGCGGCGAGACAGCATTCGAGCGATACGAGCAGGAGTCGATCACCTACAACTACTTTTTTCTCAAAACAGCACCAACCGCAGCGCCGGCTTTCCTTAACGTCATCTTGCTCTTCACCGTTAACAAAAACAGCAACTCGAGCGATTTCTACTTCCAGCGAGAGCATGCAAGATTACGATTCGAGTTCTATTCAAGTCTTGGAAGGGTTAGAACCTGTACGCAAACGTCCCGGGATGTATATCGGTAACACCTCCACGAAAGGTTTGCACCATTTAGTCTGGGAAATATTAGATAACGGCGTGGATGAGATTCAAGCAAATCACGCGAGTAATGTCCAGCTGACGTTGGAGAAAACAGGACACGTCGTCGTAACTGATAATGGTCGCGGGATTCCAGTTGAGATTCACCCAAAAACTGGCAAGTCAAGTTTGGAAACAGTGTTGACGATATTACACGCCGGCGGTAAGTTTGGCGGAGCCGAGTCGGGATATTCCGTGAGTGGCGGCCTGCACGGCGTGGGCGTTTCAGTCGTGAACGCTCTATCGGAAGAGTTAGAAGTGACGGTTTGGAGAGGCGACAAGGAGTATTTCCAAACGTTTTCGAGAGGGAAGACAACTTCGGAGCTACAAGTCTCTGAGAGAAAGGCAAAAGATGGGAATCCGAAAACCGGGACACGAGTGCGATTTAAGCCCGATAACATGATTTTCCAAAAAGTACAAGAGTTTGATCCAAACATTATTCGCGCAAGAATGAAAGAACTAGCGTTTTTGAACTCGAATGCCGAGCTTCGCTTTACGAGCGTGGATAGCAAAACCAAGGAAATGAAAGAAGACGTGTTGAAATACCCGAACGGCTTGACGGATTACATCGTAGATTTGAACAGCGATAAAAATGCAATCCACGAACCGATTACGTTGAAAACAGAGCACGAAGGAGTTAAAGTTGAGTTATGTTTGCAGTGGACGCACGATGATTACTCGGATACGATTTTAGGCTACGCAAACTCGATTCGGACCATCGACGGTGGATCTCACATCGACGGTTTGAAATTTTCGTTGACGCGTGCTTTCAACACTGCGGCAAGAAAAGCGAAGTTGTTGAAAGCAGAAGATACTAATTTAGGAGGGGATCACATTCGCGAAGGTTTGTCAGCCGTCATTGCCGTGTGGGTGCCACAACCCGAGTTTGAAGGTCAAACGAAAACTCGTCTTGGAAATTCCGAAGCGCGGAAAGCTGTCGAAGCTATGATTTCAGAAAAGTTCACGGAATACCTCGAGTTTCATCCCGAGGTTTTATCCTCCGTTTTCAAAAAAGCACAAGCCGCGCTCAAAGCTTCCGAGGCGGCTAAACGAGCGCGAGATTTAGTGCGCAGGAAATCCGTGTTGCGATCGTCTTCGTTGCCAGGTAAACTTTCCGATTGCGCGAACTCAAACGCCGACGAAACTGAGATTTTTCTCGTCGAAGGTGACTCCGCCGGTGGATCGTGCAAACAAGGACGAGATCGCGCGTTTCAAGCGGTGTTGCCGTTGCGTGGTAAGATTTTGAACGTCGAACGTAAAGACGAACAGGCTATGTATAAGAACACGGAAATTCAATCGATGGTGACCGCGCTCGGTCTCGGCGTCATGGGTGAAGATTTCAATGTGAACAACTTGCGATACTCAAAAATAATCATCTTAACCGATGCCGATGTTGATGGTGCGCACATTCGAACGCTTTTATTGACCTTTTTATATCGATATCAAAAAGCGCTGTTCGAACAAGGACACATCTACGTTGCCGTGCCTCCACTTTATAAAGTCGAGTCGGGAAAGAAAAATGTGAAGTATTGCTACGACGAATTAGAGCTCAAGAAACACTTAGATACATTAGGAGATAATCAACCAAAGAATTTGCAGCGATTTAAAGGTTTGGGTGAAATGATGCCGCAGCAACTATGGGATACGACGTTAGATCCCAAGACAAGAACTTTGCGCAGACTCACGGTGGACGATGCAGCTATGGTCAATCACACGTTTTCGCTGTTAATGAGCGATAAAGTAGGACCGCGCCGCCAGTTCATCGAAGATGAAGGACCGGACTTGATGAATCTCGACGTGTAATAACATTAAGATTAAGCTATACGTTAGTATTACGAAAGAAATAACAATTCTCATATTATGCGCACTGCCGTCGAACGCCTGATAGCATTCGATCCACTTCACTTAGCAGCGTGATTTCTCCATTTTCTTCTACGGAGGATGTGCCAAGTGATGAAATTTTGAATGAGTCGTATGTTATCGGCGATACCGAAAGCGGGAAGAACTTGTGCTCAATCTTCGAGACCTGTTCGTGCGAGACTTTTTCTTCCTTATTCCTGCGAAGTGTTTCGATATCACTCTTTAACTTTGTGACTTCGCTTCGTAACTCGATCAACTCTCGATGAATGGGCGATAATAACGCGCTCATTTCTCTCAAGGTGATTGAACTTGCGGCGTTTGTCGCACTAGTATTCGACACGAGCACTCTCTCCGCCGTCTCTTCCTCCTCCCTCTTCTCGTTTTTTATGCGCTTTTTCAGTGCTTCTTCCTCTTCGTCCTGTTCGTCGTCTACCATGAGTTCGCGCACATCGCAGAGGATTTGAGATGCGAACGCTTCGCTCGTCTCATCGTTGAGCTTTTTGTCGAACCGGAGTATAGAATCATTGCGCACGGAGGTGCAAGATTTACAGGTACATCGAGCGTGATGCATCACTTTTCTGAGCGTATTTTTTTTAACGAGGGGAATAATTTTAAACGAGGTTTGAGAAGAAGGGATCTTTACATATACTCGTCGTCGTGCTTTGTGATTATGGTTGGAATTTTAATGGTATTATTGAACAAAATGTATGCTTATCCTATTCTATGTGTACGTGTGCATGTCTTGACCGCCACACGTATACTTTACTAAACTTGTATCTACTTCGCGGAATCCTTCTCAACCTTATTAGCTTCCATCGAAAACGGCTTCGAAGTCTCTTCTTGTAAACGTCTGAGCTGCTCTTTCTTATCTTCAGGCAAATTCGCTAAAATCTCTGGATCTAATTCTCCACTCACTCCACCCGCATCACCACGAATTTGGGACAAATACGTCGTCCACTGCACGTGAAACTCTCTCCAGTGTTCCTTCGTCGTCTGTGTGCTCCTCAGGTGTTGACGAAACTCCGATTGGACGTACTTATCCCCTAACGTTTTCATCGGCTCCGGTAAAGCGGCAACGTGTGTTCGCAAGATTTGTCTATACAGAGCGAGGATAGGCCTAGCTTTTTCTAGAAGAGACGATGCGGCTCCGGACATCTTTTTCTATCGCGCGCTTTAGAGAAAAGAACGTTGTTTTTAATCTATGTCTGGTGTTTCAAGCTTTCAAGAATCAAAGTTATAATTGTTGCTGCTGCTGTTGTTGCTGATCCGCCAACACTCCCATTTGTTCTTTCTCCATCTCCATCATCTGTTCCTCTCGATGCAATTGCACGATTAATGGCACGACCAAGACTAAAAACGTAGTTCCAAACGTCCACGCCGCTTGCCCGGTCGAAAATGCCCAACGAATGCAGTGCTCTTTCGTCTTTTCCCAGTCTCGAGTTTTGGACTTTTTGGACGCTTTCGATGAAAACGAATCCGCCGTGCCTGGAACGATATCCATCTTTTTCTTCTTCTTCTTCTTTTTCTTCTTCTTTGTCTTCTTCACACGCGCACACACTCTCTCTCTCTTCCTTTGTTGTGTGTTGTTGTTGTTGTTGTTGTGACGAACTCTTTTTTTTTTCGATCTGAAAGGAGGACAGGACGAGTGGACGACGACGATTTTTACGAAAAAACTTCTCTTCTCCCCCTCTTTCTCTCTTTTTCCTTCTTTTTCGCCCTCCAAAAAAGGGGCAGACTCGGGTACGAGATATCTAAAAGCGGTTCACTCTGTTTTTCCGAAAAACGGCATACATAAGCTTCGTCTCACTCGAGCTTTAAACAAAACTTTCTCATTCTATCACGACTTTTAGTTTTTGAAAGGACATCGTATCATGTCCGCTAATCCTTTCGCCGCGTTAGGCGAAGACGGGCCGAATCCCGTCGCCGCGAAAGGTGCGAAATTTCTTTTTTTTTCCTTCCCTCTCCTCGAAAATTGTTAACTGCATCAAGCAAGTTTTCGCCTTGTTTTTGGCTCCTTTTCAACGAAGAATGAGCGAGAGAGTGAGTGCAATTTGCGAACGCAATCGATACCGCGAGAGCTCTGCGCGAGATTTATTTCATCTCGATACCAATCGAAACGAATGTAAATATGTTCTGTACGTTCGAATTGATTGGTTTCAGAGGAATACATACGTTCAAACGTAGATATATATCCTCACGATTGCGTCCAGTCACTCGAGCTAACCCTCTCTCCCTCAATTCGTTGTTTTTCTTTATTTTGGGTTGTTGGAGAAAAACACTCCTCTCTGTGGCTTGTTTGTTTTTAATTAACTGACATCTCTCTTTGTTCATTACCTGAATAACAGACAAAGCGAAACCGGCTTCGCACAAGGAAGTCACCGGCGGCGCGAAGGAAAAGCAATACGGTGCCAAGGGCCAGCAAGGCGACAAGAAGAAGCACACTTCTGGTAAGCACGACCGAACCCACCACGGCAAGTCCTCCGAACACAAAGGAGGCGCCGGTAAAGGGAACTGGGGCAAAGCTGGTGACGAACTCGATGCCAAAATGGACGATGGAGGCAACGAATCTGCCACGGAGCAAGAAATGGAAGCTCCGTCCAACGAAATCTCCTTGGAAGAGGCCATGAGACTCAAAGAGGAGAAGAAGAAAGCCGTGGCAGCCCTCGCCAAGACTGGGCCGGCCAGAGCGGTTGACTCTTCTGCTTTCGAGTCCATGGCAGCGCCAAAGAAACTCGAGGACGAAGAGAATCATCTTGATATGCTCAAAGTCGACGCGAAGTTTCGTAAACGTGGCGAAAAGGAAGTGAAGGCGAAGCAAACGCTCGACTTGAACTTCAAGGTTGCCCCGACTGAATCGAACGACCGCGACGACGACAGACGCGACCGAGGCCGTGACCGCGGTGGACGCGACCGCAACCGTGGAGACAAAGGTAAAGGTGGCGGCGGCGGCGGCGGCGGCGGCGGACGCGGAGGTGACCGTGGACGAGGTGGCCGAGGTGGCAACTCTGGTGGTGGCCGTGGCGGCAACTCTGGAGGTGGCCGTGGCGGCAACTCCGGCGCTCGTGGCGGCGGTGGTGGCGGCGGCGGCGGCCGAGGCGGCCGAGGCGCCAACATCAACGTTGCGGACAACGCTGCTTTCCCGTCGTTGGGTTAAATAATATTTTTATTATTGGTGTAGAGGGTGATGTGAGTGAGTGAGAAAGAGAGAGGAGGAGTGGGAGAATTTTTAGAGAAGAGAGAGAGAGAGAGAAAGAGAGAGAGAGAGAGAGCATGTGTGTGTCTGTAATTGAGCACGCAGCAGGGTAAACGGAAACGAAGAATTATATTGAAGGGAGAGAACATTTTAAAACAGTAATAGTAGAGAAGGGAGGGAGAGAGTTGATTGTGGAAGACGAGGCGAAGTCGAAATGACGAGTATGTGTGTGACAACAATGAGAAATTGGAGTATGTACATTTTTACGCCGAGAGCACCAACGAGCGCCGTGTTAGAAGAAGCTGTTGCGTCTCTAATTGAAAAACAAAAAAAATAATATCTTGCGCGTTAGAAATAGCAAGGCAGTCTAGTATGTGATGACAAATCCGATAACGAGTTTAGAGAGAAAGAGAGGAAAGAGGAGGATCAGAGAAAGCTCATGTTTAGATTGGCAGAGTAGCTACGTAAAAATATATTTAATAATAATACAAAAGAACAATATCGCAAAAAATATCCATCACTTCTTTTCTTGAACATGCGTCTGCGCGACGAATCGTCATCATCGTCTGGTGTTCAGATATCCGTCCACAGCTCGATAGCTTTGGATGAAACCATTCACGACGTGAAATGGATCCCATCCAGTGCTCGGTTTTGCGTGTTAGGAGCGCACGCTCGAGGCACCGGAAGTCTCCAAGTCTTTGAGCTTGAAAACACGCACCCTCTGGACGAGGAGGCTTCTTCTTTATCTCCTTTGTCTTCATCACCGGCAAAACCATCCTCTCGTCTCGTTATGAACGCAAAAGGAAAATGCGAACACGACCACGCGATGAAATGCGGGACCTTTGCCGGTTCAGACGCGATTGAACGCGAGTTTATCGCGGGAGATTTTTCTGGTCAACTTCTCTGTTGGGATGTGGAATACTTGACCAAACCAACGCGAGTGGTAAAAAACGCGCACGAATCAATCATCAATTGCATAGATGGATGCTATAATCAACACTCGAAAGTGATCGTCACAGGAAGTCGAGATGGGTCTGTGAAAGTATGGGACTTCAGACGGAAACAATCTGATCCCGTCGTGAATTTTGCGCCGTCCGTCACCACGAAGGTCTCGCCAGAGTGCTGGTCTGTAAATGTAGGCAATGCCAAGAACGATAGCGAACCGATGATTTTAGCAGGATACAGCGACGGTACGGTCAAAATGTTTGACCTTAGAAGAGTGAAGAATAGTGGTGAGTATTCAACGTCGCTGTATTGGGAAACGAATGTTGATCGAGGCGTCTGCGGAGTAGAATTTGACCGGAAAGCTATAGAGATGAATAAGTTTGTGGTGACGTGCTTAGAATCGCAGTCAAAAGTATTCGACGCACGTACGTTTAATCCCAAAAGAGGTGGCTTCTCGAGCTCTGTCGTCACCGAAGTCATGGAAAATGGTCCCACTATATGGGGTGTAAAGCATTCTCCCTTCAATCGAGAAATTTCTGTATTTCTAGGTGGCGACGGCACTTTATCGGTGCATAAATACGCCTATCCAAAACAAAGACGTTTACAACTGAACGAGGAAGAGTGTGTCGGTAATGCCGGTCAAACGCACCTACTGGTGGAATCAAAAGTATCCACGCAACCCATCAGCGCGTTCGATTGGAACAAAGACAAAGAAGGACTCGCAATTTGCTCGTCTTTTGATTCGAGAATTCGTTTACTTTTCATTACCGGTATGAATAAGCTCTAATTTGTATACATGTATTTCTAAATTACAAGGGATAGTTCAGACCGTCGTCTTCCACGTCGTCGTTGTCTTGATTGTACGCCTCTCTGTGAGGATTTCTTTGGTCGTACAACCGCTGTTCCAGTTCTTCTCTTTTCATCCTCTCCAGCATCAATTCCTCGATCACTCGTTCGTATTCTTGGGCCGTAATACTTCCTTGTCCTCCTCCTCCTCCTCCTACTCCGTTCAAGACTCCGTTTTCGTCTCCAATACCGCCGCCCGATATTTTTCGCACTAAATCTTCAAACTCTCTTCTTACCACGGATGGTAAGTTTTCCAACAATTTCTTCGCCCTTTCTCGGCTCAACACTAGCACTTCACAAAAGCATAAAGCCGTGGCCGAAACTTTCGATTGACCTCCAATCGTACGTCTTCCTAATCCACTCAAAGACGCTTCGCCGATGTAATCTCCCCGGGTCAAAATCACCGCTTCGCCTCTCTTCTCCAATCCTAACTCGTCGCCTTCCCAACACTCGACTTCACCTTCGGAGATGAAGTATAAATTCCTCGCCGTTTCGTTGTATCGAATAAAAACCTCTCCCGGCGCTAAATGTTTCATCTCTAACTGTTTTAATATTGCTACTTTCAAAGAATTCGAACACCCTTTTAACAACTCTCCGTTTGTCACGCTCGGATTTATTTTCAGCAAAATTTCTCCTTTCAACGACTTTGGCACTTCCTCTAAAATCGCGTTATCTGCAGTCAGTTTAGAGAAATGGTCTCTGTTTCTTAAATGTTCGTAAAAATCAATTAGATCATTCGATAACTGATCCGGTAACTTTTTCCGTTTGATGAATTCATTCACATGGTCGATTCGACTCTTATACAGCCTCGTTTGTCGGCCAAACGTGTCGTGGTAAATATTCGTCGCCGACGTGAGCGAGAACAAAACGACGACTGCTCCAGTACACGCGAAGAACAACGTCGTCCAGCGTTCTAAATTCGATTCTGGTTTGAAGTTCATATCGATAGTAAACATGACCATAACCGCGTGATACAAGGATAGAGAGTATTCCGTGTATGGATCGCTCATCAATTCGCCATCCCATATCCCTTTCTGTTTGGCGACTTCGAACCAGGCGTGGTCTTCCACCCCGTCTATTTTCACGACGAAGAAGAACACGCAGGCGAACCAGTGCGCGTACACAAACGTTAACAACACGTACCCAACGATATCCAACAAAGCGTATCGAATTTGTGGCATTCCGTCCCATCGATTGTAAAACGCTCGGTGAATCCGGTGCACTCGTAACACCGACGCCATCTTCATCAGTTTAAACATACGCAACAGCTTCGTCAACCGTAAAGCGGACACGCTATCCGTCAATGAAGATTCTCTAAAGACTAAATCTAAAGGAATTGAAGATATGACATCAATCGAGAACCAGCTCGTGATGTATCGATCGGATATTCGTTGTCTATCCATGACTAAGTTGTTCCCGGTATCGTAAAATCCAGTGTTGAAATTCACGAATATATCGACGATAAAGACCACGTCTACGACTCGATACATCAACTCGTGAAACGAACTCATTTTAACGTTAAACGCCAAGTGAAAAGGACAGAAAATGGCGTTGTATATCACGGCTACGGCTAAGAAAGCGTCCCATATTCTCTTCCCTTGCGCGAGCGGGTGAATAGTCGTTCCTAAATCCACTTTCTTCCTTCGTCCTAAACGAAAAGGGGTGAGAAAAGTTGACGATGATGATTTCTTAGTAGTATTGTTTAGCCCCATAATAGTGTCGTTGTTGTTATTATATTTTCTCCCTCCTCCTCGAGGGGAGGAAAGCGACGACTTTGAAGAAGGAGAATGGAGATGGCCTTTCATCTTCTTCTTCGTATTATTCGTACGCAGAGAGAACGAATTTTGAGTGAAGAAGAATGAGCGGAGTTTTGTTTTGTTGTTGCCTTTGAAAAAAAAATTGCAAAGAACTCGTTCGAGAATTCTTTTTTGATGAGAAAAGAGAAACGAAATTCTTCTTCTTCTCTGTCTCGTCTTCTCTTCTTTTTTTTCGTCAAAAATCGTCGTCGTTTGACCGAAGAAGAGGAATTAAATTCAATCACCATACCGCATCATCATCGTCGAACAGAAGAAGAAGAAGAAGAAGAAAGAGGCGAGAAGAATACTTCTACTACTCTTCTTTCAAATTCAAAACAGTCGTCGTCTTCGTTGTCCTCTCCAACCTCCTCCTCTCAATCAAACAGTATGTC
>Ga0181553_10003973_pt1 | contig 12688 bp, 8 predicted proteins | sample 011ome_17_FD_133753 | JGI IMG/M metagenome (GOLD analysis project Ga0181553, IMG submission 133753) | Coastal salt marsh microbial communities from the Groves Creek Marsh, Skidaway Island, Georgia - 011502XT metaG (megahit assembly) | ecosystem: Environmental > Aquatic > Marine > Intertidal zone...
TGTTACGACGAAGGCTCGAAAGAGACGACGCACGGTTTGAGCGAGGAAATAGTGAGACTGAGAGAATACGAGAAAAACGATCGAACCGTTTTATATTTGAGAGACTGTCCAAACGCAAAGGCGAAGATTGATGATGCGTTCCTCGATGATGATGATGATGATGATTCTAAGAATACAGTTATAATACAGGCGGTGCAGTTGGAGTTGGCGAAAGGCGTGGACGACGAAACCGTCTCGAAAATCGCGAGAAAATATGCGACAAGTTGTACGCGAGTGAACTTAAACGCGGCCGGGTCTGGAGACGAACGCGTTCGGCAGTTTGGGAATCTCGGGTTGATGAGTGTGAGCGAGTATTTAGAGAACAAGTTGGAGTGCCTTGAACTCTTCTGGAATACGAAAATAACGAGCAAAGGCGTGCTCTCGGTGTGTCGCTTTTGTCACGAGAACTTAAAGGTGTTGAATTTGAGCGGGTGCGTGCAACTGGACGATGAAGGCGTTCGAGAGATTAGTAAGTGTAGAAAATTAAGATATTTAGATCTCACGAGAGTGCCTAAGATGACGGACGCGAGCGTGGCGCTCGTCGTAGAGGGATGTCGAGAACTCGAGTTTCTTTCGTTATACGCCAACAGTCAACTGACGAACAAATCATTCGAGAAGATAGACGGTCTCACGAATTTGAAGTTTTTTGATGCGTGCGGTTTCAACAAGCTGACTGATGTGACTTTATTCAAATTACCGAAGACGCTGAGGTACGCGAATTTCTCTTGGTGCGGGAGTCTGAGGTCGGAAGGTATTTGTCACGTCGCGGAGAACTGTCGTCATTTGGAGCTCTTGTCCGTACACGGGAACAGGAATATCACCGAAAAGCTCATCCAGAGTTTGCAAATAGGACAAAAAGAGACAAAAACTTTGAAGGTTCTAGACGTGAAGGGATGCGTAAACGTTAAAACGAACACTTTGGAAGCGCTGAGGGAATTCTTTCATTCTCTACAATCCATCAAATTTCACACGTAGTAATCAAGATAGTGTAATAACATGTAAAATCAAAACGCTCCGCTGCTAATGGCTACCTACAATGGTCTTTGATAATAAAGCGATCATCTTCTAAAATCTTCTACATCCGGTGACTGCTTTATGCGCGCTAAATGCACCGTGTAAAAATGCAACGTACACGAGGAGATGAAGAACACCTAAATACACGACGACAAACTGTCTCCTTTTGCCTTTCAAATTCGCCAATCCGCCACCACCGCCACCTCCACCAAACATCGCCGCTAACCCGGCTTTCTTCCCTGGAGTCGCCGTCAAATTGCCACTCCCCTCGACTTTGTCTTGATCGGAGTACATGGAAACTTGCCAGGACAAATCTTTCACGCGTCTCGTCAACGCTTGGATTTCTGTTTGTTGTTTCAAAACAGTGTGTTCACTTTCGGCTAATTTACGCGCCTGGTGCGCGGACGAGCTGTTATTGTTTTCCAAATCACCACCGGGGGCATCGCTGACACCATTTGTATTCATGCTCGAAGCAGTGTTCAACGCAGATTGCGCGCGGAGTTCGGCGTCCTCTTTCTGTTTCAGCGCAACTTCTAAACTTTCCCTGAGAGTCGCAATCTCTTTTTCCATGACGACGGCGTTTGCCGTAGATGAGGAACTGGACGACGTCATTTGCTGCTTTTGTATATTTGCATCTTCTAATGCTGCAATTTTTTCGCGCAAATTCTCCGTCTCTGCGATTGCCGACGTTGCTTTCTCCTTCCACGTCGTCGCGTGTTCTCTCGCCGCAACCGCGGCGTGCGCGTTGGACTCCATCGCACCCATCGAGGCACGTAAGCCCTTCACTTCCGTCTTTGCTTCTTCGTACATCCGCGCAAATTCTTCTTTCTTTTCCATTTCAGTTTCAAGTCTGCTCTTCACACCTTCCACTCGATCGTCTCTTGCCATTTCCAACGTTTCAATCTTTTTATGCAACGCCGCTTCCCGCTCTTGAAACGCAACTTGTAAGTGTTGAAACTTTCTATTTCTATTTTCTGCCTCTTCCATCATGCGCTCGGCTTCTTGTTCGGATGCGACTGCAGAAGCTTCGGCAGTTTGAATCCTGTGTTCTGCTTCTCTTAGAATCAGCTCTGATTTCTCTTTCAAATCTTTCGCTCGCGACGAGTCCTCCTCAAACTTTGCCTTCGCTTCCTCCATTTGTTTCGTCAACGACGCGGTTCGCGCCTCGATCGTTTTTGCCGTTTCTATCGCCCTGTCTCTCTCCTCTTTCATTTGTTCGTATTTTTCCAAACTCTCGTCTCTTTCTTTCTCGAACTTTTCTCTCAACTGTTCGTTCTCCATCGCCTTCTTTTCCGCCGTTTCCAACGCGGCTCCGCCTACCAGCGCGTCCGCTTCTCTTCGTTTCGATACTTTCACCGCATCTTTCTGTTCTTTCAACTTTGCTTTTAAATCGTCAATCTCTCTCGACATTCTCGTTTTCTCTCTTTGCAACGCATCTGTTTCTTTCGATTGCGCCTTCTGTTCGCTCTCCAGTCGCGCGATCGACACCTCTTGCTCTTTCGCCTTCGCCTCCAACTGTTCGTTCTTTTCCTTCAAAACCTTCTCTTCCTTCTTCGCTTTATCGTTGTTGTCGGACGAACTCGTCGTCGCTTCTTTCATGGCTTCTAAAACTTTCACTTTCCCGTCCATCTTCTTCACTTGTTCTCTCAACTGCTCGATTAAAATATCGCTCGTTTTCCTCGTCTCCTCGCTCACTCGTACTTCTTCCTCCAATTTTTCTTTCAAAGCGTTCCGTTCTTCTTCGATGGATTTCCCTTTCTTCACCGCGGCTCTTAACTTGACCTTCTGCGCTGCGGTCAGTTCTTCCAGCTCGAGCAAACGATTCGTAGTCGCCGACACGTCCGTCTCTTCTTCCCTTTCGGTCTTCGATGATTTCGGCGGCATGATGAGATTATTCGTCGTTGGTTCTGAATATGTTGTTTGTTGTGCGAGAGTAACAAGACTTTGATACAAATAAAGACAAGAGAGGAGGAGGAGAGAAAAAGGAGAGAAAAATTTTTCATTCAAAATCAAAACACAAAATTTTTACTTCTTCGGAATTTTTTTTAAGCTTGAATTTCACCACAATCTCTTCTTCGTATATATATTTGTATTATTTTAACAAAGAAAAGAAGAAGTTCTCATTTCAAAGATGATGGAGGAAGAAGAAGGTATTTCTCTTCTCAAAGTCGACGACGATAACAAGGAGGAGAAGGAAGAAGAAGCACCGAATGCGACAGAGTTGCAAAAGTCGACGCAATTGCAATTTTTGGGTGATGATGAAGATTCAAAGAAAGAAGAAAAAAAATTAGAAGAAGAAGAAGAAAAAACGAACAATAACAACGCTTTAGTAACGACGACGACGACGACTTTGAGTAATAATAATAATAACGATGATAAAAAGATCTTGTACCGAGACGTTCGCGCGGACACGCGATGCTCCATCTGTTGGGGCACCGTGAAAAATTGCGTCACGGTGAGAGTGTGTTTACACCGATTCTGCAACGACTGCGTGCAAGAATCGATTCGGAAAAATCAAATGTGCTGCCCAGAGTGTCGAGCGAAAGTGGCGTCGAGACGAGATTTCGTCAAGGATCCGAAATTTGACGCGATTGTGAGCGCGATTTATGCAGCGAAAGGAGGCGCTGAATCGTACGACGAGAAAGAGGAAAGGTTTTCAAGGAAAGAGGCGACGACGATTTTGGAGGATAACTTGGAGAAACAGAGAGAGGAGAGGAACCGATACGACGCCATCGCGGAGCAGATCAAGAAGGAGCAACAGGAGAGAAAAGAGCAGAGATTGGAGAGGGAGAGACTTCGGGCGCAGAAGGAGATAGAACAAAGGGAGAGAATGGCGGCTGTGGAACGCGACATGCGAATGCAGCAGCAAGATCAGTTGCAAAGACAGATTATGATGCAACAACAACGGAGAGCGTTGGCGGGAGGAGGAGTTGCGACGGACCATCAGTTAGAGAAAAGTGTCGGCATAATCGATGACTACGACGATTTGATTCAAGGCGATCGGTACAAGAGTCAAGCGGAGTACGATCGACGGGTGAGAGAAGCGAAAGATAAGATAAAACGCGAAGCAGACGCAAAGAGGATGGCAATGATGGCGTCCGGGATGAAAATTTTTAACTGGGAAGACGATAACAAGTTGAAGCCGTTGCCAGCGCGAATGGACGTGGCGATTAAGACGAGCGATCATGCGAATGACAATGAAAATACAAGCGAACAGCTAGAAAAACGAAAACGAGAAGAAGAAGAACGACAGGTACAGTTGAAGCGCGAAGAGGAGCGACGAAATTTCGAGGCATTTACAAGAGAACATAAAATGAGCGGAAGAGTGGACTATAAGAAAGTCAAGGAGCAGTTGTCGTTTACAGACTTGGTGAAAGCGAAGAAGTTTGATTTAGAGCTCGCGAACGGGACGAGCAATAGCAAAACAGTCTCTGGCAAGGAGAGTGGCGAAGGCAAAGATCGAGGAAGCGACGAGGAGAACGATGTAAGTCTCGCAAATATCAACAATCGCGCGGCGCAGGGACACCATGCCGCCACCGCCAACGCCGCAACCACCGCTGCACCTATCAATCTGCGTGGATTTGTACCGAAGAAAATGACAATTTCCCACGAGAATGGGATGATGCACAAAAGCGCTATTGCTAAGGAAGATTTCATGCACATCTCCTTACGACGCGTGTTGGGAGATCCACTCGCGATTGCAAAGTTTGATCACATGCTCGTCCCGAAAGATTTGACGATTGAAAACCTGTTATCCTCGTTCGTCGTGCAAAACTTTTTCGTCAGCGCTATCGTCTGGAAAGACAAAGATGGTTCCGAAGAGAAGAGACAGAACGAACAGCTGAGAGTCGCAAACTTTAAGTTTGGCGAAGAAGCGGACGAAGTCATGTGCGCGGAATGCGGCGCGGGACATTCACCGGAGAAAATTTTACTTTGCGATGGATGCGATGCCGGTTTGCACTGCTTCTGCTTGACGCCGAAACTCGACGATATTCCAGAAGGCGACGATCCGTGGTACTGCGACAAATGCGAAAGCAAAAAGCCGCACAAGAATACAACCGTGTACGAACTATTCAAGGATGAAATAGAGAAAGGCGCTTTTCCTTTGGTTTTGAATTACACCGGGCGCGCTTAAAAAGTAGATAGATTTTTGTACGCAGTAGCACTTATACTTTTTTGTGATGGATGATACATAACAGAGATACACGCGAGATCACGCGAGATCCTCCGTTTGCCCTCGTACGCACTCATTCACTCCTTGAAATGTTCTTTGTGCGTGTTACTCTTCGTCGGTTTCCAATTTTTCGGTCGAGGAAACATGTTGTTTTTGTTTGGCTTAAACGTCGACTCTCTTCCTGCGTCTCTCACCGCGACGTGTTTCATACCGATGGTGGAGTCGTCGCAGTATCCGTCGCTCGTCACCGACGTCGAGTTGGCGAAGAAATCGTACCAACCTTCTCTGTGAGAACAACAACGTGAGAAATAGGATAAAAAACGCTCGCTTTTCTCGATCGAAGAAAAAAAAAATCAAACAACACTTACTTATCGTACAGATACAGAGAGCCTTCGCGCATCGGCGCCTCTTCGATCGTTCGTCCCGCGTGGATGTAATACGACGCCATAGTGTTCGCTCGTTCAAAAGTTCAAAAGTTCGATGTGTTTGAGTGTGTTCGAGTGTTGATGTAACGCCCGTGAAATGAAGCAAAATGTAATATTTTTTTCTCCTTTTTTTGCTCCTCCTTGCCTAGGAAAAACAACCTTTCTCCTTAAAAACTACCCGTGGTACGTACACGCGATGATGTGTGAGTATTTATGCTACTACGCTCTCTCTTTCTCTCGTTAATATTAACAACTGATGATGATAAATGCTATGTGGGTATATATAAAAGGGTTATTTTATTGCCTACTTCTTAAGCGTCGTCCATATCGTCGTCTTCCTCCAACGCCGCTTTCGCCAAAGCGATGGCCTCGTCCGCGACCTCCTTCGGTACTCTCCTAAACTCCCCCTTACTGTCCTCGCAAATCCATCCCAGCTCGCACTCAAAATCCTTATCTTTCTCGTCGTGAATTTTATATATAACTCTCGCCAACTCTTTCACGCAATCTTTGGCTAAAACTTCCCCGAACTTTAACTTTTCAATCTCCGTCTTCGCCGCCGCTTTGTTCTTCCCAATCGCGCACCCGTTCATCTTGTGACACTCTCCGCTCGGCTCTAACACGTACATGTGATACCCGTTCGAGTCTTTGGTGGCTAAAATAACCGACGCTCCAAACGGTCTCACCGACCAGTACAAAGTGAATAAGTGATAATAGTGCGCCATTCGATCGGCGAGAACGTTCGCCGGAATCGCGTCGCCGTAAAAGGACAAATAGTTCGCCGCTTCTTCTCTCGCTCGATCCACGACTGTTCTAACGTCCGGTACTAATCCAGTTCCCGCCATCCCGGCGTGTTTACTCACCGCGTGTATGCGCTTATTCGTTCCTGGCACTAACATTTTCGATTGTACCAATTTTTCCACCGCGACGACGACGCCGTCTTTACATTTGCACCCGATGGCTAAACCTCCGTTTTCAACCGCTTTACACGCGTATTCCACTTGGAAAACTTTCCCGTCCGGGGAGTACGTCGTCGTGGACAAATCGTACCCCGTGCCGATTCCAGACATTATCGTTGAAGAGACTAAATATATCTACTACGTAATAAGTGCAGCTTTTTAAGGGGAGAAGATGATGATGATGTCGTTACGAGGAATGAGATCGCGCTGCTTTTCTGCTTTAAAGAAGAAATCCCGCACGTTTTTCTTCAAAGCGTCGTTTTAAAGTGGTCGTCTCTGTACTCGCTCTCGAATTTTCGCACTTTGTCTCTCTCTCTCTTCTCTCTTTCTTTCTCTCTCTCTCTGAAGAAGAAGAAGAAGAAGAAGAGCGATACTAAATGTGTCTTCTATAAAAAATGAAGAGAGATCGGGAAACGACGAAAGAGTCCAAATTTTTCTTCTTTTTTTTCTTCTTTTGCGGTGAAAAGTGAGACTCTTTTTGGTCTCGTTTTGAAAAGTGACTTAAAAGGATGACGTAACGTGGGCAAATCCATTTCAAAAGCTCTCCTCATTAGTATAAACGTGCAAAACACACAAGGACGCGCGACGCAATCTCTCTCTCTCTCTCTCTCATCTCTGCAAACAACGCGTTGTTTGCGTCTTCTCCCTACTAAACTAATATCAACAACACTTTGAGCGGTTTCGCATATTTCGTATCCCTGCGCTCTCTTATAGTAAAATCAGTTTGAAGGAGTTTGAAAAGATAAAAGAAAGATAACATTTTGAAATGATGATGCGCGCTTCTCCGAGGACGACGACGACGACGACACCACTCCAACCGCGGAGCTTTTACATAAAAAGCAGCAGAAGGACAAGAAACGACAAAAACGAGAGAGGTCGTTTACGTTGCAAAACAAAAGCTATCACTTCTGCTACGAATAATAGTAATACTAATAAATTAAAGATATTCAAAGGCGGGAAAGATGAAATCAAACTCGGCGCGCGAGAGAATCTCTTATACATGATTGAAACGAAAAACGACGTCGGCGTGGAATCCGCGTTGGAGGAGCTGAAAACGTTATACGACGGCGAAATTGAACGACCGGCAAAATCCAGACTTTTGGAAGGGAAGTGGAAACTTTTGTGGTCGAAACAAACGAGCGGGAAGGTGAATCCGTTTCAGAAGTTATTCGCCGGGTTGGCGAAGGATACGAACTTTCAAATCGTGGAAGAGAACGGCGCGCGAGTGGTGAACGACGTCGAGGTGGCGAAGTTCTTGCGCGTGAAAGCGATAGCGCGGTCCAGCGCGGCGTCGGACGTGCGAACGAACGTGACGATTGATACGGTGGATATTAACTTGTTTGGAAAGAAAGTGAAAACGATTACGCTCGAACCGTCTCCGGGCAAAGGGATAGGGTACGTCGAGCAGTTATATTTGGACGACAAAGTTCGCGTTTCCGTCGGCAATAAAGGATCGATTTTCGTTCACGAAAGGGTTGGAACGTACGACAACGGGAGCGATTCAGACGACGACGAAAATGACGAAAATGATTCCTCGAACAACAAAAAGGAAGAGCGCTCGTTGGCGCTCGTGTAAAACAACAATGTCAATAAGCCCTTTCGGGGTCGTTCAGTATTTGTGTGTAATATTATTATAGTGTACATGATGATGATGTAAAAGTTCAACTCGTCTTTTTTTTCAACCGTGCGCTCTCGGATCGGAGGTAGCCACGGCGCCTCCGGTTGCCGACACCGCCACGCTCGGTGCCTCCATGATCGATTTCGCCTCAACCGGCGACGGTTGAAACCTCACTTTCGCGTACGGCAACTTCTCCTCCCCCGTTTTCAACGCGCCAATGTTCGCCTCCAAAACTTCTTTCGGGAACTTCCCAATCAACGCCCCTTTACTCTTGTTCTCGCCGTCTAAAAACTCCAAGTGCGGGATCCCGTCCACGTCGTAGTCGTCCATCTCTTGCGTCCACTTCGCGTTATCGATGTTCATCATCACAAAATTCACGTCTTTTTTGTTCCCTTTCTCCACCTCAAACACGTACGGAGCGCTCGATTTGCACACTTCGCACCAATCCGCGTAAAACTCCAACACCGTCGGTTTCTCGTTCTGCAAAGCGACGTCGATATCGACCGATTCTCGTTCTAACTGCGCCAAGTTTGCCGCGACGGCGTTGATTGAATTCGAGGAACTTCCCACGCCAGTGGCGCTCATAAACGCCGCGGTACCAACTGCGAACGCCGAAATCGCCAGTTTACGACCAACCGGTAGTTCTTCTTTATCTTCTTCTTTCGTTGTTGGAGGGAGGATTTCTTCCCACTCTTGTTCGTTTTCGTCGCTTAGTTTGCTTCTGACTCCTACTCCTAAAACGTTTCTGTTCTTTAACTTCTTTAACTTCCTCTCGCGATGAGTGCTAAGAGGAGGAGTAAAAGAGGTCGAGGAGTGCAAAGAAGACGTCGCTCTCGTGATGAGAAACATCTTTTGTCTTTTATGTGTTCTGTTTTGTGAAGTAGTGTTCTTTTGGTGCAATACAAGTCTAGTCAAAAAATCTCTCATTAATGCATTCGGGGAACGTCCAACCGTCGACTCAGTCTCATGGAATACCAACCCAAAACTAAGAAGAAGAAACCTAACCCTAAGAACGGATACCAGTTACGCATGAACGCATCTTTCGGCGAAGACGCCATGACGGCGATGAGAGAACCGCCGACTAACGGGGCCAACGCTCGGGAAAGGTTGCTAAAAGTGCCGGCAAACCCGTTCACGACGCCGAGAGACTCTCTCGGCGCGGCATTGTTGACGATTAAGGATATGCCGCCCATCATGATTGGACCTAAAGATCCTCGAATCATACCCAAAGAAACGACCATGGCCCACGCGCCCGGTTTGGAGACGCGAGCGATGGAGTTGGCGATGGAGTGACACGGATACACCAAGGCGCTGAGAAAGAGCGCCCAAGTGACGAGTCTTACGATGCCGTATTTGTCGGTTAATTTAACGAACGCGAACAATTGAAAGGACATGATTGTCACTCCCATGACGGTCCCGAAAACGCCAATATCTTGCGTCTTCCATCCTAATCCACCGTTTTCGATAGACGTGGCGAGCCAAATCGGAGTGATTTCAGTCCCGGTTAAAACATTCATGGTGACCATAATCTGTAGCGAAATGGCTTGATAAATGTCTTCGTCTTTTAATAGGATCCAAATGCTCGTTCGGTCTCGTCCAGTCTTCGTAGAAGGAAACGACGATGCATCCGTCGTCGTCGTCGTAGAAGTCGTCATGGGTATCTCCGAAAACGACGACGACGAGTCTTTCTCTTGAATTAACTTAACTGTTTCCACCGCGTGTTCGGCGGAATCATCAAAATCATCGGAATCATCGTCGATGAGAGGTATCGAAACTAACTTGTCATTTTCCCCGCCAGACTCTGATTCCGATTCTTCTTCTTCTTCTTCTTCTTCTTCTTCTTCTTCTACCTCTGGTATGCTTTGATTCAATTTCCCCGTCTCGACCATCTCGAACGATATCGAAAAGCCGTTCGCTTTCTCTATATCTTCTCTACTGCTATTCTCTACTGCTGCTGCTGCTCTAGTTGGTGGCACAATCTTCATACAAACGAGCGCAAATACGAACGCGGGAACGGCGACGATGGTAATCCAAGACGACGATAACACGAACGGGTACTTCTCGAACAGCGCCGGACACTCTTTCCCGCCCTCGTTTTTTGTATCGTACATCTTCCAAGAAGTGCACGGAAACGCTAAAAAACTCGCAATCGCCGGCGCGATCGATGTTCCTAACCCGTACGCCAGACCCGTCGTACCGAACGCCCTGTTCGCATTCGTCTTATCCGAAATCAACGATAACGACGGTTTCACTAAAACGACAATCCCGTCGAAAAATCCGCTCAAACTCCTCACCCAAACCGCTTGCGTGTACGTCTCGGCGAAACCAAACGCCAAGTTAATCGCGGCTACGAATATCACCGACACCAAAATATTAAACTTGAACCCAATCCTATCCCCCGAACGCCCCCACATATAACTGCTCATCGCGCTAAAAAACGGTTTCGAGGCAATCAATAACCCGCATCTCAACGCCGCTTTCGCCTCGTCTTCTTTAACGTTGTTTCTGTCGAAATTCTTCACCATGAATATCCCAGTCGAGAAGATGAACGTGGAGGACATGATGGAAATCAACGAGCACGATTGGATGGCAATCACCGTCGTCCAATCCAGCGTCGTTATTTGTTTCTTCTTCGTCTTCTTCTTCTCGTCGTCGTCGTCCATTTTGTTCTTCGTCTTCTTCTTTAACTTCTTCTCTCTTTTCCCGACGATGGCGGAGAACGACAGAAGCGAGGACGAGCGAAACATAGTATTATTACCGCGTCGTCGTCATCATCTCGTTTGAAGAATAAACGTTCATAAAAAGATGTTGTTGTTGAAATTGTTGTTGTTCTGATGATGATGATTTGCTTTCTTCTGTATACTGAGTGCGTTTACTGTTGTCGTGCGCGTGTTAAGGTGCGTGATGGATAACGAGACTACTCCTAAGACTAAAAATGTTGTTGGAAACGAGAACGAAAAAAACACTTACGTCGACACCAAAAAACTCTCTTAAATTCTCTTCAGATTACAAACGAGAAAGACTTCATCAGATCCTTATTATATCACAGGAGGAGTACAAACACGAGACAGAGACAACATTTTTAACGTGTATTATTATTCAAACGAGACGACGATGATGATGACGATTTCGACGATTTCGACGACGAGAAGCGTCGCGACTTTTGTTGCGTCGGCGTCTGCGACAACAACAACGACAACGAGAAGAACAAAAACTTTAACGACACAGATGATGAGGACGACGCAAAACACGATGAACGGGATGATGTTGAACGGGAGGAGACAGAGGAGGAGACAGAGGAAAAGGAAGGACAACAGAGGTGCGAATAAAACTGCGTGTTCCTCCTCTTCTTCCTCCTCTTCTCCGTTATCATCCTCTTTCGACGACGACGACGAGGAGATCTCAAAAAATCTAACCGCAACGCTCGATGAGCTTCTGGTGCCGTTTTTAGCCCTGAGACGAGGCTCGAGGTTCGCGCACCAAGAGTTTGTGATGGCGGCGACGGAGGCGTACGACGAGGCGATTTCGCTGGGGAAGTTGAAAACGGAAACGTACGTGTTAGGTTTGAACAGCAATATCAGCAGTAAAAGTAGTAAAAGTAGTAATAACGGATCGTTAGGGACGAGCGAACAAGAGGCGTTTTTGAGTCATCTGAGCATGGTGTATTGCACGCTGCATTACATGGGACGAGCTTCGAAGAAAACGGACGCGTTTTTAGTCGATCCGGAGAAAGATAAGGAACTTAAAGGGATTTTAGGGTACATTAAAATGACACACACGAACCGAGACGAAAACGGAATCACGTTGAAACGCATGGAGTTTGAACAAAGACGAGTGTTGAACGCGAGCGAACCGAACGAAGATCCGAGAAAGTATTCGAAATGGGATAATTCGAGCGGGAGGAATCCGAACGCGAAAGTGAACGACGTGAGACAGATAACGCCCGGAATTCTGTTGATGCGAACGAACGCGAGATTGAGTTTACTCGCGAAAGAGATGGTGGAAGGACCGGAAGGGAGGAAGAAGGATTTGCCGGAGGTTTCCGAGGACGAAGGAGAAGCTGTCCCGACCGCAACGACGACGACGACGACGAGTCGAACAATAGAACCGCAATTGGCTTTAGAATGGAGCTTCAGACCTACAAACGATCCTGAGTTGTTGTTGAAACGAACTCTCGCCGCGAGAGCTTTAACTGCGTTTTTTTCAGTCTTGACTGCGCACCCGAAAGGCTTGAAGGCGTTTTCGTTAGCGTGCGTAGAGGCGTACGAGGCGAACATTTCCGCAGAGGAGCTCGTGCAATCCGTTACTGCGGCTGAGTTTGATTGCGAAGCGACGACGAGAGGCATGTTTGGTAAAGGTGCGGACGCGCCAAAACTCTTTGCCGGGTTCGTTTCTGCGGCGTATTTAACCGCCGAGTACCGATTAGAACAGGAAAACAAACAACAGACGGAGAAGAAGAAAA
>Ga0181553_10003983_pt1 | contig 12677 bp, 20 predicted proteins | sample 011ome_17_FD_133753 | JGI IMG/M metagenome (GOLD analysis project Ga0181553, IMG submission 133753) | Coastal salt marsh microbial communities from the Groves Creek Marsh, Skidaway Island, Georgia - 011502XT metaG (megahit assembly) | ecosystem: Environmental > Aquatic > Marine > Intertidal...
ACCGCATCGACTGCGGTTATGTCATCAAGCGTAAAGGTGTCACTAAATGTGCGGAAGAACGTAAGCTGTGTTAATACAGAATCACTAAAACCAAAAGTGTCGGCGGGAGCTTTGCCAAAAGAAGAGGCATGATTGTCGGTGAAAGAGAAAGACTCAGGAGTAACCTCAACAAAGACACCTTCCGACTCTTCATACCTGCCGAGAATCTTGTTGTAGGAAAGCAACTGGAGATCAGTAAGCGTGGTTTCATGACCACTACGGAAATACCTGTTCTTAGTGTCAGGATCTAACGCAGCAGCAGCTGTCAGCAATTTGCTTGACAATGCTAGCTTGAGATCTCGATTCGCTAATATCGATTTCAGATCCCTATTAGTTAGGATCAGTCTAGGCATTAGTCGAAGTCATCCCGAATCTTGAATTTGACCAGGTCATATACGGTTTGCTTTCCTGTTGAACCTGAGAAAGTTATCTCTATTTCACCTTCGTATTGACCGGCTGAAGAAAAAGTGGAGGCTCCAAAATCCGTAGCGCACTTACCATTTACCCCATCCGTAACAGAACAAATAAGGGTATCGACAAGGGAGGTAGCTCCTAATTGTCTAATTCTTAGAGCGACTGTTGCTCCGGTAATGTCTATAGGCGCCCAAGTGTCGCTATTCTCTTCGTCTAGAACGACTCCAGAAGCAGCCGTGTTCTTGTCTTTCAATGTGAGCGTTAACTCTGGGAGCGTGTCGCCCACTACCAAGCTCAAAGTCTCTGAATAAGCCATTACACAAACTCCCTATATCGGACCTTGAGAGAGCCGCCAGAAAAGCCGTACTTAACTTGCCTGATGGTTCGACCGACTTCTCTATCAAATAACTGCTTGTTAGAAGAAGCAGCTCCAGGATTAGTAAAAGGCTGGTTAGGCATCATTTGCAGCCTGTATATAGCGCCCTGAGTGATTGTTTCTCTGTGTTCTTTGCCCACTGAGTCTGGGATGCTGCTGGCACTTGACGATGGTTTCAGTGTGTACAAAACCCTGAAGTTATCTGCCTTGTCGGGAATAGGCGCAACAAAGAAAGAACTATTGTCTCTCTGCGAGTAGTAACGGGGAGAACCAGTTTCGGTTTCATCTCCCAGCCGCTCTAGCAACTCGTTATAGCTCACCGGCTGCAACTTGAGTTTGTTAGCAAAGACGTCAGTGATGTAGTTCATCTCAGTCCCTGTAGGAACCGTGACTTCGTACTCGTTTATGCCAGGAATAATAGAAATAGTTTCGGGCTCCGGAATATAAACGCCAGTACGCCTGCAAAATTCTATTGCAGAATCTCTGACCGAGCGCTCGACAAGGAAGTTAGGAGCGCCCTGAACTTCAGATCTTACGAAGACCGAAAAGTCCGAAAGCTTCATTATCTTCTTCCTGCATTCATGTCAGGAGAAGCAGGCATCGGTGTAATGGCTCCATCTACTTGAGTCTTGACGCCCAAAGCGTTTGCGAAACCTTGGTAATGCATCATTGACCGCTGAGCATTCCCTGCGAACTCAGAATCTTTCTGATAAGCACGGTACAAGATGTAATCCAGAATACAGTTAGCGTAGATGTCATCTATACTGATGTATTGACCGCCATGCCCAGTGTCGGTCGATGAGCTTCCCCAGTTCGCGTCTGTTATAGAAATCTCACCAGGGGCAGAGCTGTAGATAATCTCTATACTGTCAGATGCGTTTATTGCTTTTGGGTACACATAAAAAGTTTTAGGATCAGCAGGGTCAAAAACAAAATGCTCGATTTTCTTAGTGTCGTTTTGCACAGTGTTGTGCCAATTTGGCAGCGTCTCGTCCAGTATTTTTCGGTCGATTTGCGTTATGGCATAGCCGCCAACATTACGAACCACATCTATTAACCGTAACCCAGACACAGGGATGGTTTGCTTACTCCCATCCGCAGGCTGCAGGGCTTCGTTTTGCATGTGAGCATCAGGTCTATGGAGAACAACTTCTTTCTGCGCGTCGTTGAAAAACTTCAACAGCTCTTGGTTAGGAAATCGAACGTTAGTATTGTCCTGTAAGATAATGGACGCTCGATCCAAAATATCTACCGCTTTAGTTGTCGCCATCTTCTGTCTCCCATTCGATTACTTCTAAGTCTGAAAGCCCCTTAAAGGCTGAGGTATAAGGAAACTCGTTGCCCGTCACTATATTCCGTACCGTTTTCGGTACGTTTTTTAACTCTTTGGAAACAGGACTAGGATCAGCCTTATTAATTTTTAGCTTGTTCACTTGCTCCTCGAGGTCTGCCATTTTCTGACGTCGGTCAAGCTTCACGCCGAATTCGTTCAGAGCAGTGTCATATAGCTCGTCTTTTGCTGTCTTAGGGTCCATAAAAATTCTCTAGTATTAAAGATAGGAGGGGGGTTACCCCCTCCCACACAGACTGTTTAAGTCCACTTACCTACGCAGAGTGCGTCAGGAACAATGACCTTAGATCCGAAGACCTTTAAGCCACGAACTGCATCACCAAAAGTGGTCTCTAGGCGTACAGTTTCAGCAGATGTGAACTGTGACGCGAAAGAGATAGCCTTGGGATGACCTGCGAGAACGTGCGTATAGCCAGCGTCTGCACCTGATCCAGGTTTGTAGAGCATGTTTGACTGATAAACATTGAAACGATCTACCATCCCGACTTTGCCGTTACGCAAAGGAGAGGTGCCGTCTCCAGTCAAGTAAGCTTGACGGAGTTCGCTTTGCTTAAGCATGGAAACAAACTCAGGGCTCAAGACAATGAATCTTCCTTCTTCAGGAATGTTCAATTCATCTAGCGATTTTGCTTGATCCAAGATTGCCGCGAGAATGTTGCTAGAAGTGATAGTAGCCTGTGCGCCAACCGTGGTTGCGCCAGTTACGACACTGCTCAATACGTCAGTCTCAACTTCAATCCGCATACCTTCACTAGCATCAGAAGATGCAGCCTCGAGCATGTTTACGTCAGCCTGAGCAGCCAAAATATCATCTACCTTAAAGGAGTAATATTTAGCCTTATCGATTAACAGCTCAATTGTGCTTGAGGTAAGGTCTTGGTTGGTGACTGTGCCGGTGTAATCATTGATGGTTACAGACGGAACGGTTCGAATGTTTACCTTATCGCCCTGACCAGAGATTTCACCCTCGTAGTCGTTGTTGCTGATAGCCGGTAAAACAGACTGTTTGTAAAATTTAGCTTGCAAAAGCTTGCTAAAAATTTCTGGGATAAACGCTTGTTGTCCCGAAGAGTAAGTTGGAAATGCCATAATAAAAAGTCCTCACAAGAGATAATTTTGATTAACGGCGAATAGATCCTCTTTCCATTGCTTTCAAAATTTCGCGCTGATGCTTCTCAAATTCTTGATTGGGCATCCGCACAATGTCATCAACAGACCAAGTCTTCTTTTCGCCATTTACGTTTTGCTTTCGAGCCTTTGGCAATCTGGGTTCTGCAACCCCTTTTGCTCGCTCTAATGCTCGCTCTTGCGGCGTTGGAGGTCTGAGACCCATATACTCTTTAAAGTTGTTCAGGACAGTGTTGACGTCATTGGAAGATCCGCTTTCAATCCATTGCTGAGTTTGTCCATCTTGCTCTTCTAACCAAAGCGCCCAATCAGATGTTTGTGTAAGTTCGCTTACATCCGGATGGATCGCCTCGATACGCGCAAAATGCTCCGCAACAGACTGTCTCTTCACCTCATCAAATTGTCTCTGCTCCTGAGCTTTCATAGTATCTTGGGTACTTCTAACCTCGTCTTGCGTCCTTTGGAGTTCGTCCAACAAAGGTCCAGCAACGTCTGGGTATTCTTCCCTTAACTGTTGCAGTTTTTCGTTGTCCCGCTCCTTGTCCACAAGTTGACCTTTGAGTTCTGTAAGAGCTTGGAATAAATCAGCATTCTGCCTCTTCAATTCCGCAGCCTCTTGCGTAGCTCTTGTCATTCTCGCCTGTGCGCCTTTCATCGCTTTTTCTGCTTTTTCTAAAGCAGTCCTCATTTCGGAATCTTCGCCGCGTTCTTGTTCCTCTTGAGGAGCCTCATCCGCATCAGTCTCAGCCGTGTCCGTTGACTCGGGGGCTTCTTGATCAAACTGCTCTTCAGCATTCAGAGTGTCCTCTTGTTCTGGAGACTCTTCAGTCTCCTCGAGGGTTCCTTGTGCCGCTTTGCTGTATTGCTCTAACAACTCTTTTGCTTCAGCTTCTAGTCGCTCTGGGTCGTTTCTACTAATCATCCTTCTCTCCACGGGTCCGCAAGGGATGTCCGTTAATCAATCTCGGATATCCCTCTCGGGGTCCGATGCTTTTCAAGCACAGCTTTTGCCGTGCCTTCTAGCTCCAGCATGTGGCGCAGTTCGAAAACCCGCCCTTGCTGAAACTTAAATTCTTTTTCGTCGCAGTTTTCTAAATGCTGGTGAGCATCAGCCAATCGGTACTCCAGGAGCTGAGATAGCAGGGACCATGCCTCCTGCCTCACCCTCAGTTCCAGGACCGCCTTCGCTTGCTCCACCGAGCATTTGATTTTGGAGTGCTTGTTCAGCTTGCATTCTCTCCTGTGACTTAATGATTTCATCAGGATCGATGTCCATGCTCTTTGCGATATCACGCAAAAGCTGTGGTCGATCCACAATAGCCAAGTCCATGGGGTTTGATACAAGCGACAAGAATTGAAGTAGTCGCTGAGATTGCACTTCCTTTTGAACTAGGGCAGTGCTCGCCCTAGGGATAATCTTGAGATCACCCTTTGCTTTCTCGTTAGAGCTAAATTCCATATTGAAATGGAATATCGATCGGATCATAGGCTCTAAAAGAAAATCGTCTATGTTCTTGATGGTAGATTTTAAGGCTACGTTAGCAGCCCCCATCAACATGCTCATACCGGTAGCAGTCTTGTTTAAACTGCGTCCTTGCTCTCCGTGAGTGTAGCTAGGAAGAGACGTTGTTTCATCTGCGAAACGCCTGAACAGCTCAACAATTTGATTTAAGCCGTTAGCGTTAGCTATGGGTTGGTAAAATCTCACAGCAGGCATAGAACCGTCTCCACCCTCTCGGAGGAATACTCGCCAAGGGTGAATGTCTGTCGGGTCTTCTCCTGCTGCTAGCAGGTCTGTATTGACCTCCAACATGGGACCACTGCTTAACGCCATGTTATCGAGCCATATTCTGGTGGCTGCGTTCATGGTCGTCTGAGAGTCCCTCATCATTCGAGGTACGCCGGTCCCCCAGAACTGATGCGGAGACCGTTCATACGGGAAGATCTGATAGGGGATGGAATAACCCTTAATCGGGTTAAGCATGACTTTTAAAACTTTACCGGAACAAAACCAAACACAGGCGTTGAAGTCGTCAGCAGGGTCAGCCCCTTCAGGCAACTCCATGCCCTGATCACGCAGCTCGTATCCATCAACCGAACCCCAGTATTCAAAAACTTCGTAACGGTTTGATTCGCCGTGGTCATTGATACCGGCAATCCGTCTGCGAGTTTTTTCGTGGTCTTCCTCTGTGTGGTTCCCTTTGCGGTTAACCTTCAACAGGTAACGGACCATCTCGCCGTCGAAGCCAGGAAGATCTGCCAACGCTCGAAACTGCTTGCGGGGTAATACATGACGACGGAAGAGACCGTCGCAATCTTCAAGGTTTGTGCAGTGAGGATCTGGGTATAAATCAAAGATGGAAACGCTTTGAATTTCTGGTACAGCCTCTTCGACTTGGCTCAGGACAAACGCCTCTTCTCCAGTCTCGGGGTCTAGCGCTTTTGAATAAGACTGCTTCCGGTCAATTCGGACAGTCCCTGACTTAACGGCGCCACTGCCAAATATGCAAGCTTCGAGAATAGACTCTTTTAGCTTCTGCTCTGCGTTAGCTTCTATCAGCTGATCTTTAATCTCGATGGTCATCTGCTCAGCCGCGTCTTTAGCCATCTGCAGTTCGACGTCCTTCAACTCTTCCTCTAGCTCTGCCATACGAGCTTGGATGAGATCCTGATTCATATTAGGATCCATCATCCCACTAGCGCTCATGACCTGCTGAGCAGCCATCTGACGCATCTGCATTGCTTTGAGGGGATCGATAGTAGGGATGGGCGTCGGTTCAATACCAAAGTAGATATCACCGTTCTGGAATAACAGATCGATGATGCGCGAGTAAGCCGCCATGACTTTGGTTCGAGTTAGACCAACGTAGACTTTAGATCTTGCGCCAGCTTCGTTCAGGCGAGCTAATACCTCGGGCTCGTAATGACCGTTGTATTGACGGAGGTCTTTCAACCATTGGTTTTCAGTTTCTTTCCGAGCATCTTTGTACTCTTGAAAAACCGATGCTAAGCGAGCCCCAAGATTGGCTAAATCAGACTCTTGAGTTCCATCAAGATTCTCTGGGTCAAACTCTATAATTTCTGCTTCCATTAATATCCCGCAACTGAGTCAATTGAATTGAATCGTCGTTGAATAACGCGGTGCCTCGAGCGAGGCATAGAAGCAAGTCCATGCAGTGCAATAGCAAAAGCCATTACCCTATCATCATAACATCCTGATTGGGAATTGTAACTCCCTTTATCATCAATAACATACGTCCGTAATTCGTTCACAAGACTGAGGTCTGCAACCCCGCTTTCGTGCTGCCGAATCAACGCCGCCAAGTTATCAATGATCAACGGTTTAGTCTTTGACGTTGTTAGGAAACCGCCTCTCTTAGTAAGCCGGTCCCCGTAGGCGCCATCGACTGAGCTTTCTACGAAGAGGTTTGAGTAATTGGTTTCCTGTAATCGGCGCAGGGTAGTTAAGCCGTGATTGTTTCGCTCGACGACAACGTAAGCGTTGTTGTACCGCCTGCCAATCTGACCAACGACGTTTCCCCATTCCCAAGGATCTATATGCCCATGCCAGCAAGCGACTTGGTTGCCCAGAGAATCTAGGACTTGAGCGCAGCTGTAATCCCCGTGATCCAACCCTTCAGCAACGTCTACGCCAATCGTATAAGTTTCTTCTCTGACGGGAGGGATCCACTCCCGATACGGTCCAGAGGTTCTACTGATGAGAATGCCGTTCTGAAAATCTCCGGAAAAATCGGGCGAATAACAATTCTGCTCTGCTTCTGTTAGGTGAGCATCTTCAACAAAGCACCGACCACTGGTCAGGAAACTTTCGACAGGATTGGAAGGGTACTCTTGCCTGAACAGGTCATTGGACCCTAGCTCGTCTAGCTTTGACCTACGGAACGCCAATTGAGAGTCATCTAAGTTGTAGAGCTTCGCAAGCTTGTCTTCCTCTGGAGTGCTCTCGAAGTAAGGGGAGGGCTTACGCCTGTACTCTGGCATCCAGAACCAAGGTATGAAACAAGTGACCCATTCCGTCTCGCCGCGCAAAGACTTCATGACCTGGTCAAAAAACCAACCGCCAGCACCATTCGCCGTGCTCTCTAGGACAACCTCGGAATTCTTACCACCAACGGTCTGCAAAAGACCGGCGACAATATCCGAGCCAGCAGGGTAGAACGCCACCTCAGATCCGTGAACAAATCGATTGGTTTGCCCTCGACCTGTCTGCGCACTCCTTGCTGTACCCACTCGGTATCTAGAATTGATGCCTGAGAAGGTTAGGGTGGTCGCAGTTTGGCTATCTAAAGGCGGCTGGAAAGCGGGGTGGGGGATATTGTCATAAAAGTATCTCACCATGTTAAAGATAGAGTTGGTGGATTCCGCTAAGTGAGACAGTACGAACGCATTAGCGTTGTGATTCTGTGTGATTTTCCAGAAAAAACGCCCCTCAACATAGGTTGATATACCTACTTGCCTGGCTTTTAAGACCAATGCGCGGATATTCCCCTGCGTCTCAAGCTGCTGATCTAGCCGGTTATGGATCCATTTTTGACCAGGATTTAAGATAAACGGCTTGGATTCGCCCTCTTTGGTGACAATTTTGAGGATATTCTTGGCATATAAAGGAAAGTCTTTCTTCAGCTTTCTCGCTGCATCTTCAATCTTCATAAATTCCCGTGCTTATTGCAGACGCCCACCAATACAGCATTGAATCGCTGAGGGTGTTTCTCATTAAATTTACTCGGGCGCAGGTCAGTCTGACGTTGCCCACGATATAGCCCTTGTCGTTGTCGAGCCGGTCTATACTCACACCAAGATCGGAATCCGTGTCTGTAGTGATCATCGGAATTTTTGTTACGGCGCAAAGCCCCTTTTGGAAGTCCCACAGCTCAAGGAGATATTCCACGTTAATGTCAACGCTAAACTTCTTTCTACCCTTGGCTTTGGCTAGCTTGTGATTCAGAGACATCCTGATGCTGCCAGACCTCTTGAACTTCATCCTGTCGGATAAACACTTCCTGCAAACTCTTCCGTGCCTCTTATCAAACTGGCTCCTATGCTTTACAGCGCCGCATATTCCGCATTGACGATCTTCATCTTCCATTCTTTTCCAACCGTAATTGACTCGAACGCCTTCAGAGCCGTGCGGCTGTTACTGACGGCTATCCGATCTGACATTAGGCTTGTGCCAATACCGATACACCCCTGAACATCAGAGGGGAAGTTGGCAACGTGCATAAGAATCCATGACCGATCCGGAACATTAGGTAAGTACCAAGTCTCTCCAAATCGCGGAGAGTCCCGTCGCTCTAAATCGTAGGTTCCTGTTGGGATGCAGCTGACGTTGACTTGATTTTCAAGCCAAGGACGCTCAATCGTGTAGAAAGTTTCTTCTTTTATCTTGATAACACCCAAAGTCCCACTTGGATGGTAACAAAATCGCTCTAATCTAATGGTTGAATCTGTCATTTATTAGCCTAAAAAGTGGCAAGTTAGCGTAAGCTATTATTAAACTCGATGAATATCAAGCAGATAAGAGAAATTAATAGCTTTTAAAGCCAGATAATTACTTGGATTTATCCGGAAATAACTCGATAACGACCCCTTCAAAATCCTGCCCGAACACCGTATTTATAAGAGACCTCAAGTCCTCTGGTCGAATGTAGTCAGTATCACCGCAACAGTAGACATCTAAAGCAGGAAGTACTTCGTCAATGAACACCTCAAGCGGCATATCAAGCGATTTGGCGGCTGTTTCAAGTGATACCAGTAATTGTTCCATGTCATCTCCTAAAGCCCTTACAGAGCCTCTAGTTGTCCTTGTCCTTCTTGTCCTTTAGGGCGTTGAACAGGTTGAACAGAACCTCGACCTTGCTCTTCAACGTTTCTACATCGCCGATCAGTCTGCTAATCGTATAAATCAGGAGCGTCACACCAACCAAAGGAGCCCACAACTGCGACAGTAATTGCACAGCGTCCACGGTTAACCCTTTTTGATTCGCGTAGGGCTTTTCTTCTTCCCAGCAGTCTTAGCAGATCGCTTGAAATCAGCGTCTGTAGGAGCCCCTGGAGCCCCTTTCTTCCGCATCTTCTTACCAGCAGCGCGTTTTTTATGGATGTTGGCGTACAAGCTCATTACGATCTCCTGGATTTAGCGCCAGAGCATTTCCAGCGCTTTCTGCTCAAATTGTTAGGAGTGTTTGGGTCGTTCTGCTTAGCCTTTGACAAACCCTTTTTGATACCTAGGCTGCGAGCGCAGTAGGAGTCCCCCTTAGACGTTCCAGGCTTAACCCTTGGTCCACCATTACTTGCGCTGCCGCTCTGCCCATAGCTCACACGCTTGCCGCTAGAGGTGACCTTTACCTTTGCCTTCCCTTTTGCCGGTGTAGCCATTTTCAATATTTCCTATTTTCAAATTTTTGGTTTCTGATTTTTTCGGAAAGTGAGGTGAGAAAGACCGCCCCCCAAAAAACGGGTCTGGTTACAGGATGTGACCAAATGTAACTACATATACGGACGACGCGCCTTCCTTCCTCCTCTATCCCCCCCCCTGCCCCCCAAAACATCTAAGTCGTTGATATCGCTCGCCTTTTTATGCAGGGGTGCAGGTGACAGGTACCTTTGGAAGGTACAGGTATGTCAGTGTAAGTCCTTGTTTTCTATGGAATTAATGCCTGGGTTTAAAGGCTCGACCTCGTCTCCTAGGTCTAAATCAGCTAAAAAGTTGCCCGAATACGTCGTGACTTCGCTCTTTTCTGGCTGTGCCCAACCTTCAGCCTTTATCAAGGTCTCAACTGCTCGCAGCTGGTCTGATTCCTTCTCGGCGGACAGCGCCAAGTGCTCGAGATGGGAGATCCATTTTGCACGTCTATCTTCACTGTTTTGGCTCATTTCGTGCCTTTTCCCTTCGATTGTCTGTTTTAGGTTAGCCTTGGTTAGCAGACGACATCCGGTCACCTTCGCGGATCCCTCGGCATAGCCTGCCTCTCGAGCTGCTGCTGCGCTGTTACCACCGTTCTCAAGGTAATGGTCCACAAACCGTTCCTGTCTTGGTGTGAGCTTCTCGTCGTCTCTCACTGTTGTCTCTCCCTATACGTTGAACATCAACCGGACTTGGGGTGCGTTTTGTTTTTTCCCGCCTTCAGAAAAATTTCACGGTGACTGTGAGCAATCCTGCAAACATGACCCAAGCGGCACGCTCCACCATTGCAGCTCGAGCAGTCAGCAAATCTAGCCTGTTGACACGCTCTTCGATCATGTCGAGGCGCACCTCAAATCGATCACCGCGCTGCTTTGCGGACTCTAACCGCTCCTCAACCCGTGCGAGCTGCTCGCCCATTACGTCGAGTTTCTGATCAATTTTGGCGAGTAGAGCATCAGACATTTTTTTAAACCAATAGATTGTAGATGTTTGCAATAGATAGTTTATTAGTTTAAGGTCAGATTTTCTTGGCTCATCGAGCCATTTAAAACACACGGATGAGACTTAGGGATTACGATATGCAAACAATACGATCAGCTGACGATATCAAGGTGTTAGTTGCCTGTGAAACTAGCGGGACAGTTCGGGACGCTTTTTACTGGGAAGGCTTCAACGCATGGTCCTGCGACATTCTCCCAGCAGACAATCCAACCAACCGACATATACAAGCCGACGTGCGAGACGTGCTCAAGCAAGACTCGTGGGATTTGCTGGTCGTCGCCCATCCACCCTGCACCAGACTCTGCAATTCAGGCGTCCGCTGGCTGCACAAGGCACCACCAAATCGGACTCTCGCCAGCATGTGGCAGGAATTAGACGACGGCTGCGAGCTGTTCAGCGACTGCCTCAACGCTGACGTTCCACTCATCGCCGTTGAGAATCCAGTGATGCACAAGTACGCAAAGGAGCGGATCCGAGGATTCTATCCTCACACCCAGTCGGTCCAGCCGTGGGAGTTCGCCCAGAACATCGACGATGAGGACAACCAGAAAAAACGCACCTGTCTCTGGCTCAAGAATCTGCCCAAATTAAACCGGACCGGAACCCTAACCGCAGCGACTGCGCGTGATGACATTCACAAGGCGCCACCAAGTGTTGACCGTTGGAAGATCCGCTCGAAGTTTCACACAGGCATTGCTCAGGCAATGGCTACCCAATGGGGCGCAGCTGCCCTGCAACACCTCAACTCACAAAAAGCAGCCTAGGAGGCAACGATGGAACTCAAGCAAGAAATTTTTTGGCAAACGCAAGCTCGGGGCAGTAACGATTCCGAGTATCAGATCTACCTCAGCTGCGCCAACGATGGTGACGGTATCGACATCACCACTGGCGCACCACTCAAAACATATGACGAGTGGCTCAACTCTTAATCAATAACTGCCTAGGAGGCAATCATGGAACTGACAGTAAAAATCCGAAACAACTATGGCGCCGAGGTGATCTACCCAACCTGCGAAGTGGGGGAGGCATTCGCTCGAATCGCTGGGACCAAAACCTTAACGGATCAGACCCGATTGATCATGAAACAGCTGGGATATTCATTTGTCGCCAAGGTTCGGGAGGTGACGCTGTGATCACGATGCAAATCAAACGATACGTTATGGATAACGGGGTCGAGCTTTTAGCTGTAGAGGATGAGGACACCATCACATTCTCTGGCTCTCCAACTGGAGTCCATCGGATCTCGGCAGACAGCAGCGACGAGCGCATAGACGCGCATTGGAGCGGATACGTTCAAAACGCCGCCCGAGCTGCTGGGCTTGAGAAGACCATCCGAGTGACCAAGCGCAATGACCGTACAGCTGCTGAGGTTGCCGCTCTGCTGCCCTCGAACTATCGGGTCACTGGGGACGTCAAGAGCTGGGTAATCGTTAGGGGCATGGATAACGCAGGCTGGACTGCTGAGGGCTACGTCATCCCTCGGCTGGGCTCATCGATGCTACACGCGGTAATTGAGCATTCATTTCAGGAAAGATTGAACGCTGAGCTGTACGCATAGCCGAAACGCCTTCGGGCGTCTGGTCGGGATGATCACCGACCACTGACGAGGCAGATCACTCAATCACAACTGGAGCAGTTTATGAATCACATCTCACACATTAAAAAAGACTATCTCGCAATCATTCATGTCGGGGGCGGCTCAACCTACGGTCGCGACGAAAGCATCTTCGAAGCGGTCGAGGGCGCTGTCCGCATCTGCATCTTGGACTGCTACCGGTACTGCCAGCTTGAGGGCAAGACGCTGAACGTTCAGGTGTTCGACGTTACAGGTCGCACTGAGCTGACGTGGGATAACCAAGGCGTCTACTGCACCGATACCCGTGAGACGGTGGAGCCTCTCAAGGTCGTCACCCTGCAACTGCCAGAGCTCACGAGCCGCATGA
>Ga0181553_10003988_pt1 | contig 12671 bp, 10 predicted proteins | sample 011ome_17_FD_133753 | JGI IMG/M metagenome (GOLD analysis project Ga0181553, IMG submission 133753) | Coastal salt marsh microbial communities from the Groves Creek Marsh, Skidaway Island, Georgia - 011502XT metaG (megahit assembly) | ecosystem: Environmental > Aquatic > Marine > Intertidal...
CGTAATTTTGCATTAGAACTAAAGCTTGTAATGCTTCGATGAAGAGTGTTCATGTTCATTAGCACACAATCCCCTGGTTTCGCACTAATCTGTATTTTAGCGTAGTTATCAGAAAATTTTCTTGGAATACCTACATACTGTGATTGAAATTTTTTCCTATCTGCAAACTTTATATTATTAATTTTTTTTAAATGTGATGATATGCACAATTCCATTGTTCCTTGATTTATATTTGCTTCTGAAATAGGAGCCCAAAGAGTAAGCCCATCAATTTGATTTTGCTTACTATGTAACGCATCCTGAACGTCTTGATGCCAGTCTAATTCATTTGGATTTGCTTGAGGGGTATCTATTCTTAAACATCTAAAAAAATGAGATAAGTTCTCTAACTTTTCATTCATCACTTTCTCAATATTCATTTGAATATTTTTATCAAAAATTAGGTTCTGTAATGCCAAGCTAGTAGTGAGTGAATCATACAAGAAACCTGTCAACTTTGGATTTTTTTTTCGAATAGAAACATATTTTTTTAAAAAATTTTTTTCATTCTTTAAATACTCGACTTTCAATAATCTTCTTGAAAGTATGTTAAATGCTTTTTTTAAACTAAATATTTTTTTTTGAGGTATTATATTTCTAAGTATTACGAAACCTTGTTTTTCATATAATTTACGATCAATATTTATCATGATTTATTATTAATATATGGATACATATTGTCTAAAGGTTGTGCAACAAATTTTCCACTACTTGATAATTTTGATTTTAAGCTTGGAATAATTTCTTGGTCTGCTGATACATGGCAATCTATAATAGCTGGTAGTTTTGTTTTAAATATTTTTTTATTTATTTTTTTTAAATTTTCTAACGAATTACAGCTAAAATAAGGTAATTTGAAAACTTTAGCTAATTCTTTGTAGTTAACAATAAATAACCCATTAGAACTATTTGTTCCAAACCCATTTCCTTTAAAGAATTCCTTTTGAGAATTATTTATAGACATGTATCCGCCATTATTTATTATAAAAATTTTTACGTTAAGTTTATTATAAGAAGTTACACTAAAATCATGCATGTTTGTCATTAACGAACCATCTCCAGTAACACATATAGCTGGAATTTTGTTTTTATTATAAACAGCAGATCCATTAGATGCTGGCAATGCATAACCCATTGTGCCTTGTGATGCTGGGATAATATATCTTTGGTTCTTTTTTATATGTAAGGCTTGACCTAAGATATAGTAAGCTGCCCCAGCATCTGTAACTATCGTACTTTTTGATGGAAGTAATTTAGAAAGTTTATAAATAAATTCATAGTAATTCAATTTAAGTTTATTTCTTAAAAAAGACTCTTTAGTAATATGTAGTTTTTTTTTTAAAGATAAACAATAATTAAACCAAACATTATAAGTTTTATTATTAATTTTTAAATTAGGTAATTTTTTAATGAAATAACCAACGTCACATTTGAATTTTAAATCAATTTTTGGTGTTTTTTTTTTTAATACATTTTCATCAATATCAATTTGAATTTTATAGGCCTTAGGTGCAAACAATTCATGCTCCCAACCGATTGTTTGTGAATGTAAACTGCAGCCTATTATTAATATAAAGTCTGAATTTTGTATTGCAATGTTAGCAGCCCTATCACCTTTTGGACCACAATGTCCAATGAAGCAATTATTTGCATAATAGATGGTATCTTTAGCAAACTGAGTAGTGACAACTGGTATTTTATTTTTTTTTATAAAATTTCTGAATAAACCTACTGATTTAGTTGCTCTTATGCCATGACCAATAAGTATAACTGGTTTTTTACTTTTGCTTAAATTTTTCTCAATTAATTTAAAATTAATATTTTTCTTTTTTTTTAATGGATAAATGAATTTTTTATTTAAAATTTTATTTCTATTTATTGGTGCTGCCTGTATATCTAACGGTATCTCTAAAAAAACAGGTCCTGGTCTTCCTTCATTTGCAATATAAAAAGCTTTATCTAAATAGTATTTTATACTATTTGGATCAGTAATGCGTTTTGTGAATTTGGTTATGGGTTTTAACATTTCTAAACTATTACCTTCAAATGTCCCTATCTGTCTTATTTTTTTTATTTTTGAATATTGAATTGTTTCCCTTAATTTACATTGTCCTCCTATAATCACAATTGGAGAACTATCTTGCCAAGCTGAAAGAATGCCTGTCATAAGATTAGTCATACCTGGACCACTTGTTGCAAAACATACTCCTGTCTTTTGAGATGTTCTTGTATAACCATCTGTTGAAAAAAAAGAAGCCTGCTCATGATGATTGAAAATCAAATTTATATTACTTTTAGATAAAGCATCTGTTAAAAACATCATTCCACCACCTGTGACTAAAAAAATATTCTTTATTTTTTTTTTTTCTAAATAATCGGCAATAAAATATGATACGTTCATTAAATATTTATTTGAGAATGCTCTTGGCTGATTTTCCGATTACTTCTGTGTCAACAGAGAGAACTAAAAATTGAACATTAAATTTTTTAGCTAAACTTAAATAATTTTTATTATTTATCATTAAACCTGAAACTTTACCTTTTGAATTAATTTTTTTTAAAGAACGCTCTATTAGAAGAAGCAATTTTTTATCATCGATATCTTTAAAATTATATTCTTTAGATAAATCGTAAACACCTAAATAAACAATATCAATTCCATTAACAGATAATATATCATCTAAGTTATCTATACCCTCCTTTGTTTCAATAATAATTACTTTCATTAAATATTTATCATTTTTATTAAATTTTTTTGGTAACAAATTATAATTATTAAACTTAGTAAATGGATTAAATCCTCTTGTGCCTTTTGGAGAAAACTCACACAATGAAACGGCTTCTAAAGCATCTTTTTTTGATGATACTTTGGGAAAGACAATTCCAGAACAACCACTATCAAGTGCTGCTTGAATGTTATCGGGATTAAATAATGGTACCCTAACTAATGCTGAACACTTATGCAAATTACAAGAAATTATTGAATTTTTAATATCTTCTTTACTAAAATTACCATGTTCCATATCAAGTATTACAAAATCTAAACCTGATAATGCAAAAATCTCAATAACGACATTATTTGGGATTATTGACCAAATACCTTTTGCTATATTTTTTTTTTTAAATTTATTTTTTAAATTATTAACCAATTATCTATTATATCTATTAGTATTTTTTTTGTTTTTAAAATTGTACATTATATTCATAATTAAATCTTCTTGACCTGCTACTAATTTTTTTTTAGCAATTTCTTTAAAAGCACTTACTTTATCCAATTTAAATTTTTTAGAAAAAAAATTAACTCGCGAGGCAAATCCAGAAAATACACCAAATTGACCACTGACTATATTCATTGGTTCTGAAAAAGATTTGTAATATTCTAATTTATTATTTTTTAGCAAAGATTCAAAATTTTCTGACATTTTATAAACATCCTCTAAATTAATTTCTGATATTAATTTTCTCATTTTTAAAATGGTTATTAAGACTTCTAATTGAGTGTTTCCTGCACCCGCGCCAAATCCCCTTATAGAAGCGTCTAAAATATTTGCACCAGCATTTAATGCCTCAATAGTATTGTAAACGGCACATCCTAAATTATTATGACCATGAAAACCAAAATTAATTTTGAATTTTTTAATATCCAGAAATATTTTTTTGACATCATTTGGCAATAAACATCCAGCGGAGTCCATAATAATGATATTTTTTAAGCCCAAATCTTTTAAAAATTGTATTTTTTCTAAATACTGATTTTTTGAATAAATAAGATGAAACATCATTAATACTCCCCAAGTTTCAACTTTATTTTTTTTACAATATTCTACTTGTTTAACGATTGTATCAATCTCAGTTGAATTACATCCAATTCTAAAAATATCCACTCCACAATCAATTGCTAATTTAAGATCATCAAAGGTTGAAAACCCAGGAATACTATGCACAGATAACTTTGTTTTTTTTAATACACTTCTAGCTTTTTTTAGAGCTTTATTGTCTGAAACGGAACTTCTACCTATAGATAATGATGACGCGCCAAGACCATTACCGTGCCCAACTTCAACTATGGGTATTTTTGCTTTTTCAGCAAATTTACAATATTTGCCAATTGTATCTAAATTTATTGAATGGCTAATGGCGTGATTGCCATCTCTTAAAGTAACATCACTAATAATAATTTTTTTCATAAATTAGTTTGGCAAAGTAAGCTGCTGCTGAAGTTATTATATCTAAATTACCTGAATGAGGTGGTAAATAATCTCCCTGCCCCACAACTCTGATAGTAACTCTAAAAATATTTTTTCTCTCTCCTTGAAATAATTTTATATTGTATCCTGGAATATACACTTTAATTTTTTTATTAACAGCATTAATCCCTTCTTTAATTTTTACCATATCTAATTTAGATAATTTGCTTTTAGTTTCAAAAAAAATAGAATTCATCATATTAACAGGTGGTACGCTCGGATTTAAAATTATAATTACCTTATTTTTTTTTATAGAGGTTAATTCTGAAATTGCATTTTGAGTGTTACAAATATATTCATTTATGTTTTGTCTGGTAGCTTCGCCAGCACTAACAGATGAAATGCTAGAAACGAGCTCTACATATACAATATCTCTTAAAATTTTTTTTAACTCTAAAATTAAAGGTATTGAGCTCTGACCACCACAAGTAATTAAATTGATTTTTTTTGGTATTTTTCTTGAAGAAAAATATGGTATTAAATAATTTCCTATATGTGACGGTGTTAAATTAATATAATAATTATTTTTCAAATAAGGATTTAGGATTTTTTGATTATTTCTACTAGAATCTGCTGAGGTAGCATCAAAAATACAGCTAACATTATCTAAATTTATTTTTTTAATTAATCCTTTGACACCAGTATCAAAATAATTAAATTTTTTTTTTCTACAAAATTTAGCTCCTGATGAAAATTTATTTCTACTAAATATATATATCTTATTAAAAATTTTTTTTTTTTGAAGTTTTATATATAAGTCCAACCCTATTTTTCCAGATCCTAAAATAAAACAATCCATCAATTACCTATTTTTAAAAAAATTTTTTAGTTGCTCAACACTATAATTTAAATGTTCTTCTTCTAATGCTGGATACAAACCAATCCAAAAAGTATTATCCATTATATAGTCTGTATTATAAAGTGATTTATGAATTTTGAAATTTTTATTTTTCATGTAAGGCTGTTTAGTTAAATTTCCAGAAAATAATAATCTAGTTCCAATTTTTTTTTCGTTTAAAAAGTTAATTAATTCATTTCTATTAAATTTATTATTCACTTTTATCGACAACGGAAAGCCAAACCAAGATGGTTCTGTATTCTCTTCTGCTTTTGGTAGAATTAAAAAATCCTCTAAATCTTTCAAATTTTGATATAAAAAATTAAAATTTTTATTTCGTTTGATAATAAATTTTTCAAGACTCTCAAGTTGCGCTAAGCCACATGCTGCCTGCATGTCAGTAATTTTCATATTATATCCTAGGTGAGAATATGTATACTTGTGATCATAGCCAAATGGTAAGTCTCCTAATTTCCAGCCAAATCTTTTATTGCATGTATTGTCTTTGCCTGGTTCGCAATAACAATCTCTTCCCCAGTCTCTAAAAGATTCTGCAATTCTCTCTAATCTTTTACTATTAGTGAAAACTGCACCACCTTCACCCATAGTAATATGATGAGCTGGATAAAAACTTAATGTTGCAAGATCTCCAAAAGTGCCAATATTTTGTCCATTATATTTTGAACCTAATGCATCGCAGCTATCCTCAATTAACCACAAATTATATTTATCACAAATTTCTTTAATCTTTTTAATATTAAAGGGATTACCTAATGTGTGAGCTAACATGATTGCTTTTGTCTTATTATTAATAGCCTCTTCAATCAAATTTTCATCTATATTGTAAGTTGGGATTTTAACATCAATAAAAACTGGAACAGCACCAAATTGAATTATAGGATTAACAGTTGTTGGAAAACTTGCAGCAACAGATATAATCTCGTCTCCTTTTTGAATAGCTCTATCTTTTAATTTAGGAGAGGTTAATGCAGAGAACGCAATTAGATTTGCAGAAGATCCAGAATTTACAGTCAAAAGACATTTAATTCCTATAAAATTTGCTAATTTTTTCTCAAATTGCTCATTAAATCTACCAGTTGTAAGCCACCCATCTAAAGAAGCTTCAACCATATTTTTAAGTTCTAAACTACCAATGACTTTTCCTGTAACTGGCACTTCACTTTTACCTGGTACAAATCTTTTATTTTTAAAATTGATTTGCGAATAGCTATCAACAGATTTAAGAATTTTGTCTTTTATTTTTAGAATATCGTTTTCCATAAACTAATTAAAGTAGTCTCTAATTTGATTTTGAGTCACCTCTAAAATATTTTTATTTTTTTTATCAATGAATTTTTCAAACCATACCGATGTGAGTTTTACACTTTTTACAAGATTATATTTACTTTTCCATTTTAATAATTTTTTTGATTTATTTGAGTTTAACAATAACACTTTGCTCTCTTTGAAATTTTTTTTTCTATTTTTTTGATTTATTATTTTTACACAATTTTGAAAATTTTTATTCATTAAATTTACTACTTTATTTACTGATTTATTACTAGATTTGCTTGGACCAAAATTAAAACTACTACCAGAAGTTATTTGTTTTTTATATAGCTTCATAAGCAACAAAAGATAGCCATATAATACATCAAGTATATGCTGCCAAGGTCTTATCGAATTAGGTGATCTTAAAGTTAGTTTTTGATTTTTTAAAATTGCGCGAAAATAATCAGGTATAATTCTATCTTTAGAAAAATCACCACCACCGATTATATTACCGGCCCTAGCTGTTGCGATGCGAATTTTTTTTTCCTTAAAAAATGAATTATTGTAAGAGTCTACTGCTAATTCAGCACATGATTTAGAATTACTATAGGGATCAGTTCCACCTAAAAGATTATTTTCTTTAAAATATTTATGATTATTATTATTAAAATAAACTTTATCTGTAGTGATAATCAAAGCAGTCTTTATATAACCGAGTTCTCTTAAAATATTAAGAATGTTAACAGTTCCTAAAGTATTTACTTCGTAAGTATACTTTGGATCAGCATAAGATTTGCTTACTATAGGTTGGGCTGCCATATGAATAATAAAATCTGGAGCAAAATTATTTATTGAGTTTTTTAATTTATTATAATCTCTTATATCACCTGTTATAGAGTTATAAGTTATTTCATCTAATTTACATAAATTGAAAAGGTTAGGACTTTTGTTGGGCCTTAACGAGTATCCAACAACTTTCACACCAAGTAAGTTTAAAAAAACTAAAAGCCAACTACCTTTAAATCCAGTATGACCTGTTAAAAAAACTTTTTTACCTTGCCAAAATTTTCTTAAATTATTAAGCTTATTTTTCATCCCATATTTTCCAAGGTGCTTTTTTTAAAGTCCAAAGACTATTCAATCGCCTCATATCTCTCAAGGTATCCATGCAGTGCCAAAAACCATAATGTTTAAAGGCAAACAATATCTTTCTTTTAGCTAATGTTGGTAAAGTATCACTTTCAAATATTGATTTTTTTTTTAAATATTGAAAAATTTTTTTTTCACAAACAAAAAAACCTCCATTTATCCATTTTTCTCTATTGTGATTCTTTTCAAAAAATTTGTGCACTCGATTTCCTTTAAATAAAATTTCACCAAAATGCGGCTCTGGTCTAACAGTGGTCAAAGTGGCCACTGATTTATTCTTTTTATGAAATGCTACCAATTTATTGATGTCCAGATTGGATAAACCATCTCCATAGGTTAAACAAAAAGTACTGTTTACATATTTTTCTACTCTTCTTAATCTTTCTCCAGTATTATTATCTTTACCTGTATTTACCACCTTAATATTCCATGATTTATCAAGTTGCTTATTATTACTGTTAAAATATTTTTTTATTATTTCTATTTTATAACCTCCACAAATTATAAAATCTGAAAATCCAAAAACTGAATAATATTTAATAATATGCCACAAAATCGGCTTTTTGCCGATCTTAATCATGGGCTTGGGGATATAATCGCTTTTCTCCGCAACTCTTGTTCCATAACCTCCAGCAAAAATTATTAGTTTCATTAGAAAAACAACATCAGTTATAAAAAATTTGTAATTATTTGTTTTTTATAGTCTACATCAATCAAGTAATGTCAATTAATTTCGAAAAAAATTTAAATCTTTATTCAAACTTTCATTTTTAAATAAATCTATTAGTTTAGATTTAGATATTGTTTGATTTAGTTATATATTAAGTATTTTATAAATATGATATTTATATTTAAGATAATTAATGATCATACTTGGACTACATTTCGGTCACGATTCTTCTATTTGTTTGCTTAAAAATGGTAAAATTTTAGCCTTTTTAGAAGTAGAGAGAATTAGAAAAATCAAACACACAATAGGTATAAAATATGAAGAAATTGAGCTTCTGCTTAATTCAAATAATCTTCTTGTGGAAGATATAGATTTTGCAACTATTACTTCTACACAGCTAGTCGAAGAAATAATTTTTGACTCAAACAAGTTAGATATTTTATTTGCAAAGCATCCTAAAGATAAATTATTTTCCTATTTATATGATGAGGCAAAAGTTACCCACGAAGAATTTATTAAATCTGGTAAGGGATGGTTAAAAAGTATTTTAGCTAGCACCGACACGTATCACCCTTACAAGTCAATGGTTCCAAAAGACACTAGTATTTTAGACAAAAAATTTTTATTAAATTTTGAGAATTTTATTTCTGCAAACATATGGCAAGAGCAAAAAAAATTTTTTGAAATTTCAAAAACTAAATATACAAATTTAATTAATAAAAATATTCAATATGGCTTTCATTATCCTGTAACTATGAAATTAAAAGACTTAACAATACCTGCATATTTTTTTTCTCATCATTATTCACATCTCGCATTTTCATATTATTTTAGTAATTTCAATAATGCGGCATTACTAAGTAATGATGGTGCCGGAGGAAGCTATGAACCATGGAATGGAGGTGGTTTCTTTGGTTATGGAATTGATAACAAAATTTATATGCTAACACCAAACTCTATTAATGCAGGTGAAATATATGACTATTCATCAATGGCACTTGGTTTTAAATCTGGTGGGGCTGGAAAACTAATGGGACTAGCGGCATATGGTAAGCCAACATTTTATGATAAAAAATTTGTTGGAAATTGGTTTGATAATGAAAAAAAAAATACAAGTGTGTGGATTGATCACTGTCTTAGGATAGCAGAAAAAAATTACAATTTACAAAACTTTGGAAAACAAGATTTAATACTTGATAAAATTAATGTAGATTTTGCAAGCAGTACGCAAAAATTAATTGAGGAAATTTTAAAAAAATCAGTGAATGTACTTAATCAATTATTAATAAACTCAGAAATTGAAACTAAAAACTTATGTTTATCTGGAGGTACTTTTCTTAATTGTCCAGCTAATTCTAAAATATATAATGAAACAAAATATAAAAATATTTTTATTCCTCCTGCATTAGCAGACATGGGGCTTTCAATAGGCTCCTCTATGGCTTTGTTTACCTTATTGGGTTTCAAACAACCGTATGTTTCACATGAAAATATTGCTTACCTTGGATTAAATAGAAGCTGCTCAGAAAAATTAATTATTGAGGCACTGAATAGTTTTAAAAATAAGATAAATTTTTTTAAGACTGAAAATATACACAATCTTATAGCACAAAAATTATCACAAAATTGTATAGTTGCGATTATGAATGGTAAAAGTGAGATTGGTCCAAGAGCATTGTGCCATAGATCAATTTTAGCAAATCCATGTTTTTATGAAAACATAGAAACTGTGAATAAAATTAAAAATAGAGAACATTGGAGGCCATTCGCTCCTGTTATCTTAGAGGGGAAAGAAGAGAAATATTTTAAAAATTGTCCGTTTCCCTCTTATTATATGTTATTTAATGCGGAGGTGATTAACGACAAAATTCCTGCAGTTACTCATATTGATAAAACAGCAAGAATTCAATCTATCAACAATAAAAATGATTATGCTTTTAAAATATTAACAGAGTTTGAAAAAATTACCCAAATACCAGTTCTGCTAAATACCTCCTTTAATGACAAAAACCAGCCTATTATAGAATATCCAATCGATGCTATTAATTATTTTTTAAAATCAAAAATAGATTTTTTGGCAATAGAAAATTTTTTGATATCAAAAAAATGAGATTAAATAAAAAAAAAGAATATAAAATTCAATATTTTTTTAATAATAGATGTATTAATAATAAATCAACTCTAATTCAAAAAATTAGGTTAACCATAAATAATTTAATTAATTTTAAAGAAATTAGAGTACAAAAATCATTTGAAAAACTGAAAGATGAAATTTCAGTTTTAGTATTAAGTTTTAATCACGAAAGAACAATAAAAAAAGCGCTTGAAAGTATTTTGGTTCAAAAAACATCTATACCAGTCAAAATATATTGTTTTGATGATGGCTCGACAGATGAAACTCAAAAAATACTTAAACAATATCAGGATACTCACAAGGGTAGAATAAAAGTAATATCTTCTAAAATTAACACAAAATTACCTTTTGATTTAATTTTAAAAAGTGAAATAAATTTTGATACAAAATACTGGTGTATACTTGAAGGGGATGACTATTGGATTGATGCATATAATTTACAAAAAAAGGTTGAGGTTTTAATAAAGAATGAAAAAATTATTGGCTGTTCTTCAATAACAAAAATGATCAGCAAAGATAAGGTTACTCTAATTCAAGCCCAAAAAGCATTATTTAATAAATCAGATTTAATTAAATATAGAAAAAGCATCCCTCTATATTGCCATACAACTTCTCTTTTGTGGAAAAATTATTATTACAACAAAAAGACGAAGTTGCCATTTCCGAAGCATTTTGGATATTCGGGAAGAGATGGGGATTTTTTTTTATTCAATCAAATGCTAAATAATGATCATCAGATAAAAGTAATACCTGAAGTTTTATCAGTTTATAACTATAACAATCAAGGTGTCTGGAGCAAGCAAACAAAAGAAAATCAAGATAAAATAAATAAAAAATTAACTCATAAGATTTTTTATTATTCTCCTTTAAAATATAAAATTTTAGAAATATATACTTTCTTAATGTTTTTATATAAAATAGTGTTTAGGTATAAAACTTAGTCTAAAAATTTAAAAATTAGACCTATAAATTATTTATAAAAAAGTTTACTTTTAAAATTTAATGATAGCTATAATGCAACCCTACTATTTACCCTTTTTGGGTTATTTCCAGCTAATTAATAAAGTAGATAAATTTATAATATTTGATGATATTAAATTTGAAAAATCAGGATATTTAACTTCCAATAAAATAAAAAATTCAAAACTAATTTTATTTATTAAAAATAGAAATAAAGTATCGATAATAAAAGAAAAGTTTCTTGCATCGGAAATGAAAAATTACGTGAATAAATTAAGAAAAAACCTTATGCAAAATTATGTCTTTTTTAATGAGGATATATTTAATAAATTATTCCAAATCCCAAATAATCTTAGCTATTTTGATTTTATATTTAACCAAATAAAGTATGTATGCAAACTATTAGATATAAAAACTGAACTACTGATTAGTAGTAAAATAATTGATACAACAAATGTAAAATCCCATGAAAAAATATTTGCTATCTGTAAAAAAGTAAATGATATGGATTATGTTAATCCAATTAGTGGTAAAAAATTATATAATAAAAAAATAGATTTATTTAAAAAAAATAAAATTAATTTAAATTATTTTTCGTACCATCCGTATTTAAAAAATAATAAAGACGATTTTTCAATATTGCATTTATTATTCACATATAAAATCTCTGAAATTAAATCAAGTTTATTTGTTTAAATGAAAAATAAATTCGGTGGATTTATTGATAAATCATTTCTTAAAAAGAAAAAGAACAATCTTCCAAAATACTTCTCAAAAAATGGTAGAAGTAGTTTTGATATTATAATAAAATTTGTTAAACCAAAAAAAATATTCTTACCTTACTACGCATGTAAAGACTTATTAAAAGTTATTAAATTAAACAAAATCAATTATGAGCACTATTCTATTGATAAAAATTTCACACCTAAAAAAAAAATAATACTTAAAAAAAATGAATATGCATTATTAATAAATTATTTTGGTATTGAAAACATTAAAAAATCTAAAAAAAACTATATATACGATCTTTCATTGTCTTATTTTAACTCTACTAATAAACTTGGTTTATTCTTTAACTCAGCAAGAAAATTTATATACACATCATATGGTAGTTTTTTATCATTAAAAAAATTTAATAATAAAATTTACTCAGAAAAATTTGATAATAAAGTTTTACTTCCTAAAAATTATAATCAATTTAAGTATAATGAGAAAAATCAAAAAATTATTACTAAATTATTTCCAAATAAATATTTAGATAAACGTCTGGTGTATCAAGATTTTAAAAAAATTAAGAATATTAGAAGAAGAAATTATTATTTTCTTTATAATCGTCTAAAGAATATCAATATATTAAAATTA
>Ga0181553_10003991_pt1 | contig 12667 bp, 12 predicted proteins | sample 011ome_17_FD_133753 | JGI IMG/M metagenome (GOLD analysis project Ga0181553, IMG submission 133753) | Coastal salt marsh microbial communities from the Groves Creek Marsh, Skidaway Island, Georgia - 011502XT metaG (megahit assembly) | ecosystem: Environmental > Aquatic > Marine > Intertidal...
CTTCATAATTTTTTTTTTCTTTAAATTTTTTCATAACTGCTTCCATTGGCTCACTCATGATATTAAGCTTAAAATAACTTGATGCTAATTGTATAATACCTAGTCCTGCTAATTGCTTATAACTTCCAGACGCGGTTAGTTTTAACAATCTATCTCTGTTAACAAGATGAACTTCTATTCCTTTTTCAGGAATTAGTTGACTAGTATTTTTTAGATTAATTCCAAAAAAAATATGTTCTCTTATGTTTGTTCTATTAATCATCAGTCTGAAATCACCAAGATAAACAAAATCTAATGATAAAGATGTCTCCTCTAAAAACTCTCTTTTTGCAGCTTCTATTGGTTTTTCGTTTTTAAGCAATCCGCCTGCTGGAAATTCTAAAGAATATTCATTAATGCTAGGTCTATATTGCCTCACCATTATAAATTCTCCCTCCATAGTCATTACACAACAAATAACAGAGTCTGAACCAGTCATTCTGTAATAAGGACTAGAGCCTGGTTTTTTCACATCAAAGCCTTCCTCAATATTGAAGAAAGGTGTTGAAAAAGTTTTTTTAAAATTAAACGTCATAATTTTTATCGTTTAAGAAATTTATTTCCTTCATTTTTAACTTTTTGACGCCAATAATTAAGAAGATCTAGCATGGTTTTTTCAAATGATATTTCTGGTTTCCAGCCAGTATGATTTTGAAATTTTTTAGTATCTGGTACTTGAAGATCTGCATCAATTGGTCTTAATCTAGACTGATCAATTTTAATTATTAAATCTGATTTTATTGAAGATAAAGATATAAGGTAATTTAGGAGTTCACCTATTTCTAAACTATATGTTCCACCAATATTATAATATTCCCCATTTATAGGTTTCACTGTTAATAGCATAAAGTAGGCCCTTACTGCATCTCTAACATCTGCGATAGTTCTCAAACTTTTGAGATTACCAACATGAATAATCGGTTTAATATATCCTGCCTCAGCTAAAGCTATTTGTTTTGCAAAAGATGATTCTGCAAAGACATCACCTCTTCTTGGCCCAGTATGTGTAAACATTCTGGTTGTCATTACTCTCATATTATATGCCTCAGCGTAAAAACGACCTATAAGATCTGTTCCAACTTTTGATATTGCATATGGCGACGCCGGATGAAAAGTACATTCTTCGTTAATTGGTAATTTTTCTTTTGGAACTCGACCAAAAACTTCAGATGATGAACATATATGAATTAATGCTTTAGGTGAGTATTTTTTTAAGGACTCCAAAACTCTATTCGTTCCCTGAATATTTGTATCCATAGTATCTATTGGAGAATCAAAACTAGTTTTGGGAAATGATTGTGCAGCAAGATGAAAGACATAATCTGGTTTGATTTGTTCAATAGCTTTATCAATAGATATGCTATCTCTTAAATCTCCATAAACTAACTTAATTTTTTTATTTTCATTAATATTTTCAATTAAATGGGAAATATTATCCAGAGAGCTTCTCCACCTGATTAGACCTACTATATCCCAGTCAGAATTATTTATTATGTAGTCTGCTAAATGAGAGCCTACCATACCAGTTATTCCAGTAATAAATGCAATTTTATTTTTTTTCATTTTTTAAAATAATTTTTTTTAAATTTATACTCATCTTCATTATCTAAATACCATTTCCAAGTTTCTTTAAGACCATCTATTAATGATGTATTAGGATTATAATTTATTGTTTTTTTAGCCAAGGATATATCCATAAGTCTCTTAGGCCATCCAGATGATTTTGTTGTATCAAATTCATAATTAAATTTTAAAAAAGAATGGAGATTTTCTACTAATTCTTTTATTGTTACCGCTTTTCCACTTCCAAGATTTAAATATTTACCTTTAGTGCCATAAAATAAAGCTTGAATGGTTCCTTCTGCAACATCTCTCGAAAAAGCAAAATCTCTTACGGCAGAACCATCCCCCCATATTTTCATTGGATTTTCCCCGGATCTTATTCTAGACATAAGACTAGGTATAACCATAGCATTTTCGGGATCAAAATTATCACCAGGGCCATAAACATTACAAGGTCTTACTATTGAATAATTTTCTAAATTGTATTGAATTTGATAAGCTTTTATTTGCATTTCTGCCATTCTTTTAGCCCAGCCAGGGTACATATCCATTGGTGGTTTTTGTTCCTCATCATCACTTTCAACAAATATATCATTACTGCTGTATGCTCCAATTGAACTTGTATAAACTAATTTTTCAACGTTATTTATCCTAGAAGCCTCGAGTACGTTAGTGTTAAACATCAATAAAGGAACAAAAAAACTGGCAGGCTGTTCTTTAGTAACTTTAACAGAACCCTTTATGCCAGCAACATGAAATACAAAATTCATATCTTTCGTTTGCTGCTTGCAAAACTCAAAACTTGTTAAGTCACCATAAACATGATCTATTTTATTATGAATTTTAATTTCATCTAACGAAATTACCTTAACGTTAGCTTCTGCTTTTAAAAGGAGCAAGGCTATTTCTCTTCCTATCATTCCTGTGCCACCAGTAATTAAACAGTTTTTACCCTTAAAAGATTTTAAAATATTTTGATCGATCATAAATTAAGAAACCTTATCTAATAAACTTAAAATTTTACGATTAACTTTGTTTTGTTTCATAAAATTTTTTTTTAGAAAGACCTTGTTTCGCCACCATCAACACAAATCTGTGATCCATTAATAAAGCCTGACATCTCTGAACATAAAAAAGCAACTAAGTAAGCTATTTCCTCTGGTTTTCCCATTCTTCCTACTGGAATATTTTCATCAATATTTTTTAAAAATTGACTCCTATTATTTTTTTTTTCTTTTTCAGAACCTGTTCCTGGAATATATATGTTTCCTGGTGCAACAGAATTAAATGTAATTCCATCTCTAGCAAGATATTTTTTCATCGATAAAGTTTTCATTAAAGAAACTTCAGATGCTTTAGCCATGTTAAACCATGGCCTACCTCCTCCTTCCTTACCATATATTGAGGTTATTGTAATTACTCTTCCCCATTTTTTTTTCCTCATGTAAGGTATACATTTTTTTGTGAAAATGATTGCTGCTCTTGCGTTTTTATTATAAACTTCATCCCACACATTTAAATCTGTTTCTTCGACAATTTCTTTGCCCCATCTACCTCCACCCCCAACATTGTTGATTAAAATATCTATATGACCATATTTTTTCTCTGCGAGATTAAATGCATTTAAACAACTCGATTTATCAAGAGCATCAAACTGAATAGGGAAATTTTCAATCCTCAGATCATCAAGAATTATCTTTGTTTTTTTAAGTCTATCAGAATTTCTAGAGCAATAAATTACCTTGCAACCATATTTTCCAAGAATTTTTGTAATTTCAAATCCAATTCCATGACTTCCTCCACTAATAAAAGCAATTTTACCTGCTAATTTATAATCTAAATGTTTCATTCGTTAATACTTTTGCGTCATGTTTTATCTTGGTTTCCACACTATTAGATTATAGCCCTCCATAAAATAAGAGCCAAAATATAATCTCTTTATTTTTATAATTTCAATTTTATCTTGATTTTCTAAAGCTTTAAGTTTTCCTATTAATCCAGATGAATATCCTCTTTTACCTTGAAATTTTTTAGCAAGATAATCAACAAGACAATTGTCTTCATATAATTCAATTGCTGGCTCAGTATGAATACAAATGGAAGGTTTTTGAGAAATAAAAAAATTTAATATTGGATCCAAATTACTTGCTAATTGTTCAAGAGCTCCAAAAGTATAAACTGCGGAATTTGGAAAAATTTTATATGAATAATCAGGTCTAAGCATATCAAATAAATTACCTTGAAGTGGAATTTTTTTACTTTTCGATATCTCATTTACTAAATCTACTGCAGATTGTACAAAATCAGAACCAAAAAGTTTTTTTTTTGGAAAAATTTTATTTACATGAAGTAAGTTAAAACCAGTTCCACAACCAAATTCATATACATTATCAACTTGATCGAAAAATTTTTCAATAAACCATTGCCTATAAATTTGAATAAAATTTAATTCAAAATTATCATCTAATGTAAATACAAACTTTTGATTTAATCTTATGGGATTGCCTTGTCGAACAAATTTTGGTGTTAAAGATTCTTCTTTAAAACCACTTTCTATATATGATTGAAGGTTTTCATTCCATCCTTTAAACCATACCTCTTTTCTTTCACTTGCTCCTATTATTTGTTTATCAGAATCAATTTTAAGAAGCATATTATAAATTAGTTGCTCATTTTCCTCTTTTGTAGGCAGCCTATATCTAAAATTTAAATCAGTTATTTTTTTATACAATTCACTTGAAAAATTATTTATGTCGTCATCAAAAGATTTTGCAAAATCTTCAGCTTTAAAAATTAAAGGGAATTGTTCAGATTTCATATTATTTTTAAATTTTTTAATTTCAAAAAGGACCTTTAAATTTTATTTCATGTGAGTATATGATAAATTCTTCTAATGATGAAATTTTTAATTTAAGCATGTTTTCTACAATTTTTACAATATCAAAAGCATTTGGGTAAAAATGATTTTCTAAATTCCTTGCCGTAGGACATGGCATGTTTTTAAATCCTGCTCTCTTAATCGGAGATTTTAACGAAGTTATGCAGTTTTCTTGAATTCTAAATGCGATCTCTCCACTTAATCCAGATGTAAGCCAATCATTATCCGCTATTATGCATCTTCCGGTTCTTCGCACAGACTCAAAAACTTTATTCAAATTATTTAAAGATTCTGATGATCTTAGATCAAACAAATCAACAGTAACACCATGATTTTTCTTAAGAATTTTGCATGCCATAGATGCTTCTACATTCATCCAAGATGTTGCTACAATTGTTACATCTTTCCCAGAATTTAGTTTAGAAGGAAAATTGTAATTTGTTTTATCTAAATCTTTTCTTAACTCTTCTTCTTGCCAGTACAGCCATCTATGCTCAAAAGATATTACTGGTGAGTCATTTTTTATCGCATTTTTAATCATACCTTTTGCATCACTAGGTGTTGTTGGCATAATAATTCTTAATCCTGGAATCTGAGAAAATAATCCATGTAAAGATTTTGAATGCTGGTATCCTTGACCCCATCCTCTTCCAACTACAGCCCTAATAAGCAGAGGACATTTCAATTTACCATTAGACCCAAAAGTAGCTGATGAAATCATATTTATAATTTGATTGACTGCCAATAACATAAAATCAACTCTAATATGAACTTGAATGGGTCTCATGCCTGAAAGAGCAGCTCCAAGAATAAGCCCTGTTGTAGCTTCCTCACTTATTGGGGTCGTTATAATCCTGCTTTTTCCATATTTATCTTCTAATCCATTTAGAGAACCAAACATTTTCGTTTCCCCGCCAATTACAAAAATGGATCTGTCTAATTTCATTTCCTCGTCTATAGCTTGTTTTATAGCTTCACTATAAGATATTTTTTTGCTCATTTTTTACTAATAAAAAACCTTTTTTTTAAGATCTTTAACGTCATTAAATTCATCATTTCTAGCCTTCTGATATGATTTGATAACAAGTTCTTCAATTCTTTTTTTTATTTTATATAATTCTTTTTTATCAAATCCAATTTTTAACATTTTTTTAAATGTGTTTTCCCATGGAAGTTTCTTTAAAAATTTATTATGAGTTTCTTTAGATCTATAGTTTGATTTTTCGAAAGAATTTATATTATCAATCTCAAAATCATTTTTTATTCCTATATGTTGTAAATATCTATAATATTTCATATGTAAGAACACTGGTGAATTTTTTTCTTTAATCAAATCTTTTGCTTTTTCAGATATTTTATAAGCTTGAATTGCATCTGGATTGCTACTGTATAAATATTCACATTTATAAGATTTTATTAATTCTTTTATTGATTTAAAGCCCTGTCTAGCCTCTTTATTTAAATCAACAGCTAAATCATTATCTAAGCAAACAAATAAAATAGGTAGCTTGAAAAGAGATGCCATATTTAATGTTTCATAAAAAACACCCTCTTCAATTGCTCCATCGCCAAAAAAAATTGTGGTAAATTTTTTTTTTTTTAATGTCTTGTTAGCTAGAGCGGCGCCTAGAGAAAGTGGCAAAGTACTTGCAACAATTGCGCTAAGGTTTAGTAAACCATTATTAATTGATGACATATGCATTGATCCAGCTATTCCACCATTAGAACCAGTTTTCTTTCCAAGTAATTCAGCAAAGAAGGAATAGGGATCTCTAGATGCAGCTAAAAACAAAGAATGTGATCTATAATATCCAAAAAAAAATGAGTCAAATCTCAAGGATTCTACAACACCTGTTATACAATTTTCATCTCCAAAAGACATATGCATTGGCGTTTTCATCTCATCTTGATTATAAAATTTAATAATAATTTTTTCAGATGCTGAGATAAGAGACGTTACCTCAAATAGTTTTTTAAAAATTTTATTTTCAGTCAATTTCACTAGAAAGGACCTTTGAAATGTTTATAAAAATCAGTCATAGATTCTTTTTTAGGAAGATCTATTACCGCATCATCTCCGTTAACCATCTTATTAACAGTATTGCATATATCGTGAACATCAGGATAATACATATCCTCTAAAGCTTTTGCTGTAGGACAAGGTGTTGAAACCATTCCCATTGATTTAGTAGGAGCCTTAAGCACTGATGGATTGTATTCATTAACAATTCTATTCATTTCAGCACAGACGCCATATTCTGGCCAAGATGTATCAACTATAAGCATTTTTCCTGTCTTTTCGACACTTTTGCATATCATTTCTTTATCAGGATGAGAAATAGAATGAAGATTGATCAATTCAACAGAAATACCATTCTTTTCAAGATGATTTAAAGCTCTCTTTGCCTCTAAAACCATCACTGAAGTAGCTATGATAGTTATATCAGATCCCTCTTTTTCTAATTTAGATCCAAAAAGAGGATGCGATAGTTTTGCTTTATCATCATCAAAACTTAATTCATATAACAATCTATGTTCCAGCATAACTACTGGACCTTTATGTTTTTGAATTGCATATCGATAACTTTCAATTATTGAACTAGGATCAGCTGGCATAACTACTACCAATCCTGGAATGTGAGCCATTAATGATTGTAAGCTTTGTGAATGCTGAGCTCCTTGACCCCAACTTCTGCCTATAACCATTCTGTACATACTTGGAATTTCAAATAATCCTCCAAACATATATTTATACTTTGCAGCTAAATTAATTAATTGATTAAAGATAAGTAGTCCAAAATCAGCCCTAATATGAGTGTTTATAGGATAAGCTCCATTCAAAGCAGCTCCTATGCAAATTCCAGCGACAGAATCCTCTGACAATGGTGACTCAATAATTCTGTTAGGATATTTGTCTTTAAAACCTACAATCGTGTCAAATATTCCTTTAAAATCTGTTACACCCTGGCCAATAATTAAAGAATAGGGTTTCTTATCCATAGCTTCTTGCATTGCTTCTTTAAGTGCAGCTTTATAAGTTTTAGACATCGGATAAAAGATCCTCTCTATCTGGTAGTGGAGCATCAATACCAAACTTTACTGCATCATCAACTTCTTTTTTAATTTTATCTAAAAACTCCGAATAAAGTTTTTTATTGGAGATAAGTGGATCTAGTTTTTTCCATTTATTAATTTCATTTTCATTTCTATATCCAGAAGAAAAATCTTCTCCTGGCCCAACGTGCTCTTTATATCTAGCAGTATTAATTTTTAAGAAAACTGGTCTCTTAGAGCTTCTAATAGAATCAATGACTATTTTTGATTTTTGTTTAATTTTCAAAAAATCATAACCCTCATCAATTTCATAATATGGAATACTATATGAATTAACTAATGACTTTAAGGAAAATGACTGTCTTTCAGATTTAGGTGAGTGAACTGCAAGATTATTATCTTCACACAAGAATAAAACTGGAACTTTATAAAGAGAAGCAAAATTTAAAGACTCGTGCATGACACCTTGTTCAAGTGCTCCATCACCAAAATTAGTTACAAAAATTCTTTTTTCATTTTTAATTTTTGATATAAGTGCTGCTCCCACGGCATGTGAAATTGTAGAACTAACGACTGCTGAGGCTCCTATAATACCCTGATTTGGTGATGCTAAATGCATAGAGCCTGCTTTTCCTTTGCTTTGTCCTGTTTTCTTGCCCATTAACTCTGCAAAAAATTCTTTTATTGGACCTCCTTTAGCCAAATAAAAAGCATGGCCTCTATAATTTATAAAAACCCAATCATCTAAATTTAAATTTGCACAAATACCAACCGCAACTGCTTCTTGTCCTATAGATAAATGAACTGGGCTTTGAATTAAGTCACTTGGATATAGCTCAATAATTTTTTCCTCAACTAACCTAATTCTCATAGCTTGATAAAATAAACTTCTATAAGTTTCTGATGTATTTAAATTTATCATTAGTATTTTTGTTAAAAATTTTAATTATATATCTACTATCATTGTTTTATTAGAATAATACCTCATTTTTCCCATTTGGCAGCCAGAATAATTTTTTTTTTCAAGTTGAGATTTGGGAGTCCCCAATTATTACTTTTTATAAAATTCCCACCAAATAATAATCTTCTTAAATTTGCCACTAAATAATACCTATAGACTGATCTTGTTTTAACATTGTTTATTCTTGTTAAGGGCAAGTTTAGAACTCCCATAATTATTCTATATGTTATTTTCACAAAATTTTGTAATTTATTTTTTTTACTAACTACAAAAAGTTTTTGAGATAAATTATTTTTTAAAGAGGTTTGATTGTGTTTCATTCTTAAGCTGTAAATATTTGGATGAGTAATCTTATAAATACACAATTTTTTTTTGAGATATACTTGTTTAGCTCCAGATCCTATTGCTGCATATAGGACCTCACCATCAGTTCCAATTTCAAAAACTTGTTTACTTTCAGGCACTCCTTTTATTACAATCCATTTATTTCTACTCATCAATATAAAATCCCCACAAGCTTTTGTATGAAAAGAGTTTTTAGGTGATGTTTTTCGCACTAAAATATTATTTTCAAAATAATTTTGCCAATTTTTAGGAGGTGGAAAATCTATCTCAACATCAACTCTATCTAATCTATAAACTTTATCTTCTCTTAACGTTTTTTTGCTCAGAAAATCAACTAATTCTTTCGAGTAAAATGTGTCTCCAGTTTTTAAAACAACAAACTTTCCTCTACTTCTTCTGATCCCTACATTAAATGCAGCCTCTGTAACTAAATTCCTATTTTCATGACCTTTGTATCTTAAATGAATCGCTTTTTTAACTTCATATATATATAAAGTCACATTTTTTGATTTCTTTTTTACATCTATTTTTTTTATTAGTTTTTTTTTGGGATTAGGAGAATTCCAATCAACTATTATTATTTCTGAGTCTAAATTATTTTCATTTAATTGATCTATTAAAATATTTAAAGAAAAGTTTAGTTTTTCTATAGCGTTAGGTGAGTAATTATCATTTCTAAAAGGAATAACTATACTTAAATATGGAGTTACAGAACTATATTTCATAATAAATTAAAAGTTCATTGTTTTCTAAATTTTTAATAAGATATTTACAATTTATCAGAATAATTTTCTCAAAATTAAATTTTTATTTAGAAAAATTTAACATTCATTAATATGAATATACTTTTGAAAGTTTTAACTTTTCAATCATATTATTCATCTGGTCTAAATATGTTTTTTTCTACAATCTGACAACAAAGATGCCCAATTAAGATATGACACTCTTGGATTCTGGCAACATTAGTAGACGGCACTTTAATACACTCACACAATTCATTTAAAGCTCCTCCAGTTTCTCCTGTAAATGCAACTATTTTCATTCCTTTTATTTTGGCTGTCTTAACTGCTTCAATTAAATTTGTACTATTGCCAGATGTGGAAATTGGAATAAAAATATCTTTATTTGAAGCTAAAGCTTCAAGCTCTCTTGAAAATACATCTTTATAATTATAATCATTACTAATAGCACTCATACTAGAACTGTTCGTTCCAAGTGCAACAGCAGGCAAAGCGCTCCTATTAAATAAAAATCTAGAAATAAATTCTGCTGCAAGATGTTGGGAATCTGCAAAACTTCCACCATTTCCGGCAAAAAAAATTTTTTTACCCTCTTGTAGACATTTTACTATTGATGCTGATGCATTCTCAATTTGAATAATCAAATTTGAATCTAGAATTTTTGATTTAATTTCAATACTTTCTTTTAGGCCATTTTTAATGATTTGCTGTGTTGAATTTTTCATAATTTAATTATTACTCTTTATTAAAAAAAAAATCAGCTTTTTTTAATGACTTTGGTGTGCCTATATCAATAAATTTTCTATTTTCTATTATAAATGCTTGAACATTCATATATAAAATCTTTGGAAAAAAGTCTTTTTCTAAAGAAACAGGTTTGTTATTATTAATCCTTTTAATTATAGTCTTTTTCATTACATAAACCCCAGCATTAATAAAATGATTTTTATTTTTATAATTTTTAGTTTTTTCAATAAATTTTATTATTTTCATATTTTGATTAAAAGAAATTAAACCATATCTTTCTGGATTATTATTTTTTAAAACAGAAATAGTAACATCGGCTTTATTTAATTTATGTTGCTTAATAAGATTTGGAATATCAAAATAACAAAAGGAATCTCCATTCAAAATAACAACATCTAGTCCAGAGATTTTTTTATATGCACTTCTTACTGCTCCAGCTGTGCCTCTTAAATTATCCTCGATAAGGTATGATATTTTAATTCCCCACATGGATCCATCACCAAAAAAATCTATAATTTTTTCCGGCTTATATCCTAGACAAAATATTATATTATCAACTCCCTGATTTTTCAGTCTTTCCACTATTTTTAAAACAAATGGATTTTTATTAACTTTTAAAAAAGGCTTTGGAGTATTTTTAACTATACTTCCAAGTCTACTCCCAATTCCTCCAGCTAAAATAATTGCTTGCATATCTTTTCTATTAATTTAACAGCTAATGTTAATTAAAATAATAATCTTTATACCAATCAACAAAATTTTTAATACCTTTATTAATTGTGGTTGATGGTTTAAAGCCCACCCATTCTTCCAAAGCAGAATTATCAGCATTTGTTGATTTTACATCTCCTTTTTGCATTTCCATAAAATTAACAATTGCTTTTACTCCAAGTAATTTCTCAAGAGTTTTGATATACTTTATTAAAGAAACAGGGTGACCGTTACCAATATTAAATATCCTATAAGGAGCATTGCCAAATGATCTGTTAAATTTAAGTTTATTTTTATTGTCAAAGCTTGTGGCTGGTTTATCTAATATTTTTATAATTCCTTCAGTAATATCATCAATATAAGTGAAATCTCTATCCATTTTACCATTATTAAATACATCGATTGGTTTTTTATTTAAGATATTTTTTGAAAATTTAAATAGCGCCATATCAGGACGGCCCCATGGACCATAAACAGTAAAAAATCTTAAACCAGTCGATGGAATCTTGTAAAGATGGCTATAAGCATGTGCCATTAGTTCATTTGATTTTTTTGTTGCCGCGTATAAGCTTAATGGACAATCCGTAGAATGATCTTCAGAAAAAGGCGTCAATTTGTTTGCTCCATAAACACTTGAACTGCTGCCATATACTAAATGCTCGATTTTAAAATTTCTGCAATTTTCTAAAATATTTGAAAATCCAATCAGATTTGATTGAATATATTTATCGGGGTTTTCAATTGAATATCTAACTCCTGCTTGAGCTGCTAAGTGAATTACTTTTCTAGGTTTTATTTTAAGAAAAATTTTACTAATTGCGTCTTTATTAACAATGTCAACTTTATAAAAAGTAAATTTTTTAAATTCTTTAAGTTTTTTTATTCTAGCTAATTTTAATTTAGTATCATAATAATTATCTATAATATCAACTCCAATTACCTCTTCTCCACGCTCTAGAAGAAATTTTGCGCTATGCATACCTATAAACCCAGCTGCACCAGTTATGATTATTTTCACAATAAAAACATTATCCTAAAATTTTTATTAGTAAACCTAAAAGGTATTTTAGTTAATCAATAACTAAATCTAAAATTTTACGTTATATGTTTAAAGATACTTTAAAGCCTCAATTAAACTATGAATTTCTATGAAATCACTAAATTTTTTATTTTTAACTTTATTTCTATTTAAAAGAATATTAGTTTTAACCAATGCTTTAATACCTGCTTCTATATCAGATATTTTGTCTCCAATTAATATTGACCTATCCATGTCTATATTAAAGTCTTTTTGAGCCCTTAAAAGCATTCCTGGATTAGGCTTTCGATCATAAGAGTTCTTTAAATATTGACCAATACCTTCTGTTGGATGATAGGGACAATGATAGACAGCATCAATATTACAGTTATATTTTAAAAAGATCTCTTTCATATATTTGGTAATTTTAAAAAAATCATTTTTAGAAAAAATTTTTCTTCCTATGCCTGCCTGATTGGTAACAATAATAATTTTATAACCACTTATAACTGCTTGCTTAATTAAAGTCTGGATATTATCAACTAAATGAAATTTATTAGTTTCATATACATAACCGTAATCTTCATTTATTACCCCGTCTCTATCTAAAA
>Ga0181553_10003995_pt1 | contig 12663 bp, 9 predicted proteins | sample 011ome_17_FD_133753 | JGI IMG/M metagenome (GOLD analysis project Ga0181553, IMG submission 133753) | Coastal salt marsh microbial communities from the Groves Creek Marsh, Skidaway Island, Georgia - 011502XT metaG (megahit assembly) | ecosystem: Environmental > Aquatic > Marine > Intertidal zone...
CGAGAAAGCTTGAAGTTGGCCGCGGTGCGATTGCTCAACCGGTCTGGCTATCACCAGATTCGGATTAAAGACGTGACTGCTGAAGCCGGAGTTGCCACAGGGCTTTTCTATCATTACTTCAAAAATCTTGATGCATTGGTTAGAGAGGTCATGGACGAACACATGGCCCGGTTTGAAGCTACGAACGAGATTGAAAAAGACGTTACGCGCGGCGCGTGGCTCGAGCGAATGAAGTCCCACTACCGACTGGTTGTAAAAACCTATGCTGAGCAGCCGGGTCTGATGCGATGCATAAAACAGTACGCTGCAGACGACCCAGAGTTTAGAGCGAGATGGCATGCCTCCTACAACAAGCGAATGCAGCTGTTAGTCGAAGCTTTCCCTCGGGTTATGCCGGATTCCGATCTCGAGATGAGAGAGATCCAGATACTGGTGCTGGGTCTGGGTGGCATCGGCCAAAATTTTTTGGATGAGTACTACATCGAGCGTAATCCAGAGCTGGTTGCTCAGAATTACTCGCAAGAAGAGCTGTCGGAGTGGCTTGCAGCCCTGTTTTATCGAGGCTTTTTCGCTGCAAACCCTTCGGAATCGAGTTTGGATTTGGCGAGATCACTGAGTACAGTCAAAAGGAAAGTGTTATGAATTTTGATGCCGAGCTGCGAGCGTTTGTGAACAAGCCGGTTGGTCCTTTTATTGGGTGGGATGCGGTTGAGGCGGGAATGATCCGCCACTGGTGCGATGCCATGGGTGACGATAACCCAGTCTACAGGGATCAGTTGGCGGCTCGTGATGCGGGCTATCAAGACATGGTCGCACCGCCCACGATGTTGCAGGCTTGGGGGATGAAGGGATTCCGAAATGCGTTTCCTGCGGGCTCAGATACTCGTAACCCATTTGCTGTTCTTGAGTTTCTTGAGGCGAAGGGTTTTCCAGCGGTTGTGGCGGTAAATTGTGAACAAGAGTATGGAGAGCCACTCAAGATTGGTGATCGGGTGTATTTTCACTCGTACATCGAGTCAATTTCTGATCTTAAGACTACAGGTCTCGGAACCGGTTACTTTGTGACTGAAGTATCGACCTACATGAATCAGCGGGATCAAGTTGTGGGTACGATGAAATTCCGAGTATTTAAGTATAAAGCGGCCGAGCGGTCGAATTCAGCGGATTAAAGAGGGTTAATATGGACTATTCGGTCTGTGAAGATACACAAGCAATTGTTGACTTGAGTCGTAAGATATTCGCCGATGCGGTCGATGATGCGGCCCTCACTCAGCACGATGGCCAAATCGATCAGACGCTGTGGCAAACCTGTGCTGACGCTGGATTGATCGGTCTACACATGCCGGAATCAGCGGGAGGCTTAGGGCTCAGTTTTGAGACTTTGTGTCGCGTTTTAGAGCAGCTTGGCAGAATTAACGCTCCCATCCCCTTGCTTCAATCGGCGCTAGCCGGAACTGTGGTGGCAAAAAGTCGTTGCTGTGGAAGTGTTGATTCCGTTCTCGCCGGCGATGCGTGCTTTGCCTTGTCCCTGTCTGATGGGTTGACTGTGGCAGACGGACGCGTTTTGGGCGTTGTGGATGCTGTCGCCTACGCGGACACCGCTGCGGCTATCGTACTCCGTTGCGATCAGCAACTCATTGTCGTTGATCGAGCTAACTGCAATCTGATTGAGCCTCAAAAACTGTCGAGTGGTCTACCCGCGGCGCAAGTTGAGTTGGATTTGACTTTTGATCAGGTCGATTTTTTAGAGGGTTTAGCGGAATTGGAGAGCAAGCTTAAAACCGCAACGGCGTGGCTGACGCTTGGCGTTTTGAGCGAAGCGCTTGCAAGAACCGCATCCTACACGGCCGAGCGTAAGCAATTTGCTAAGCCGCTCGCCACGTTTCAGGCGGTCGCTCATCGCGCCGCTAATGGGTATATCGATGTAGAGTGCCTTCGCGGTGTTGCAGAGCAAGCGGCGTGGCGTATCGATGAGGGCAAGTTGTCGAGTTTAGAAGCGAATATGGCCTATTGGTGGGCCTGCGAAGCCGCCCATAGAACGGTGCATACGACGCAGCATTTACACGGCGGTATGGGCGCCGATTTGACCTATCCGATTCATCGGTTTTTCTTGAGAGCCAAAGAGCTTGAGTTTTCTTTGGGTGGTGCAGAACACACTTTGGCAATCGTGGGTCGAGAATTGGTTACACAGGCGCCGGCGGAGCGCAGACTGCAATGCTAAACGTGCAAGCCATCGCGGTCGGGGACGCTCTTCCCGAGCTCGTCATCGATATTACCCCCAGTCTGATTGTTGCGGGGGCCATTGCCAGTCGTGATTATCAAAATGTGCATCACGATAAAGACGCGGCACAGGCTCTGGGTTCCCCGGATATTTTCATGAATATCCTGACGACCAATGGCCTGGTCGGGCGCTTCGTAACAGATTGGTCTGGGCCGCACGCACGATTGAAGAAAGTATCGATACGTTTGGGAGCGCCCAATTTTCCGGGGGATCGGATGAGGCTCACGGGTGAGGTTTTAGCTGTCGATCGAGAGAGGTGCCGGTTTGAGATATCTATTAAAGGCGAAAATCGTCTGGGGTTTCACGTTACAGGTTCTGTCGAAGTTGAGTTCCCCCTTGAAAATAATGATGCTTAGATTGAGTCAAGCCAACTATGGCGAGTACGAAGGCCCTAGCGCACCGACTAATCCAGGCGGAGCTTTTACCCCATATGTAGTAGCGCGTTGTGGGGCTTTTGCCTATGCACGGCAGAGTAAAGACGTTAGTTTTGCTGCATTGAGCGCTGTGGATAGATTCACAGCGGATTCAGCGGGAATCGCATTGTAGATAAAAGGCTTGGGTATGGCGCAGGGATACGAAAACTTACTGTCGGACGGAAAAATTGGGTCGATGACCCTCAAAAATCGCATGGTGGTTGCCGCGATGGGGGCAAACTTTGGTGAGCTCGACGGCAGCTCGGGCGATCGGGTGAAAGCGTATCATGAAGCGCAAGCAGCTGGCGGAGTGGGTTTGATTATCTCCGGCGCCTGTGGGGTTGCTTACCCGGTAGGTTGTGTCCAGCCCAATCAGATCGCAATTTCAGATGATAGATATATCCCAGGCCTCAAAGCCGTTGTGGATGCAATTCACGCCAAGGGCGGTAAATTTGCAGTGCAACTCCATCACGGCGGTTTGGTAGCAGCTGAAGATACCGTGCATGGAAGACCTCTTTGGTGTCCATCGATTCCAGGGCCTATGGAAGGCGATTTCGTCGATGGTTTTCTTATGGAGGAATTGGCTGCTTTTGCGGGTGGTGGCATGCCGACTTTCAAGGTGGTCGACAAAGACGATATCGCCTTGGTTGTGCGTCAGTTTGCTGAGGGCGCTCGACGCGCAATCGAGGCCGGCTGTGACGCTGTTGAAGTGCACGGAGGTCACGGTTACATCTTGTCCTCATTTCTCTCACCGAAGACCAATCAACGCACAGACGAATATGGCGGCAGCGATGAAAACCGCGCGCGCTTCATTTGCGAGGTCGTTCGCGCAGTCAGAGCCGAGGTTGGACCAGATTATCCTATTATCGTCAAGATTGATTCGCGCGAAGTCGGTAAGAAGGGTGGAATCACGGTTGAGCACGCCAAAGTGACGGCGAAACTGCTGGAGGAGGCCGGTGCGGACGCGCTCACGGTTTCTGCCTACCACGACGGCGGGCAGGGTAAGTTGCACTCCGCATCAAATATTCCGCATGAAGAGAATGCGAATGTCGCTGCCGCAATCGCCATCAAGAACGTGGTCTCCATTCCCGTAATTACATCGGGCCGGATTGAACTCGAAGTCGGTAATGAGGCGCTCGGACGCGGCGAATACGACTACCTCATGATGGGGCGAAAACTGCTTGCAGACCCTGATCTTCCCAACAAATTGGCGCAGGGTCGCCCAAATGATATTCGCCCTTGTGTCTACTGTTACACCTGCGTAAGCGCCATTTACAAAGTTGAATCGATGCTCTGCGCTGTCAATCCTGAGCTCGGTGTGGAGTATCAGCGCCCAACCCTGATTACGAGCGACAGGAAGCATATTGTCATTGTCGGTGGTGGTCCGGGTGGGATGGAAGCCGCGCGACGTCTGGCACTAGCGGGTCAGAGAGTGACCCTGTTAGAGAGAGGCCCCGTTTTGGGAGGGACACTTAGATTTGCCGGTCTCGCGTATGAGCCTAATCAGCGACTATTGAATTGGTTGATTAAAGAAGTCAACTCACTTGATATCGATATTCAATTGAACACCGAGGCGACGCCAACCTTGTTAAAAAGTTTGAATCCAGATGCGGTAATCACCGCCGTGGGCGCCCGACGATTCATGCCTGAGTTGCCAGGTAATGACCACAAGCATGTCTACAGTGGCGAAGACATGCGACGTTTGATGTTGGGGGATTTTGATTCTTCGCTTACAGCCAAAACGTCGGTTTTGACTCGCAGCTTAGTTGCGATGGGCAACTTAACGGGCTTGATACGGAACTTAGACTTAGTGCGGCGTATTTCACATTTTTGGATGCCTCTGGGAAAACGCGTCGTCATCATCGGTGGTGACTTAGTGGGTTTAGAGCTAGCTGAATATCTGATTGATCGAGGTCGGCAGGTCACAGTGCTGCACGAAGAGCCACGCATGGGAGCCGGTCTCACCTTGGTTCGTCGCCTCCGGCTTCTAGCGGAACTTCGCGAGCATGGTGCATTGCTGGAACGGGGTGTCTCCGGGGTCGCAATTGAAGGGCAAACTGTGCATTACGCCGATGAGAAGAAGAACGCGAAATCAGTCGATGCGGATTCAGTCATCGTTGCTCGTGGCGCTGAAGCAAACGGTGGGCTGTCTGAGTCTTTATCCGGCCTTGGTGTCCCCGTGCTCGAAATTGGCGATAGCACGGGCGTGGGCTACATCGAAGGCGCCATGCGTGACGCAATGCATGCCGTTGATAAGTTGATAGCGGCCTGATAGGGAATATGAATGAATAAGTTGGATTTGAGTCATAGGCAAGATCGCACTTTTGCGAAGATTTTAGCGCGTCAAGCCCTGGAAGCCGGTGATACGGTTTACCTAAAAACGGATGATGCTGAAATCACCTTTGCTCAAGCCGACGACCTTACCTCCCGCTTGGCGTCTGGCCTCGCGGAAAGAGGGGTGCAGGCTGGTGATCGGGTGGCTCTATTTTTGGCCAATGATCCAGAGATGGTGATGTTGGCGCTGGCAATAAACAAGCTCAGCGCCATTTGGGTGCCCGTGAACAAGGAGTATAAGGGCGTTTGGTTGCAAGAGACGATCGAACGCTGCCGCGCCAAGCTGGTGTTGACGGATGCTGCCGGGCTGGCGCAGCTAGAAACACTCGCTTGCGAGATTTCCCAAGTGGGATTGGTCGGCGCCAAAGCACATGGTTTAACCTCTCGTTTTGAGGTTTTCGACTACGCCGAATTGCTCGAGTACTCAGCTTATCAAGTTGATCACGAGGTGCAGTCTTACGGTGATACTTGTGCGATTTTGTGGACTTCAGGGACCACTGGGCGGTCCAAAGGGGTCATGATTCCTTATAACGCTTGGGTCCATGCGATTGTCCGCGGTGCTAGCATGCAATATCGCTCTGAGGAGGAGGACATTATTTATAACGTGTTGCCGCTGTTTAATGCGGGGGCATGGGTTACGGCCGTTTTGCGGGGTTTGTTGGAAGGCCTGACTGTCGTCATTGAGCAGCGTTTTTCGGTTTCAAACTTCATGGATCGTATTAAACATTTCGGGGCGACACAGACTTTCGCTCTGGGTGCTATGGGTACCTTTTTACTGAATACCCCTGAAACAGACGACGACGCCGCGACGCCATTGCGTGTGGCTCAAGTGGTTCCTCTCGCACCCGATTTATGGCCGGTTTTTTCCAAGCGGTTCGGTGTGCGCTTGGCGAGAGGAGGGCTCGGTCAAAGTGAATGTATGCGGGTGTTGAGTCAGGTCACTGAAAGAGACGACGTGCCGGTCTATGCTCTGGGTTTCGCCGACGATCTGGCCCCCGTTGCTCTGTTAGACGACCACGGTAACGAAGTTGAGGCGGGTGAGGTAGGGGAAATTGCCATCAAGCCGTCAGAGCCCTACCTCATTTTTAACGGCTATTTCGATGACCCGGAAGCCACTCAGAAAGCATTCAAAGGGGAGTGGTATTGCACGGGTGATATGGGCCGCCAAGATCCGACTACCGGCGCGTTTTTTTACATTGATCGAAAGCGGGATGCTATCCGTTTTGGTGGGCGCAATATTTCGACCTTAGAGGTCGAAGGTGTCGCACGAAAATTTCCAGGTATTGCAGATATCGCCGCCTACGGCATGCCTCATCCTGATGTCCCAGGGGAGCACGAACTCGCGCTTGCCATAGTTGAAGCCGAAGGTGCCACGGTTGATGAAAAGGCTCTGTGCTCATTTATGAATAAAAATGGGCCGTATTATTTCGTGCCTCGGTACATCACGAAATTTGGCGCTTTGCCTTACACGCCAACAAACAAGGTGCAAAAGTTTCAGCTGCAAGAAAAAGGAGTTTTAACACAAACTTGGGATTTAAAAGCGTCTGATTATGTAGTAAAACGATAATGTAACATTCAATAACCACATGCTAACAATAATTAAAATGGGAGTAGCACATGGACCTAACCAACCAATCAAAGAAATCCGTTCTTGCCTTGTCGGTCGCCACCGTCTTGGGCGGGTTGACTGCTCAGGCGTCTATGGCGCAAAGCGTATTAATGGAAGAGGTGATTGTCACCGCGCAGAAGCGTGAAGAGAGCAATCAAAACATACCAATCTCCATTACCGCTATGAATGCGGAGATGATGGAGAAGCGCGGAATCCAGAATACGCACGATCTATTACTTCAGACACCGGGGATGGGCGGTTTCGAGTCGCCTGGATCGAAGGGTACAACAGCAATTTCTATGCGAGGTGTGGCTGCGGGACAGCCCGCGAACTTGTCGGTAGACCCAGCGATAGGGATATACATGGATGGCGTTTTCATCGGCAAGCAAGTCGGTGGCGCGCTCGATGTAGCTGAAGTCGAACGTATCGAGGTGTTGCGCGGTCCACAAGGCACGCTTTATGGCCGAAATGCAGTGGGTGGGGCAATCAACTTCATTTCGAAAAAGCCAACCGGTGAGTTCGACATGAAAATACAGGCCGGTGTTGGTAATTACGGTTCTAAAAAATTTCGAGTAGTCACTAATCTGCCCGCGGTAGGCGAGGTGGGAAGCGGTTTAGGCCAGCTGTCCACCAATTTCGTCTATCAGAGTCGTGAGCGGGACCCCTTCTATGACGACGTTGATCCATCAAAGCCGGGTTACAATGATCAGGACCGTCAGGCGTACCGCTTTGCGGCCAAGTTGGACGTAACTGAGCGCTTCTCGGTCGATTATATCTATGATAAGAGTGAGCTTGATGAACTCAATAATCTTGAGCGAATCGTAGGTTTTAACCCCTTGGATGCCAATGGTAACGTACCGTTGATTGGCACCCTGCAAGGGCTACTCCAGGGTGCTCAGTTCTGGGGTAGTAATCCAGCAGCGGACCCTTTAATTGCCTCTCGATGGGTGCCCTCGCTTCAGAAGACCATTTCGGAGTATCAGGCTCGTCTTGCAGAAGGCAGCGGTCGCAAAGGCGTGGGCTCTGGCGACGTGACTCCGGTTACCGTTACAGAAGCTGACGGCCACAACCTCGCGTTAACTTGGGACTTTGACGACTTCCAAGTGAAGTCGATTACGGCTCAGCGAGAGATCGAGAGCTATGTTGGTGGAGATCTTGAAGATCTCGATAGCCGATTGGACGCCAATGGTATTGGTGCTTACGGGGATCTTGTGCACTTAACTCTCGGGCAAATCTACGGCGGGACAGTCGCCGCCACCGCGGGTCTATTTGGGCCTGGAACTCCCGGCGTAGCGTTCCCGTCCGCTTTTAGCGCGGCGATTTGGAATGCGATCGATGCTCAGGGTGCAAACCAAAGTTATCAAGATACCTATAGTTACTACGAGCAGTTCAGCCAGGAACTTCAGGTGGTCGGGTCTAAAGATTTGGTCGACTATGCCTTTGGTATTTACTACTTCGAGGACGAAAGTGACTATGATCGCTCGGCGATTTTTGCTGCGCCGCTCACCGGCAATGGGAAACAAAAATATCACTTAGAAACGGAGGCCATCGCGCTCTATGGACAGATGACGTTCAGGCCGAGTGAAGACAGCCCCTTTGCGGCAACGATCGGTATTCGTTTTACCGAGGAAGACAAGACCGTAACATGGGATTACCCCGCCTACACGACGCCCTTTGGCGCCGTACCCGACCGACTTCAGAGCGACGCCGAGAGCTACGATGACATTAGCTACTCTCTCGCATTGTCGTACCAGCCTAGCGATGACTTAAACCTGTATGGGCGCTATGCAACGGGTTATCGATCCGGCGGGTTCAATGGTGAGCAGTATGGGTCAGCGCCCTTTTTCGAAGAGAAAGTGAACTCATGGGAAGTCGGCGCAAAAAGCACTTTGATGGAAGGCCGCTTGCGTGCGAACGTAGCTCTTTGGGGCTATGTATGGGAAGACATTCAAGTTGCCCAGATTGATACGTCTTCCGGTAGCGCCACCTCTGGTTTAACCAACGCAGGTGAGGCAGACCGCTGGGGTTCCGAGATTGAGTTGATGGGCGCGGTGAGCGATAACCTTGTGTTAGGTTTTAATTACAGCTACATCAATGGTGATTTCGAAGAATTTCCCGATGTGTGCGGTATCACAGGGATCTGCTTGAATGGTACTTCAACGGCTATTCGGGCTTCTTCTCCCTCTAATCAGTACAGTGTGTTCGCAGATTTCACACTCGCTAGCCTCAGCAATGGTGAGATCACGGGCTTTATTAACGCTTCTTACTCTGAGGAGACGCCAGAGAACTCACTTTGGTCGGACGTGCTGAATGATCCGGCCACGGGGGCGGCGACTTATCCGCGTCGCAATCCTCAACAGGTGATGGATCAAAGAACACTGGTAAGTGCTCAGTTGGCTTGGCAGGACATTAAGTTGGGGGATGGCACATTGACTGTGACCTTGTGGGGCCGCAATTTGTTGGATGATGACTTCCCCAACTACTCCATCAACTTTGGCGCGCTTAACTTCATTACGGAGCAGTATGGCGATCCCAAGACCTATGGTTTGGATTTTACTTACGAGTTTTAATCAGCCTGTAGCCCTAAAAAACCCAGCCTCGGCTGGGTTTTTTTATGCATGCGCTTCAGCGTAAATTATCGAATCAGCAGCGTGGACACTCTGGACGCTCTAAGTAAGCCAGAGGTCTTGCTGCCAAAGAAAAGTGAACGTAGGGGCGAGTGGCTATAGGCCCCCATGATTAAAAAGTTCGCCGAGCGAGTGTCCATCTCTCGTGCGATCACTGTTTCGGGGTCACCATTGATGATCTCAGCACGAGCATTGAAACCTCTTTTTTCCAACTTGTTCAGCGCCCACTCCAATTGATCCTGAGTCGATCGTGTCGAGGCGCCTGCGTGGACAAGATCGATGGGTGTGTCGCGAAGGAGTTTTGAGCTTGCTAAAATGCGGATACCACGCTTCGCTATGGCGCTACCATCAAATGCGAACAGAGCTCTGGTCGGGCGGCTGAATGTTTCAGGGATAACCAGAACAGGGCGATTGAGAGCGCGAACGAGGCGCTCTAAATTCCTGCCCAAATCGCGTTGAGTCATTTCCGCGGAGCGCCCACGCCGGCCAATGACAAACAGCTCGGCTGTGTCCTGCTGTTCGCTGAGGCTGTGTTCAAGTTCGCCAAACCGTTGCTTGATGTCTACCGGTACAGTAACTGAAAGTCGCAACGTTTCCTGAAGGTTTGCCAGAAAGATTCGACCACGCTCTCGCGCTTTTTTAGACTTTTCCTCATCGGCTACAGTGAGATCGGTAAGCAGATGCTCCTGCGCATCAATGCCCAATGCACCACTGTGGTCATCATTTTTTTGGGCTCGCTCAGGGTGTTTGTCGATGATGTGGAGCAGCTGAACAGGTCGCTCGATTCGCTCCGCGGCCCAGCCAGCGGCTTCGGCAACCGCCCCAGCAAACGCCGATTGATCTACGCAGGCGAACACCTTTTTACGTTCTGATATCAAGCTCATATTAGTGGCCCGCCATGAGTTCGGGTACATCGTCTTTGTCATGGAGTGCGAATTTGTCTACCAGGGTGGCGCTTGCCTCGTTCAACCCTTCTACTACGACCTCGGTACCCTCTCTGCGGAATTTTATCACGACTTTGTCGAGTGCATTGATCGCGGTTATGTCCCAAAAATGTGCTCTGCTTACGTCGATAATGACGGTATCAACGACCTCTCGGAAATCGAACTGGTTCACGAACCGATCTGCCGAGGCAAAGAATACCTGCCCGATAACTTCGTAGCGACGGACGAGGCCGCTGTTTTCTGAGGCCGATCGGATTTTGAGTATTTGACCTACTTTCTGCGCAAAAAATATTCCGGAGAGCAGAACACCGGTAATCACGCCTTTAGCGAGATCATGGGTGGTCACGGTAACCGCAACAGTAGCGAGCATCACTATTGAGGAGCTCTTGGGATTGTGCCAAAGATCTCGAAAAGAGTGCCAATTGAGGGTGCCAATAGACACCATAATCATCACGGCCACCAGCGCGGCCATTGGTATCTTCGCAACCCAATCTCCCGCAACAACCAGCAGGATAATCAAAAAAACGCCCGCGGCCAGTGTCGAGAGGCGCCCGCGACCGCCTGATTTGATATTAATGATGGATTGTCCAATCATCGCGCAACCAGCCATGCCCCCCAAAAAGCCCGCAACAATATTAGAAGTGCCTTGACCCACACACTCCTGGTTTTTATTGCTGCTGGTGTCTGTGAGTTCATCGACAATTGAGGCCGTTAATAAAGACTCTAGCAGGCCGACAATCGCCATGGTCGCCGAGATCGGGAATATGATTGCGAGGGTCTCGAAATTCAGCGGGATTTCGGGAATCAGGAAAATAGGGAGGCTGTCAGGCAAGTCCCCCAAGTCGCCTACCGTTCGGATATCAAGGTTTAGAGCGATCGCTACGACGGTGAGTACGATGATTGCGACCAGAGGCGATGGGATCGCCCTGCTAATATAGGGGAAGAGGTAAATGATACCTAAGCCAGCGGCGGTCATCGCGTAAACGACCCAAGAGACTCCAGTAAGCTCGGGTAGCTGAGCCATGAAAATCAGGATCGCGAGCGCATTAACGAAGCCGGTGATCACTGACTGAGATACAAACTGCATTAGGGATCCCAGTCTGATCCAGCCCGCGATAATCTGAAGGATGCCCGTCAGTACGGTCGCTGCAAGCAGGTACTGCAAGCCGTGTTCCTTAACGAGCGTGATCATCAGTAAGGCCATTGCAGCGGTGGCGGCTGAGATCATGCCAGGGCGGCCGCCGACAAAGGCGGATACCACCGCGATGCAAAAAGAGGCGTACAGACCCACTTTAGGATCTACGCCTGCTATGATCGAGAAAGCAATGGCTTCGGGAATTAATGCGAGCGCAACGACGAGACCCGCCAATAAGTCATTCTTGATATTGGCGAACCAGCTTTGTTTTAGGGTATTCAATGTAGAGCCTTCTGGAGAGGTTCTCGAGCCGTGAGAGCTCACCTCAAGAAAAGGGGCGGACTCTAACAGTTTGCCTGTGGTGTTTCAAGCTGAGGGGGCGAAGCTCCAATCTCGATTGATTACGATTTAGCTGGCGTATCTGATCGGTTTAGGTGGATTACCAATACTAAATAGAGTTATGTGCCTGCGTCTGTGCCTGTGCCTGTGCCTGTGCGTATGCGTGTGCGTGTGCGTGTGCGTGTTTCGGCTTGGCGCTGAATACACTAGGTCAATTGCGTAGCCAGACCCAGCTAAGAGAGTCAATTAGTCTCTTGGTTGCTTGTTGCGATCCAATTTAAATATTTTTACGCTACACTTACACATGGCCTGAGAGGAAGATGGATGTCAAATTTGGGTAAGACAATCGGAATGGTGCTGTCTGCGGTCATGTTCGCGTTTTCCGCTTTCATGTACAGCCAAACAGGAGACTGGGTTGCCGCCGTGTTTGCTTTAGGCTCGGTCGGTTATGCGTTCTTTTTCATTGGTGATGTGGCAAAGCGATACCGTCAATAGATCCGCTCGCCTTCTCCATTTGGCGTTCTCCGATTATTCATAGCTCAGTGTTTTTCTTTAAGTGCCTGTTCGCACACCTAGCCCTCAAGCAGATGCAGTCGTGAAGTCGCTCCTCAAATAGATTGGTAGAAAATGCCCAGTATGATTAGCGGGCATACCACCTTTACGTAGGCCGGCCAAATGCGCCAGAAAAGTCCGTCAGCGGCATCCGGATTGTTTTTCCTGAGCTCGGTGAGGAGCGTATCGCGATTCCATAGCCATCCCGCGTATATACAGAACATGAATCCCAAAAGCGGTTGCCCGTACCGTGTGGTGAGTGTGATCACCAGCCCGAACAAGGTTTCGAAGTTAAGAATGATTGTGGCGCTGATTAGGGTGATGATCGCAGTGGTAACCCACGTGACGCTGGGTCGCGAGCCAGCATCGCGTTCAACAAAGTAGGCCACAGGGACCTCCAGCATCGAGATGGAAGAAGTTAACGCGGCG
>Ga0181553_10004006_pt1 | contig 12637 bp, 6 predicted proteins | sample 011ome_17_FD_133753 | JGI IMG/M metagenome (GOLD analysis project Ga0181553, IMG submission 133753) | Coastal salt marsh microbial communities from the Groves Creek Marsh, Skidaway Island, Georgia - 011502XT metaG (megahit assembly) | ecosystem: Environmental > Aquatic > Marine > Intertidal zone...
ACGTGCGAATCGCACGGCGGGTCGATTTGGGATTGCGCGAGCGAACCGATGGAGGCGGTGAAACCAGGACAACCGCAGCGATTAGCCATCGCGTGCGACGACGGGTGCGTGAGGTTGGTGATTTCCATGGCGAAGAGTGCCGTTGGAGGTGGCTTGAGGCATAAAGAAGCGTTGCCGAAGGTGAGCGGGAAAGTGTTGTCGGTGTGTTGGAACAAGGACGGGACGAGGATCGCGGCTGGGACGAGCGAAGGGAGGATTCACGTGTTTGACGTCGAATTGAAAAGAGAAATCGAATGCGTTTTGATTGGGAATCAACCTCCGAAACACGCGAATAAAGAGAGACACAGAAATCCGAATAGTTTGAAAAAGAAACGGAATCGAGGGGGATCGAACGTTTCCGCGAAAAACCACGATCCGACGTGCGTTTGGAAAATGCTCTATCTTCCGGATGACACTTTAGTCACCGCGGATTCAGATGGGAACGTCACGTTTCACGATTCGCGATTTTATACCGTCTTGAAACGATTCTCGTCGCACGATGCCGACGTGGTCGCTTTGGCGGTAGCCCCGGACGGGAAAATAGTCTTCGCCTCTGGCGTGGACCATAAAATAGTCGCGTATGAGAATTTAGACGACCTCAATCGAAACGATAAAGGATTCAACGAGTGGGTGCAAACATCCATGAAACGACCGCACACGCACGACGTAAAATGTTTAGAAATGGTTAGAAACTCGAAAGTTCCCGGCGGTGTATTGCTTTCCGCTGGAGTAGACGCGCAATTGTTAGCGCACCGCGCTGATGCGTTCGGTAAGAAACACCCGGTTCGGGTCGTCTCGGTGCCGAGGAAAACGCCGATCGCGGTGACATCTACCGCCATGCACACTTTCAACGAGAGCAGTTCGACGACCACGCCGGTTGGGACGCCTTCAAATGGCAATGACGTGTTGAGCGAGCGGTCCGCGGGGTTCAAGTTCCCGGATCCGCCTTTAGCCATGTGCGAACACGGAAGATACGTGGACGTCTGGAAACTCGGCGAGGCTTTAGGAACGACAACGACAACAACAAATAATAATAATAATAATAGCCAGAACCAACAGGAAAACCTGAACACTTCCAACGCGAGGAAGAAGCAACGCACAGAAAACACTCAGAATAAGAAGAATCGTCAACTTTTACGATCGGCGCCGGAATGCGTCCTGCGTCTTTTCGTCTCCGGTCGACACTCGATTCTCTGTTCAGCGATATCGCCAGACGGGTGTTGGGTCGTACTTTCTGATGCCGTTTCGCCACCACGAATATTTGCGATTCGTGAACCGAACAGTAAAGAGAAAGAAGACATGAACTCAGACGACGAGGAAGAGGAGGCGTTCTTTGACGGCGCGACGGATGTCAAACGCAAGTCTGGTTGGCGCGCGAAGAAAGTCGAGTTACCGGAGGAAATTACGCGACCGGCGGCGCACTTGTTGTTTACCGCGGATGCAAAGAGATTGATAATTGTTTCCATCAGGGGCCCGATTAAGATTATTGACCTTGAGAATTGGGAGGTTGTGGGTACTCTGAGAGCGCACATCGCGACGAAAACCGCGACGCAGCGAGCGTTCGCGAAAGAATCCGGAAGAAGACGATCACACAAGTCTCATACAAACGTCGGTGGATTTGAAGGAGGAGAATGCAATATGGTTACCGCCGATACGGTTGGATGCCCCGCGGTAACAAATATTTGTTGCAGCGGCGACTCGCAATGGCTCGCCGTCGCTTCCTGTCGCGCACCAAACGTCGTCAGCGATGCCGACAATGCGTTTTCTGCCAACGCTAACGTCGGCGGCGTCTTCATCTACTCAATGGATGCGATGAAACTCCACTCGCGTTTACCTCCACCGTTGAATATGGATTCGTGGTCGGCAATACACGCGATGGCGTTTAATGAAACCAGAGTATTAGCTATAGCGTGCGGCACGTCCAACTCGTTGTGGACGATTGACGTTGAAACCGGCGAACCGTTGCCGTGGAGTTTGAACTTGGCGAAAAGAAACGCGCACGCCCCGGATGCTTTATACAACACGCCCGGTCAAATTTGCGGTTTATCGTTCGCCATTGGCGGTGGTAGCGAAAAAGGGATAGTTTCTTCCAAGCGGGGAAAATCTGCATCCTCAAGAAAGTCAACCGCCGCCGCGAACAAAGACGCCGGTCTACCCGAGCTCGTCCTCTTCGCGCACACCCCGAACGCCATCGCTCGCATCAATCTCCGCTCTAAAATCACCGACGACTGCGTCCTCTCCAAACTCGGCAAATCGAAAGTCTTGACCGGTACGGCCAAGAAAAAACGCCGCCAGCGCGAAAAACAACTCAAGGAAAAGCAAGCCTCCCAACGCGTCGACGGCGCGATCGAACTTCCCGGCGGTGTCCGCGCGGTCATATTAAACGACCCGTGCTTATTTTTCGGAAACGTCGGAAAAGATAAGGCACTGTTAGTCGAGCGACCGTGGGTGGACGTGTTGCGGAAGATGCAAAAGCCGCTCTACAGGCACAGATTCGGTACTTGATATACGTTTTCACGGAAATACATTTGCCGCGCCGCTGCGGCACGGAAAAATAGTAGTAGTCACGATGATGATGATGATGATGATGATGATGATGATGATAGAGATGAAAGAGAGAAGTTGTTATTATTAGTATCTAATACAAAAGACTACATTTTAATTTATATGCCGACGCCGCATTTTTGCGCAAACGCCGGTTTTGTGGCGAATGAAATGAATGAACTCGTTGTTGTCGTCGCATCGCGAATACAGTTTTTCTACGGGTTCACGCCAATCAACATGTTACTTCCGTTCCCGCCCGGCAAATACACGATGTTCTTACTCCCGCTCAACGTCTTCGCCACCTCTCTCGCGGCTTCGATCCTTCTCAATTCAATCAACGCCGGCCCGGCGCTTCTCGTGGCCTGCGAAATCAACTTCGCGGACTCGGATTCCCCCTCCGCTCTAATCACCGCCGCCTCTCTCTCTTGCTCGGATTTCATGACTTCAAATTTCGCCCTCTCCGCGTCTTGCTGCGCCACCTGTTTCGCCTCAATCGCTCGCGAATACTCGTGGCTAAAACTCAAATGCGTCAACGCCACGTCCTCCAACAAAATCCCAAAATCATCCGCGCGTTTCCTCAAACTCTTCGCGATTTGTTCCGTCACTTCCTGTCTTCTCGTCAATAACTCGTCCGCGTTGTATTGCGCCACGGTCGCTTTCAACACCTCGTTCCCGATCGACGGCAACACTCGATCGTCGTAATCGGGACCTAAGTTTAAGTGTATCGTCGATAACTGTTCCACGTTCGGCCGGCATAAAACTCTTAACGTCAAGTTCACCTGTTGTAAATCTTTCGTCCCGGTGACTGAACTCAAACTTTTCGGTCGCGTTCGTACGTCGTAGATGGTTGGCGATTGGATTATCGGCACCATGAAGTGCGTGCCTTCAGCGCTCGTGTCTTTCAAGACGCCTCGGAAACGGTCGAACATCACCGCGCGTTCGCCTCCATCCACTGTTAAAGTTGTCGTTAAAAAAGAAGAGTGAAAGTAGTGAAAGAGTTCAGGGTCAGTTCTCGCGTTTACGAACGACAGCAACACCGAAAGGTTTAATAAAAGGAGACGAGAGAGAGAAGAAGACCAAGAGATCGATCCGATCCGCTTCTCTCCCCGTGGAAAGAAATCCCCAAGCGAGAGAGATGCGATGCGCAACGTACCGTCGTACATGGCGCTCGACACCGCGGTCGCGCCAATCCCCACGAACGCGCCTATTCTCGCCAACGCGCCCAACGCTTGCGCGGCCACTTGCGCCGAACTGGATGCCATTTTTAGATATAAAAGTGGTGCGTTTCTTAATCGAGCCGCCAGAGTGAGGCATTTCCTCGTGACGTGTTTCCCCAACGTTTCTTCACACATTCTCTTTTGCTTGATGTGACCAGTGAATGAACGTTGGACTGCGACGAGTCGGAGGAGGAGGAGGAGGAAGAGGTAGCAAAATTCACCATCGAACGGTGTTACCGGAATCGCGAGCGATGATGGAACCCGGGAGGTTCGGGCATACTCTGACGCGACTGATGGTGTTTCTCGTCGTCCTTTCGCTCGCGTTTGTTTTATACAAGTGCGCGGAGATTGCGACGACGAAGAAGCGAGAGAAGAGGAGGAAGAGTTTGAGAAGACACTTTGAGGAGGAAGAGGAAGAGAGGAGAGGAGAGGAGGCGTTTGATGGAGGGTACGAGCAGTTTTTGAAGAGCGAGAGTTACGGGGATGCGGTGAAGTTGTTTTCTTCGAGCGGTAGGTAAAGAAGTAATGTAGAGAAGAAAGATGATGTGCAGTTGCGTTAGTTTTAGAGTACTTATAGATATTTAGTAGACTTATTATATTGAAAGAAAGAATGTATGCGTTGATGATGTTTGAGTGGTGAATATTCTCTCAACTTATATTACTTCGCCTCTTCCGACTTCTTCTCTTCCGTGGCTTCGCCTTCGGTCGTCGTGCCTTCGCCGGATTCCGAAGCGCCTCCGGAACTCGCGCCTTTGCTCAACGCCTCGCCGATTTTCATGACGGCTTTTTGCAAGTCACCGATTTTCTCTTTCAACGCTTCGTTATCGTCGCCTTCCATGGCCGTTCTCAACGCCATTTGCGCGTTTTGGATCTCGTCTTTGATTTCTTGCGGCAAGTTGGCGCCGTGTTCTTGGATGTTTTTGTCCGCGGAATAAATTAACGTATCCGCCTCGTTCTTCGCGTCGATCATTTCTTTTCGCTTTTTGTCGTCTTCGGCGTGGGATTCGGCGTCTCGGACCATTTGCTCGACTTGCGCGTCGGAGAGACCACCGGAGCTGGTGATGGCGACGGAGTTTTCTTTACCCGTGGCTTTGTCTTTCGCGGAAACGTTGACGATGCCGTTGGCGTCGATATCGAACGTGACTTCAATTTGCGGCACACCGCGCGGGGCCGGAGGAATACCCATCAAATCAAAGTTGCCTAAGATTTTGTTATCCGCCGCCATTTCTCTTTCACCTTGCAAAACCTTGATGCCGACTTGGGTTTGGGAATCCGCGGCGGTGGAAAAGACTTGGGACTTTTTGGTCGGAATCGTCGTGTTTCTGTTGATCAATCGCGTGAAAACGCCACCCAAGGTTTCAATACCTAAGGAAAGCGGAGTCACGTCCAACAAGAGAATATCTTTCACGTCGCCTCTCAAAACACCACCTTGAATAGCCGCACCCATGGCGACGACTTCGTCCGGGTTCACGCCTTTACTCGGGTCTCTCTTGAACAAGTCTTTCACGATGGAGTGCACTTTCGGCATTCTGGTCATACCTCCAACCAACAAGACTTCGCTCAACTCGCTCGGAGAAATCCCGGCGTCTTTCAACGCGCTCGTGCACGGCGCTTTCGTTCTTTCCAAGAGCGAACCGACCAACTCTTCCAATTTTGCCCGGGTCAAAGTCATCGCCAAGTGTTTCGGTCCGGTTGCATCCGCGGTGATAAACGGCAAGTTGATCTCCGTGGAAGTCGTGCTGGACAACTCAATCTTTGCCTTCTCCGCGGCTTCTCTCAAACGTTGCACGGCTAACTTGTCGCCTTTGAGATCGATCCCAGACTCTTTCTTAAACACGTTTTGCAATTCATTCATAACCACGGTATCGAAATCTTCGCCGCCTAAAAACGTGTCCCCGTTCGTCGCTTTGACTTCGAAAACGCCGCCGGAAATTTCCAAAATGGACACATCAAACGTCCCGCCACCTAAATCGTACACAGCGACGATGCCCTCTTTCTTATCCACGCCGTAACTCAACGCCGCCGCGGTCGGTTCGTTGATAATTCTCAAAACATCCAAACCGGCAATTTTCCCCGCGTCTTTCGTCGCCTGTCTCTGCGCGTCGTTAAAATACGCCGGCACCGTCACCACAGCTTGCGTCACCCCTCTACCTAAATACGATTCCGCGGTCTCTTTCATCTTTTGCAAAACGAACGCGCCGACTTGCGAAGGCGAGTACTCTTTCCCGCCCGCCTTGACCCACGCGTCGCCGTTGCTCGCCTTCACGATGTCATACGGCACGAGCTCTTGCTCCTTCTTCGTGTGCGGATCGTCGAATCGTCTCCCAATCAACCGTTTGCACGCATACAACGTGTTCGAAGGGTTCGTCACCGCTTGCCTCTTCGCCGGTTGCCCGATTAACCGTTCGCCTTTTTCCGTGAACGCCACCATCGAAGGCGTCGTCCTCGACCCTTCCGCGTTTTCGATGACTTTCGCGTTCTTGCCGTCCATGACTGCCACGCACGAGTTCGTCGTCCCTAAATCAATCCCGATGACGTCTTTGGAGTACGAGCGGATTTGATTCGCAGCGGATGAGAGACCGCCCGAGAGCGACGGAAGCATTTGTTTATGAATCAACATTGACGTCGATGACGACGCCGTCGCCGCCTGATTGATCTGAAATTTTATACAGAAGAAGAAGAAGAAGAAGAAGAAAGAAGGTGTATCATCATCAGTGAACGACCACTACAAAAGCGAAAAGAACAACAACAACACCACCACCACGGCGTCAAAAGGACAAAAGATATTTTTCACGCCTCATCTTCTTCTCGTCGTCAGAGCGCGCGCGCGATTGCGCGTGTGACCAATCGAAAGAAAAAGAAGCGCAGCCGAAAGAATTGGAATCTCAATCGGACAACACAACAACGACGCTCGCTTCTTAAAGACGAGAGAGACAGAGAGACAGAGCACAAAAAACGCTGAACTTTGAGGGTAAACGACGCACCAGCGGATGACCATTCGGGGAAGACGCGTTCCCTCCTCGGGCGAACCTTCGCGCGACCACGCGAAGCATATTTATTTTTTATGAGTATGAGTGTACGAGCAAATCACACGAGTCGTATGGTAGGAGTGACGTTTCTCTCTCTCGCGTGTCTCTGAGGCAAAAAAAAAAATTTTGTTTGCTTTTCTGCAGACTTTTTCATGGGGTGCCCAGGTGGACCGGATTGACGGAGGAATGGATGAGCGACTTTTTCGTGGTGCGAATAAAAAGGATCCGAAACGACGAGCGACTGATTTTTGATGGCGTTGAGACATTTTCTTTCGCGTTGAAAAAAGACGCTCGAGGATACCACGCGCACACAAAAAACGCGCTGCTTTCGTTGGAGTTGTTCTGCGTGCTCTCTGTGAGAGAGTAGTATATAATAATAATAATAATGGGAGGCGCATCGGGGACGACGACGAAGAAGAAGACAAAATCGACGTCGAATAATGCGAACAACACTTCCTCGACCTCGTTGGTCCCGGCGACAATCCTCCAGCGCTTCTGGGACTTGGCGTCGACCGATGCGGAGACGAGATGCACCGCCGCCGCCTCTCTTTCGGAAGAACTGTTTTTGGTGCAAAACAATACCACGAGTAGTATTACGAATGACGATGATAAAAACAACGTTAAGCTCGACGCGGTGGTTGAATATTCCATGAAACGTTTAACGCGAGGTCTCGGGTCTGGACGCGCCGGGGCGAGGCAAGGGTTCGCGGTGGCGTTTACGAGCGCGATGACGCACCTGGATGCGATTTCCGTGGAAGATGGATTTCGATTTCTGAAGGAAGGATTGGAACCAATCACGAAGAGCACGAAAGGATCGGAAGCGAGAGATATTTTGATCGGACAATTATTCGGGAACGCGGCGCTGGCGAGAGCGCTGGTGGCCAAGGAAGTGTCCTTGGAAGCGAAGAAGAAGAAAAAGGAGATGATGAGTGGTAGTGGTAGTAGTAACAACAACAACAAGCGAAAAAAATGGACGACGCCGGAGGAAGAGCGAGAACGAATCGTCGATTTGAGTTCCCAATTGTTCGCGGAGATTTGTAGGATTAGCAACACGAAAGCGTATTTGAGCGAAAGCGCGGCGAAAGTTATGATTGAACTCGCGCTGAGTTTGAGTAAACAAGAGGAAGGGTTGCACGAGAAAGATCCGTTTCGATTGGCGAGGGAGGCGCTGGAGAAGTGTCCGCAAGCGCAGGCGTGGGTGAGTCGAGACGTGACAGACGTCGGAGAGCAGAGTGGGAAAACAACGATTGAAACCGTGTGGTTGGCGTATAGTTTGTACGAATGCTTACCGGCGAGGTGTAAGGAAGCGCAGAGCGTCGTGCCTAAATTTTCTTCCTCTTCATCTTCTGCGAAAGAGGATTCGTTTTTCGCGTACGAGAATTTGAAGAAAGTGAGTCACGCTTTGGCGGAGTGTCCGCACGCGCACCCGAGGGTGCACCCTATTTGGGAGATTTTATGCGAAGCGTGTAGAAGTAATAGCGATGACGATAAAAAAGGAGGAAACAAAGCGGGAGCGACGACGAAAATATCAGCAGGAAGCAACTTGACTCGATTGGAGGCGTTGTGGGAGACGTGTTGCGAGAACGGGTTGTTTACAGCGCCATCGCATCAGAGAAAGTACCTCGGGTTTCGCATATTTTCGATGCTGTTGCGAAACGCGACGGCATCGGAGACTGCGAAGTTGTTCACGTCGCCAAACTTTATTAAATGTTTAGTTTCGAACTGCGCCAAACCGGAGAATTATTTACACGCTTGCAGCACGGATTGCTTGAAAGCCATCGCGAGGTGCGCAAAACATCCAGAAACGAGCGCAAAGAAACGCGTGGCGATCGTGGCGGCGTTGAGAAAGGTTGGCATTCACAGATTTGAGAAGCAGTTGGCGAAATCGAGTGGGATTTCCACGTTATTGGCTGGATTAACGAGAGAGGAAGCGAAAGCGTATTGCGAAGAGTTGAGAGAAACAATCTTGGAGAAATCAGATTTGGCGACACAAGACGAGAGTGACGACGAGAACGAAAACGATGATAACGACGAGGAAAAGAAAAAGAAAAACAGTCGCGATTTCAAACGGTTATGGGCGCTAGAACAAATGTGTTCGATTACGTCGGCATTATCGCCGAACGATCGTTTGGACGTTTTGCATTTTTGCTTGTTCCACGCGTTCTATTCCACGTCCAAGAAACAACTGCCAAAGACAGTCTTGGGTAAAAACATAGAAGATTGTCCCGATGTGCTCAGAAGAGCACTTTCGACGCGTTTACTTGGCATCTTATTGACGAACATTCGATCGCGCGGACGCACGCAACAGCAGAAAAAGCAACAAAGTCAAAATACTAAGAACGGTACAAATCATATAGATAAAGGCAACGAAGCAAACGAAGAGGACGAGGAAGAAGAAGAAAAATTCGATGCGCTCTCGGAAGCGTGCGAAGCGGTGTTAAAATTCGACGCCGACGCTTCGGTGACGGACGTTATTCCGAATAGCGCGCGAGCGAAAGAGGCCCGCAAAAATCTTGCGAATGCTTTGAAACTCTGCGAAAAAAAGCAAAAAGCCGACGAAAGCGGTGTCGCGACGTCGATTATTCCGCTGCTTAAAACTTTAATCGTTTTACACGCGTCTGATCCGAAGCAGTTCACGTCGATCGTCGAGGATATTCCTCGATGCGTCGAAGAGCTTCTCCAGCCGCCGAAGAAGAAAAAGACAACCAAGAAAAAATCGACGAAGAAAACACTGGAGGAGGACGAAGAGGAAGAGCACGATTTGGAGCCGATGGACGTTCTCAACGATTTATTGATTGCATTTCTCGCGCAACCGTCCGCGTTATTGCGCGACGTCACCGAACGTACTTTTAAAGGCGTGTCTGGGAAAATCACCGATCGAGGTATCGAAGATATTCTCAACGTCGTGGAGAACATGGGTGCCGGGAAGCGCGGCGACGAGAACGACGATGAGAATGACGATGAGGATGACGACTCCGACGATGAAGATATGCTCGAAGAAGAAGACGACTCTGACAACGACGACGACGACGATTCCTCGAGTAGCGATGATGATTCAGACGAAGACGACGATGAGAACGATTCAGACGCTGGTATGGACACGGAAGCGAACGAAGGCGCGATTGAAGCCATTCGCAAAGCCGCACTGAAAATTCAAGAAGATGACGACAACTCCGACGATTCCGACTCGGATGATTTTACGGACGAACAAATGTTTGCCACCGATAAACTTCTCGCCGACGCATTCAGAGCGAAAAGACAGGAGCTTTCGCGCAAGAAAGCTTTGAAAGTTGCCGCTGCAGATTTCAAGTTTCGAGCTTTATCGCTTCTCGAACTCTTTGCAAAGTCGCAGCCGAGCTCAAAGTTTCTTCCTGAAATCATCGTTCCACGGTTACTCAGCGCCTCTAGAAACGCTCGAATACGGTTTAAGAGTAACCCGATGGAAAAATCGTTCTTGGAACTCGCGCAAAGAATCGATAGCGTCTTGACGAAACACGCGTGCAAACACGCAGCGATGGTTACCGGTACGAGAAAAGATATTCACGAAATCTTGACACAGTTGATCGATGTCGCCGATAATGGCGCTGGGGCTGGACGCGATAGCGACGCGGCGAAAGGTTTTGCGAAGACTGCTGCCGTAGCGTGCGCATATATCGCCAAAGTCATGGAGAGTAACGGCGACGGCGAAAGCGCCGCTGAGATTTACAAAACGGCAATCACGGAAAAGTTTGAAAAGAAAACCAGTCGATTGCGCGCGCCGTTTTTTGCCGAGCTCATAAAGCTTTCTCCGAACGTGTTGGCATCGTCTTCCAAAGAACTCGCTTCGTTGTGCGATTTAGGCGATAGCGCTCGCGCGCAGTTCTTGCGGCAAGAGTCGTTACAACTGCTCTTTCAAATCTTTTCCTGTAAGCAAAGAGACTCGTCGATTCCTTCCGCGGAAGAAGTGAACTCGATGTGTGAGATATCGCTGGCGAACGCCGTCAAAGCAGACGTCGAAAACCAAAGTCGACGCGCAGACACTTCCAAGATGTGCGCAAACGTTTTCGAAGCGATTGGACGCCACGCCGAAGGTTTTGTGTTTTCACAAAAAGCCAAAGCGGCGATTGAGAACGCCATCGAAACGCAAAAAGAAAGAGCGCCGCAACCGAGTCAAAAGACTGTTCAAGCGTTAGAACGCATCGCGAAAGCGCTCGATGATGCGAAAAAAACGAACAGTAGTACTAACGATGAAGGCAAGAAGAAACGAAAAAGTTCCATCGCCGGGGATGATGATCACGACGAAAGAGAGAAAAAGAAGAAGAAAAAGAAGGCGCTCAAGAAGTGAACTTACAGTAGCGCTGAAGTAAAAGTAAAATTGTACCATCAGCACATACGAATCCTCGCATAATTACAACAGCACAAGTGTCTTCTTATGTTCTATATATAAATCGCAAATAGCTTACTCATCAGCAGTTGCCGGCGCATCGCCACCGAAAGACGGCAAAGAGATCGACGGCAAAGAGATCGACGGCAAAGAGAAGCCGCCGCCAGACGACTCCTTCTTCGCCGGCTTCGGCGCTTCCTCTCTGACTGGCTTCACGAACTTCGGCTTCGGCGCAGCTTGCTTTCTTGCAAGATTAACGTCAACCGCTTGTCTTTGCGGCGATCTGACGCCAAAACCGTCTCGGCCCTTGGCGTAGGTGGCGGCGTACACGTCTTCGATGTCGTCCGCCAACGCGGCGCCGGAAGAAGAGATGGTGGCGATGGTCGCCGCCAACAACGCCGCGTTCTTCGCGACCGTGTTGTTGTTGTTCTTCGAGACAACCTTCTTCGCGGTGTTCTGTTTTGTGTTCGTCGTGCGATGGATGATGATGAAAATAAAGAGAGAGAGAGAGAGAGAGAGAGAGAAGAGCGTGAGTATTTTTTTCCTGAAACCCCAAACCTATCTTTTGCGCGTCTTCTTCCCGGTAAAAGTGGCAGACGGTGGGAGGATATCATCGCACGCCGCTTCATTTCGTCGAGAAAAGAGAATAAACGAGAAAAGGAGAAATCCTCCGCTGTCTCTGTCGCGAAGAGACGCGCGCGAAAAAGGAGAGGTAAAGGGGACGCGTGAAAGATCGCGCGATGACGATCCATGCTTTTGCCACCTGGGATTCCCCTGCTTGGGAAAAATCAATCCGCGCGAGAGAGAGAAACAACACAAACCTTCGCAAAGCGAAGCGCTTCGAGGCAAAGAAAGCAAAAAAAGGAAAACAGAGAGAGAACGACGGGAACAGAATCTCATACCTTGTTCGCGCTGGACGCAGAAACGACGACAGGAGTGGCAGAGATGGAAAACATTTTTTAGCGATTATATCCTTCTTCGGATAAAGAAGCGCAGCAGCTTTTTTTTTTTTTGTGAACTCTTCTGTGGAAAGAAAACTGGAGTAAGAGAGGAGGAACGTTTTTGCAAGAAGAAGAAGAAGAAGAAGAAGAAGAAGAAGAAGAAGAAGCGTTACTGGCGGTGGCAAAACGACAAAAATTCTTCTTCTTCTTCTTCTTCTTCGTGTTGTTGTTATTCTTTTTGCAATTTACACCAACACCACCGCGCGTGCGCAAAGGAGGAGAGAGAGGAGGAGAAAACATCATCATCATCATCCTTCTTCGGATAAAGAAGCGCAGCGGCTTTTTTTTTGTGAACTCTTCTGTGGAAAGAAAACGCTGCGCAGAACGAACGAACGCTTTCGTCGAAGCGAGAGCGAACGGCTTTCTGGTTTCTTTTTCGATGGAAGAACGTTTTGAAGAACGAGTAGAAGAATACACACACACATATGCGACAATCATATGTCA
>Ga0181553_10004010_pt1 | contig 12628 bp, 9 predicted proteins | sample 011ome_17_FD_133753 | JGI IMG/M metagenome (GOLD analysis project Ga0181553, IMG submission 133753) | Coastal salt marsh microbial communities from the Groves Creek Marsh, Skidaway Island, Georgia - 011502XT metaG (megahit assembly) | ecosystem: Environmental > Aquatic > Marine > Intertidal zone...
CCAGATAATCTCTATATTTTTTATCATAACTTTGTTTAATTAAATTAAATCTATGGAAATCAAGGTAAAAGAACTTGGTTCGGTGGAAGCCAAATCAGTTCAAGAGATAGAGGGAGAGTTGCTTGCTAAACACGAACAATCTCTTTCGGAAGGAAATGAATCACCTCAACCAGCTATGGGAGAGGTACAAAATAATGAGGCGCCCGTTCAGCTTAGTGACGAGGAAGTTCTTTCATTTATCAAGAATCGCTACAATAGGGAGATTAACTCCGTTGATGAGCTATTTAGTGCCAGAGAAGAGGCCACTGAATTGCCTGAGGATGTTTCTTCCTATTTGAAGTATAAAAAAGAAACGGGTCGTGGAATCAAAGACTTTATTAAGCTTAATGAAGAAATTGATGACAGCGACCCACAAAGTCTTTTAGCCCAGTACTATGCGCAGACTGAGTCTGACTTAGACTCGGAAGACGTTCAGTTTATGATTGATGAGCGTTTCTCATATGATGAGGACCTTGACGATGAATCTGATGTCAAGCGAAAAAAGCTGGCTATAAAGAAAGAGCTTGCGAAAGCTAAGAAGTTCTTCGAGGAAGAGCGGGAGAAATATCGTGCGCCACTTGAGTCAAGTGGTATGGCGACTTCTGCCGAGGACCAAGAGGCTTCTAAAGCTTACAAGGAATATATGGCACAGGCTCAAAGTGTCCAAGAGGAGAACCAGAAACGGTACGAATGGTTTCAGCAGAAGACTAGCGAGGTCTTCGGTGACGGATTCAAAGGTTTTGAATTTGCGGTCAACGATAAGACTCTTGTTTATTCTCCAGCCGAAGCTGCGGAACTCAAGAAATCTCAGTCTGATATTATGAACTTTATTGGTAAGTTCGCTAATGAAGACGGATTGATTGAAGATGCCAAAGGATATCACAAGGCACTGGCCGTCGCAATGAATCCCGAACGATTTGCTAAGTTCTTTTACGAACAAGGCATGTCGGCTGCTGTTGATGATGTGACAAGAAAGTCTAAGAACATTAACATGGACATTAGACAATCGCCTCAAAACATTAGCAAAGGTGGGATGAATGTGAAATCATTGAGCAACGACTCTGGTCGTGGTCTCAAAATTCGTTCAAATAAATAATAACACTTAACCCCGCAAAATAAAATGGCTGGTTCAGTACAAGGAGTTCCTGGGTTCGATTTACAACCCAGTTCCGAACAGGTGGCATTGTCCACCAACTACATCACGAACTTTGATTTTTTGAATCAATATCTTCCCGATACCTATGAGAAGGAGTTCGAGCGCTATGGTAATCGTACCGTAGCATCTTTCTTGCGCATGGTTGGAGCAGAGATGCCCTCTAACTCTGACCTTATCAAGTGGGCCGAGCAAGGTCGCTTGCACACGAAGTACACTAATGTTACTTCTGCTGCTGCTGCTGCTTCCGACACCGCTACGTTGACTATCAACGACACTCTGGTTCCAGGCTCTGGAGCTATCGCTATCCGCGTTGGACAAACCATCATGGTATCTGCTAACGCAGGCGCCTCTACCTTGTACAACAAGGCTATCGTTACTGCTGTTAATACTACCGCTGGTACTATTGACGTTGCTTACTACGAAACTGGTGGTCAAACTTTTGCTAACGGTGTTGTTTGTAGCTTGTTTATCTATGGTTCTGAATTCAAGAAGGGTACCGACGGTATGGACGGTTCTTTGGAGGCTGACGATGTCATCTTCGAGAACAGCCCCATCATTATCAAGGACAAGTACGCTGTTTCTGGTTCCGACATGGCTCAGATTGGCTGGGTTGAGGTTACCACTGAAAACGGTGCTACCGGTTACTTGTGGTACTTGAAGTCTGAGCACGAGACTCGCTTGCGCTTTGAAGACTACTTGGAGACTGCCATGATTGAAGCGGTTCCCGCTGAAGCTGGTTCTGGCGCTGCTGCCGGTGCTGGTGTTACCTACAAAGGTTCTGAAGGTGTATTCTACGTTGTAAACCAGCGTGGTAATGTTTGGTCTGGTGGCAACCCCGCTACTCTTGGCGAATTCGATTCTATCATCGAGCGCTTGGACAAGCAAGGTTCTATCCAGGAGAACGTAATCTTCTTGGACCGTCAGTTCGGTTTCGATATTGACGATATGTTGGCTGCTCAAAACTCCTACGGTGTTGGCGGTACTTCTTATGGTTTGTTCGATAACGACATGGACATGGCTTTGAACCTCGGCTTCAAAGGCTTTACTCGCGGTTATGACTTCTATAAGACCGACTGGAAATATTTGAATGACCCCACTATGCGTGGAGGTATCAATGCCGGTAAGGTAAATGGTATGTTGGTTCCCGCTGGTTCTACCACGGTATATGACCAAATCTTGGGTAAGAACGCTAAGCGTCCTTTCTTGCACGTTCGTTATCGTGCTTCCGAGACTGAAGACCGTCGTTACAAGACTTGGGTTACTGGTTCTGCTGGTGGCGCTGCTACCTCTAGCTTGGATGCTATGGAAGTTCACTTCCTTTCTGAGCGTGCAGTTTGTACCCTTGGTGCTAACAACTTCTTCATCTTCGAAGACTAATCAGAAGCTGATTAACAACTGGGGGGAGGGTAACTCCTCCCCCTTTTTTTAACTATAATCATATCTCATCAAATGGAACAGTTCATTCCCACTGGCGATAAAATGTATATTTTGAACCGCCGGAACGCGCCACTATCTTTTATGTTGGCATCTAGAAATTCCCGTCGTAAGCCGTTGCTTTATTTTGACGGAACCACAAACAGAGCATTACGATATGCTCGTAACCAACGAAGCCCTTTTGAAGATGAGCAGGATGGAAACGCCATTCTTGAGCCCATCGTATTCGAAGATGGCTTCTTGTTCGTTCCTAAAACGAACCCCGTACTACAGCACTTCCTCTCTCTTCACCCCGGATATGGAGCCATATTCGAAGAGGTAAACAATGAAAAAGACGCACAAGAAGAAGTAGAGGTATTAAATGCCGAGGTGGACGCGCTTATTGCTGCTCGCTCTTTGGACATTGAAATGCTTGAGAATATCTGCCGAGTAATGCTTGGAGGAAAAGTTGACACCATGACAACCGCTGAGCTTAAGCGCGATGTGTTGGTATATGCTAAGAAGAACCCAGTTCAGTTCTTGGAGATGCTTAATGACCCCATGCTGGAGCTCCAGAGCAAGGTTGCCAAGTTCTTTAGTGAGGGCATCTTGCGTATGCGTAACAACAATAAGGATGTGTACTTCAACTTGCCAAGCAACAAGAGCCGAATGCTTACGGTCCCTTATGGCGAGTCGTACACCTATATCGTATCATCGTACCTGCAAAGTGACGAGGGCATTGAGACACTGAAGCTTCTTGAAAAGAATTTGGAGTAACAAGCCGCATCACAAGTCAAAAGGGGGTCACAAAAACGTGACCCCTTTTTTTTGGCTATCTTTGTGAAAATGTTTCGAGATGATAAACTCAGTAAGGAATACTGTACTATCGGTAATAAATAAAAACAACTACGGATACATATCCCCATCCGACTTCAACCTGTTCGCAAAGCAGGCGCAGTTGGATATATTTGAAGATTACTTTTATAAGTTTAACTATCAAGTAAATAAGGAAAACGCCAGGCAGTCCGGCACAGGTCTTGCCGATATCCGCAAGCAATACGACGAAGTCATTTCCACCTTTTCAACCAATGCCACATTGGTTAATGCCGGTGGAAACTCATATACGGTTCCATCCGATTATTATCTGCTCAATGTAATTCAATACAATCCCAATGGGACTGAAATTGAGAAGATTGCAGAGAGTAAAATCAGGAACCTTACGGCATCAACATTAATGGCTCCAACGGCCGCATTCCCGCTATATGTACACAGGGGGAATGTTCTTGATGTATACCCCACCACCATCACTGGAGTATCTGATGTAGATGCATTCTACATAAGGCACCCGAAGGACCCCAAATGGACATACTTCACGCTATCTGGAGGGGAGCCTGTATTTGATGAAACAGCCCTTGACTATCAAGACTTTGAGTTGCCAGACGCAGACGAACCAACGCTTGTGATGAAGATATTACAATATGCTGGAATCTCTATTCGCGAGGGCGATGTGTATCAGGCAGCAAACGCTGAGGACCAGCAAGAAAACGTAGCAGAAAAATAAGACATGGCATACCTAACGCAGTATCAATACTATGAGAATGGAGGCGTTTCTCCCGAGGACGCCAATTGGGGCTCGTATCAGTATACCAGCCTGTCTGACATCGTGAACAACTTTATGTTGATTTATTCTGGCAACAACGAGCTTGTCAATAATATCAGCAGATATCAGGTGTTGTTCTACGCCAAGCGAGCCATTCAGGAGCTTAACTATGATGCATTTAAGGAAATCAAGGCACTGGAGCTCAGTGTTGATGACCAGCTTAGATTCGTACTGCCTTCCGACTTTGTGAACTGGGTCCGCATCTCTATGTATAAGGATGGATTCATCTTCCCGTTGACTGAGAATATTCAGCTCAACAGCGCTAAGGCGTACTTACAGGACAACACGGGGCGCATATTATTTGACGAGGCTGGCAACATTTTGCAGCCAGAGTTTTCTAATCTTGATTACGACAGAATCACTAAGCAACAAAAAAGCATCTACCTGAACGAGAACAATCCAATGTTTGACGGGCAGCAGGGATGGAACTACGACGGCGCATGGTTCTTTGAATATGGCATAGGAGCCCGCTACGGGCTTAACACGGAGACAGCTAATGCCAACCCTACCTTCCGCATAGATAAGAAGGCAGGCGTCATTAATTTCAGCTCTGGAATGGAGGACAAGATATGCCTGCTCGAGTACGTCTCTGACGGCATGGAGGGCGGAGACGTGTCTCTCATTAGTGTCAACAAATTATTCGAGGAATATGTGTATGCGTATATCAAATACTCTATCCTATCCAACAAGCTAGGAACGCAGGAGTATATTGTGAATCGTTCACGCAAGGAGAAGACAGCGCTGTGGCGCAATGCTAAGATTAGAATGAGCAACATTCACCCCGGACGCCTATTGATGAATATGCGCGGTCAGGACAAGTGGCTTAAGTAACATGGATATACAGAACAACTTTATTAAAGGTCGCATGAATAAGAGCCTTGACGAAAGGCTCATACCCCCAGGCGAATATGTTGATGCGCTCAATATAGAAGTAAGTTCTATTGAGGGCACGAACATTGGTTCTGTCAAAAACATAAAGGGCAACACCCAGAAGACCACTATTAAGTACAACGGCTCTCCCATAAGCAGCTCCGCTGTATGCTTGGGGGCTGTTGAGAATGGGGCCACTGCTACCATCTACTGGTTTGTTCACTCTCCTGTAGATGGCGTTGATATGATTGTATCATACAACGAGAACATCGATGCCCTTACATACCATGTGGTATCAACGAGTGTGCTGAACTTTGATGCTCTCAATCTAATTACTGGCGTAAACTTAATTGACGACTTACTGCTTTGGACTGATAACAGAAATCAGCCAAGGAAGATTAACGTCAATCGCTCATATCCGCAGCCCATCGCTGGCGTTGACCAGATTACGGAGGCAGACATTGCATTGATAGTCGCCCCACCAACAGAGGCTCCAGCGGTGGAGATGAAGAACATATCTGGGTTTGAGAACTATATCGATACCAGATTTGTATGCTTTGGGTACAGATATAAATATCAAGACGGAGAATACAGCGCCTTGTCTCAGTTCTCTGACGCGGCATTTGTGCCCGGCGGCTTTGAGTTTGATGAGGACACCTACTCGAATAATGGCATGCTCAATGTGCTTAATGGCGCAGATGTATCATTTAATACTGGAAGCAGTAGAGTCATCGGTATTGACCTGTGTTTTAAACTAAACGACTCAAACATTGTCAATGTTATTGAGAAGTTTAACAAAGAAGAGCAGGGCTGGCCAGACAACAGCGTGCAAACCATAGAGTTCGGCCCGAAGAAAATATACACCACACTGCCAGAGAGCGAGCTGTTAAGAGTCTATGACAATGTTCCAAGACTAGCAAAGGCTCAGACCATAATGGGCAACCGAGTTATGTTCGGAAACTACATAGATGGTTACAATATAGAACTTGCTGATACTGAACCAATTGAGATTGACTTTACGTTATCTCCCGAAAGCGAAGGCGTACTCCCTCCGGATGTAATGCAGTCGTCGGGAGCCACCGATAACGGGTCATACACAGCACCACCGACTCAACCAAGCGGACCATATACCAACGTGGTCACCATGGACTTTTCAAATGTGGGAGCTATTGAAGAGGGTGATGTTATTCAGATTGAGTTGGTGATGAATGGGGCAGAAATATCTTCAGTTTTCGGGATTCCTCCAGCAGCAAATCAGGGCGAGTTTTCCGTTAGTATTGGCATTGTGGTGGATGCCAATTATGCAAACATAAACGCATTCTCATCTTCCGCTGCATTTCAAGCCGCTGTTGGAAACGCATTGAACATACAACCAATAGCAAATGCATGCATTGGAGGCACTTTATCTGATAGGTTTGCGTGTGCTGCCAATGTTCCGGCATTGTCTGGCTCGTCATATATAAAAGGCGGATATGGATATAGTGCATTGGGTCAGGGGTTTGGAGATTATCCATTTTTATCAACCACTGCAAACACTATAGACTTAGCTATTCCTGCAATGTATTTTACAGGCTCTGCTACATTCTGGCAGTACTATTCTGTTGATGTAGCTAAATGCAAGTTTTCATACATAAAAGCTCATTACAATAGAAGCCTTCACAGCAATAGAAGCTATGAGCTTGGCATTGTATATATGGATGAGTTTGGCAGGAACACAACAGCATTAGTGTGTGATACCAATTCTGCATTTTTTGCTCCATCTACATCTGTTGATAGAAACTTTATTAAGGTCTTCATCAATAGCCTTCCGCCATATTGGGCGACAAGATATAAGTTTGTGGCTAAGCCATCAAAGGGGGCGTATAATATTATATATTCAGACGAGAGCTATAGCTCAGCAGCGCTTGGCACATGGTTTAGGCTAGAAGGGCAGAACCAGCTTGTTGCAAGAATTGGAACGAAGCTATTCGTTAAGAAAGACGCTCTAGGACCAACAACGTCCGAGGTTGTTGTTGAGATTTTAGATGTTCAGTCTCAATCTACTGACTTTATACTTGGAGCTCCAGCGGGGCTGTACATGAAGGTCAATGATGGGCTATTTAGCCGCGGCGTTGCTGGAGATGTCATTGTGTTTGAGACAGAGCCAGATGAGGTAAATGATGCTATCTATTATGAGTCGTCTCAGAATTTTGCTATCGTTGGTGGATATCACCAAGGGAACTTATTGAATCAAGGAGCCGTACAGCCGGCAGTAAGTGACCTTGATTTCTTTAACTGTTACACATTCGGTAATGGAGTAGAGGGATACAAAATAGACGATGGTGTAGCCGCCCGTGGCGTAGTCCTTGGAAATAGATTTAGTTCTGTAGCTAACGAAGATTACTCGGAAGCGCATCGTTTTGCTTCTATCACCTACAGTGGCGTTTATCAGGGAGAGACAAACATTAACAAGCTTAATGAGTTCAACCTTGCACTAGCAAACTACGACGACCTAGAGAAGTCTTTTGCTTCTATTCAGAAGATGTACGGAAGGCAGACGGATGTCCTTGTTTTGCAGGAGGATAAGATATCATATGTGCTTGCCGGCAAGAATCTATTGTCTGACTCATCTGGAGGTGGCGCAATAACGTCTGTACCAGAAGTTCTTGGAACACAGATTGCAAGACTTGAAGAGTATGGCATTAGCCTTAATCCAGAAAGCTTTGCTGCGTTTGGCTATGACAAGTTCTTTACAGATGCTAAGCGAGGCGCTGTCCTTAGGCTATACGGCTCTGCCTACAGCAATGAGCAGTTGATTGTAGTATCAGAAAGCGGAATGGGGTCTTGGTTCCGCGATGAGTTTAATGCGTCAATGGACTCTCAAAAGATTGGTGGCTATGACCCCTATCTTGATGAGTATGTGTTGTCTATTAAGCCAGACAGCCCTGTTGAGATGCCAGAAGTAATTGTTCCTTGCGGTACGTTTATCGATACTCATTCTGAGGACGATAGCGTTGAAGAATTCACGCTCGCGCTTGGGGAAGACACTGGTTTATTTAACATGGCATGGACTATCGGGCTCATCGGAGGAACCATTGAATTCCAAGTCATCTATAATGGCGTAACCACATCTAGCGGCCCGGTATCATCTAGCGGCTCCATGGCCGTATCTAAGCCAACCGCATTCCCGACCACTGCGACGGTCAGAATTATAACCGTTGGCACTGGGGGTCAGTATACACTTGAAATAGGTTGTCTATAATGAGCAGCAAAACATTATCATATAGCCCATCCGTAGAAGGCTTTCCTACCTTTTATTCGTACATTCCAGATTGCATAATCGGAATGAATAATAATTTATACACGTTTAACGGCGGAAACCTATTTAAGCACCACGACAATAATACGCGGGGCAGGTTCTATGGCGTAAACAATGTGCCCAACTGTTCTGTAACAAGTGTATTCAACCCATCTGCTACGGAAGTTAAATTATTCAAGACTCTCGCGCTAGAGTCTGACGACTCATGGAACGCGGCATTGCTTACCGACTTGCAGGAGGGGCTGATTGACGAGGCTTGGTTCGAGCTAAAGGAGGGGACTTACTTCTCCTTTGTAAGAGCTGATGAGTCTCCCGTCAACTTCAAGATGCGCTCAGTAAATGGCATTGGAAGAGTTTCAACAGTTACTCCGCTTGGAGGTACATTGTATGACCTTACGTTCGCCGTCTCCGTTGACAGCATCATGAGCATTGGGGACACCATCTACTTTGGCCCTACGCCTTTACAGGTTGGGGACATTACGGCAGTATCTGCCGATAGAAAGACAATCACGGTTGATGCCACAGCGGGACCTGTTCCTTCTCCAGCTGACTTTGTATTATATGCCAAGAACCAGCAGGCGGAGTCGCATGGGGTTCGTGGTTACTATTGCGAGTTTACGCTCACAAATAATAACACCCAGCCCGTTGAGTTATTCAGTGTGGCATCCAGTATTTTTAAGTCATATCCTTAAACTATCTTTGTAGAGTATGTTACCTATTCCACCGCAAGTATTAATTCAGATTGGCGCAAAAGTTCTCCCTCAGCTTATTGGGGCGGGAATGAGTTATTCTCAAGCTGCCAAGCAGAAAAAAGAAATGAAATCCGCAGAGGATGAGGCAGCTAAAGCAATTGCTGCTGCAAGAGCTAAACTGGCCGAAGCTCCTCTTGAAAGAGTTCAGGTGCCAACTGAAGCATATCAAAACGCTATGCAACAGATTACGGCTCAGAGCATGCAGGCAACTCAGGCTACTCAAGAAGCTGGAGCAAGAGAGCTAGCCTCAAGCGTTGGCCGCATTGGAGCAATGGGTCTTACGGCTACTGAGCAACAACGCGAATCCATGGCTCAAGACATCTACAAGAGAGATATGGCAGTCGCGGAAGATGAAGGCAGAAGACTTAAGGAGCTTGCGAAAATGGATGAAATACAGGCTAGAGGAGCTCAACTAGCGGAAGCGCAAGCAGCCGCACAACGAGGAGCGGCTCTGACTTCAGCCACAACCAGCCTTGGAAAAGCAATTGGAACAGGGATAGAGCTTTCTCCATTATATAAAATGGACATGAAAGCTTTGCAAGAAATGGCATTAAGGAATCAAATCCTTAATCCAAACAGAGAGGGAGGATTGATGAATCCCCTTGCGATGGCTGAAAGACAAAACATTGCTAGCTCCCTAGGGGCTCTTCAAGAGCAATATGATTTATTGAGTGGATTTGGGGCTTCAGACTTTGTTCCTTTAACGGGTAATAAATAATGGCTAAAACATACTACGGATACGTTGCTAAGGATGACAAGGCTTATGTCGACTGGGCGTCCATTGGCAAGACTATCTCTGATGACCTTATTGAGGTAACCAAGAGTCGTCAAGAGCAGAGAGATGAACTTGACAGAAAGACTGAGGAATCTATCACCAACATTAATAAGCTCACGGCAGACCAGCCACAGCTTGTTAGTGAGTTTTATATGGACGGCGCTAATGATATGCGTCAATATTTATTGATGCTTCAAAAGCAAATGAAATCAGGAGGCTTGCAGCCAAATGAATACCTCAAGAAAAAGCAGGTCTTGATGGATGGCGTAGACCAACTGTCTTTAGCCTCCAAAGACTTTGCTGCCGACTATGAAGACGCCATGAAGCGCTTACAAAATGGAGATGCGGCAGCTCAAGAAGTTTTTCAAAATGAGAAGTACGATGCTTTCCGCTCTACGCAGGGTAAGGGTATATATGTTAATCCAGTTAATGGAAGACTATATATCGGCACTAGAGATGAGCAGGGCGTTGTAGATAGCAATCCAGCAAAATTGCTAGATGTAAACAACCTATACTCAAGAAGAAAGGACCAAATCAATAAGTATGACGTAGTTGGAGAGGCCAGTAAAAAGGTGTCCCCATTGGGCGATTATATTCGTTCTGTTCGCCGAGGTGGCGTGTTCACCCTTAAGGACATCATGCAGCGCAAAGAATACCTTAAGGCCGAGAATGATATCATTCAATCAATGATGTCATCGCCAAGGAATTTGGGTAGCATATTGACTGATTATGTTGGAGGTTATACTCTTACTGAGAATGAAGCAGAAGCCAAGGCTGACCCCACTAAGATATTGCTAAAGACAGATGGCATGAACATGCTTCAGCCGCAGATTACAGATGAACAACGCAAAGCAGCGGAGGAGGCCCTTCGCGCTCAACTCCGTGTTCAGCTTGATAGGGTTGAGACTGCCATGCCTATTCAGCAGCCAGACAGAGCAGCGGCAGCATCTCGCCAGCAGCAGCAGAGAACAAACGCTCAGCATCTTGAGCACTTGCGTAAGTTATTTGCTGGGAGTGGCACAGACGCTGTAGCCGCATCTGATGCAATACGCGCCATTAACCCCAACATTAAGTCGATTCAAAAGACCAATGATGGCAGGTTGACAATTAGATTCAACGACGGAAGGGTTGAGAGCTCAACCATTCCACAGGCTGGAACTGCTGATGCTTCTGCTTTTGAGCAGTTCATTACTCAATCTGGTAGATTCTTAATCCCAGGACTGGAGACACAGCAGGCATTTATAGACTGGGGCAACAGCGAGTATTCTGGGCGTAGTCAGGGTTATAGGCAAGGCCCTGTTGACTCCATGGGAGCAAGAGACCCCAAGTCTTCCGCGATGACCGCCATTGCTGATGCAAATATGACTACGGCCACATTTGCTCTGGAGCAACAAGAGGCACTTCCAATGGTTGAGAACATGGTACAAAATCTTGGAGACGCGTTTAAGCTTTATGAAGTAGAAACAACCGGAATGCTCGCTGGAGATGAGATTACAATAACAAGCGATGATGGAAAATCAAGCATACAGCTTGAGTTTGATTATCAAAAAGAATCACAGCAACAGGGCGAGATGCAACGATTGATGACGTGGCTCGAGAAAGAGATTCAGAAAAAGCAAGCGGCTAGCGGAACACAACAGGCCACAGGCTCCTCAGGCACTTCGGGGGGGACGTCAAGATAAAAGACTGATACATAATCCGTATCTTCGCAAGAAGAAACTAAAGACAGGTAATGAACGAGGAACTTATTCAAATACTTAAGGACTATGTAGCAACTGCAAACAATCCTAAGTATGAGGGCGATTGGAATGTTATTGATTCTAAGTTTCCAGAGCTTTCAAGCTACGATAAGCAACTGCTGAAAGACTATGTAGCCACCGCAAACAATCCCAGCTATGGCGGAGATTGGTCGGTTGTCAATTCTAAGTTCCCAGAGCTTTTTGAAGAAGTAAAAAAAAAAGAAACTTCAGAGGTTTCTTCTCAAGAAGAGCCATTGGCTTCTCCTATGGAGGCGCCTACTTTGGCTTCTTTACCCGGGCGTGACGCCACGCTGCCTCCGTCTCCAACACTAGCGCCACAATTAGCGCAGACCCTTGAGCGCATAGCGCCAATGGATAAGGTAGAGGCCGAGGTGGCCATGACTACCGGAGCAGCCTTTGAGCAGCCGGCACCCACGCAAGAGCAGTTCCCAGTACCATATGAGGCAAGACCAACCGAGGTAACAACCGAAGACGGTTTAACACTAGACCTAGAAACAGCAGGCATATCAGGTGAGACGGGCATTGCCCCAGAAACCATGGACGTCATGCAAGAGCGCATTGCAACCGGAGCCGTTGCTATGCCTGAAGCTCAGCCAATTCCAGAGGGAGAAGTTGAGAAAGGCGCGACATCGGAGCTCTTAGAGCCAATGGAAATAACTGCTGGCGAGTGGATTGGAGATAAATGGAATGGAGCGCTGGAGGGCATTCAGAATTGGATTGACAATATAAGAACCGAGAATAATCTCAATGGTCAGGTTATAGCTCAGTTCATCGAAGAAAATAAAGAAAAGCACCCAGAGCTTTACACGATGTATCTTGAGTCTGTTGACGAAGGCTCGCCTAAATCTGTCGCGGCAAACGTGGCATATATGAAATACTTTGTGGAAGTAGATAAGGGGATTGAA
>Ga0181553_10004012_pt1 | contig 12626 bp, 10 predicted proteins | sample 011ome_17_FD_133753 | JGI IMG/M metagenome (GOLD analysis project Ga0181553, IMG submission 133753) | Coastal salt marsh microbial communities from the Groves Creek Marsh, Skidaway Island, Georgia - 011502XT metaG (megahit assembly) | ecosystem: Environmental > Aquatic > Marine > Intertidal...
AACAACAAACGCCCGCGAGCGTCCATGGACGGTTTTCCGATGGAGGACGATTGTCACCCGAGAACTTTAAACTCGAAGCGGTTTCTCTCGGACGCCATGGCGAACGAATTAGGATGGAAATGGAGCTTAGAAGAAACCAATGGAAACAACAACACCCAACAGACGGAAACGACGACGACGACGACGAGTCTTTCGATGGACGGGAACCAATCGAGACGACAATCGATGGATTTAGATACGACAAGTCACAGCAGGGAAAATAATAACACGATCATCATTAGCCCATCTTCGATGCACGGCAACAACAATAACGCTACCGCGAACGCGTTGAGAAGGACCGTGAGCGCATCGGACGTGAGCGGGGAAGACTCGTTGCTCAACAACGGTGGAGGGAGCATGGACTTGCTTCGAAGACGCGCGATGAAGTACGCTCAGGAGCAAAAGAATTTAAAAGAATTTCATTTTCCTAAGGCATTGGAAGTCGTAGTCGCAGATCAAGAAGTAGACGAAGAGAAAGAGAAAAGCAATAGTAATAATAGTAATCCTACCACGCCGAGGAACGACGACAACGTGTTAGAAGAAGTCGCTCCGGCGAGTTTCTATCCAGCCAGTCCGTCGGACCAATCGCCGTTGATGACAAATTTGAGAAAAGCGGCGTTGTTGAGATCGCTCTCGAGAGGTAAGCAACAACAACAACAACAGCAGCAGCGGCGGCACGGTGGTAGCAAGTAGTTTTTATAGTGTACGTAGTAGTAAAAAAATTAGAACACGAACGAAAAGCGACGCTCATCCATCCAAAATGCACCTCTCGCGGTGCCAGGCACCGCTTTTGGCAAAAAAAGTATTCCATACCAGAATCGAACTGGTGACCTTCCGCGCATTGCTTGACGTTTTGTTAAGCGGACGTTATAACCAACTAAACCAACGGAACCGTTGTTAATACTCATGGTAGGGTTCACAAAAATATTTAAAAAACAAGCATAAAAATTAATTTAGGGTTTTGTTTTTGTCTTTCGTTTTTCGTTTTGTGAAAACGCTTCGATTTTGTGGAAACGAGAAAAAAACTTTTCATCTTCACTTCTTCTCTCTCCAAAGGTAGCGCACACACGCGCGCGAGCGCACACACACACACACGCATTCGTTTTCATTATCGTTGTTTGTTTGCTCATTGACGACGCGATGGCAGCGACTTTTGTGTCGCCTCCTCCTTTCGCTCCGTCAAACACCAACCGAAAAACATCCAACGCATCATCGCGTCATCATCGATCTGCTAAAAACGTAAACGAAGAAGAAGTCAAAAACGCATCATCCTTTCTGATGAAGCTGGCTGGATTATATAAAAGAGATGACGAAAACGATAAAGATGATGATGTTCACGATGATGATGATGATACCAAGAAGAAGAAGAAGAAGAAGAACATCAATTCTTTTTCCTCGGAGGAGGAGGAGGAGGACACGGAGGTAAACGAAAACGCTTATTCTTCCTCTTCCGAAGATCAAGAGGAAGAAAAAAAAAAGAATACAAAAACATTTTCACGAGTTGTTGTCAATCCGCCGATGCCGCCGGGTAAACCGCCGTGTTTATCATCATCACCATCATCATCATCGAAAGATTTGATGGCGAAACTGTTTGAAAAGGAAGAAGACCAAAGGTCAAAAATGTCTTCTCCTCCTTCTTCTTCTTTATCGTACGTTTCGGTCGTGGAGAAAGAGCAGAAGGAGATGGAGAAACTCTTGATGCAAAAAGAACTCGACGAGTTGAAAGAAAGGTGCGCGAGGTTGGAAAGCGCGTTAGAGAATGTGCTCAATAATAATAACAACAATAACAATAAAACTTCAAAAAGAACGCCTCCGGCTACGCCGCCGCCATCTCATTTACATCCGGGTCTCTCTGGTACGAAAACCATCCGCTCGACGGGGTCGACAAAGAAAAAGGCGTCTTCATCATTTTCTCCAAAAAATGAAAAGGATGATATCAAGAAGCGCGTTCAACCGACCAAGAAGTTAACCGCCCTGTCGTCGCCGGAAATTCTTCAGACCAGACAGAGCTTGAACATGCTCGCGTTCGAGTGCGAAGTGTAGAATCATCGTCGCACTCTTCTTGTAATACTATTACCAAAACTATTTTCTTCTCTACTAATACACATCAAGTAAAATTATTATTATTATTGTTAATCAAACACCGGCTCCGAGTCGAATCCGTTCTCTTTCAGCGCTTGCACAAACTCTGGTATCTTCCCCATCGCTTCAACCGCCGACGCGCACCCTTTTACGCTCACCGTGACGAACTTTGTCTCCAAATCGATCGAAATCTCTCCTTTCACAGAGGAGGAGGAGGCGAAAGAATCGCTACTTTCCAACGCGTTCGTGACGGATTCCGCGCATCCTTCGCACATCATATCCGGTACTTTCAGGATAACTTTTATTGTTTCTTCATCATCATCGCCATTTCCCGTCGTTCCCGCCGCTGATGTTACTTTTACTCGTACCCGTTGTCTCCTAAAACCGTCGTTGATGATTCTCTTGGTGTTGCTCTTCTTCTCATTACTATTATTAAAATTATTATTATTCTGTCGTCGCCCGTGACGTCGTCCAACTCGTTCAACGGAAACGTTCGCTCTGAGCCCTTTCTGAACGCAGCAGGTTTTGAAAGAAGCGCTCATGTTTTGCTTGCGTCTTTGTTATGTATTCGTGCGCGTAAAAAGTGATGAATTTTGGAGAGAAAAGTTCCCCAAAATTCTCCATTCTCTCTCTCTTTCGTACGCGCGCATGAACGCGAGAGATAAAGTCGTCCACTCGAAAACGTGATATGTCTCCTTCCACCTCTCCTCCTTTTTTCACTCCGAAAAATAAACGACGATTGAAACTGTTACTCGTCGTAAAACTTCTGATTGTGATTCTTTATTTCGTTCTCCGTTCCGTCTACTCCGACGGCGACCACGAGAAAGAAATCGAAAAGTTGGAACAGATGCTGAGGGAAAACACGAACGAAGAAAACGAATGGAAGGAAGATTTGAAAGAAGTGATGGAGCACATGGAAGAAGAAGGAGGAGAAGAAGACGAAAGTAAAGCATCATCATCATCCGCGACGACGACGTATGCGAGAGGGAGAAACGAAGATGAAAAACCGGTTGAAGTGAATAAGTGCTTTCCGGTGTTGCAACACAACCGAGACGCGAGCTGGGGACGGTACGCGGATTTCGACTTTGACAGGAGCAACAACGATGAAGAGGACGACCAAAAAGAAAAAGAAAATAAAGAGGTGCAGTTGTTTCGAAAGGTTTTGGAGAAAGTGAGCGGGAAAGAACCGGAGGAGTGCGTGGACACGTCCGCGTATCAACGAGAAAACACGGGTTTTCTGAAAGGGTCGTGCGCGTTGGTTTTTCCAACCGGGCACTTATCCGTCGGTGGCGCTGGGATGCAAATAGAAGCGCACGATTGGGTTATTCGATTGAATGGGCACAACGCGCCGAAAAAGTTTAGTCGAGACGCGAAAGATATGGGATCGAGAACGGACGTGAGAGCCATCACCGCGGCTTTGGTGAACATCGGGTTAGATCATTCGATTTCGTACGCGAAGAATCAGGAAAACTGGTTGATGTTTTCCACGTGTTCGCACAGAAGTCCTCAGCCGTGGTGCGTGAAGTTGAACCAAAAGTTGAAACATAAACCGGTGAAATCGTTGAGATTTATTAAAGGCGAATCGCACCGCGGCGTCGTGTGTTTAAAGAAACTCACAAAAGAAACGCACGGAGCGAAACACAAGTACGATAAAACGCCGACGACGGGCTTTTCCACTCTGTTGTATTTAACTCGACAGTGCGATTGCGTGACTGTGTTTGGTTTATGCAACACGACCAATTGCGGTCACGCGTTGGCATGGTCCGGTCATTCCGACCGAAGCGGGTGGAAAGATCCGGTGCATAACTTCAACATCGAACACATCGCCGCCGCCGTCATCGCCAAAAAACTTCCGAATAAAGTCCAGCTCTGGGTCTCGCATAAAGGCATGCGAAAAGAACCGCACAAGGCGTTTTCTGCGATCGCTGAGAAAGTCAAAGGTGTGTTTAGTGGCGTCCGAGAGGATGACTTTAGTTGATGTAGTCGTAGAAATTAGTGAAAGTAGTTTTTAGTTAAAAAAGGTCGAGTTTTATGCAAAAAATACGAGCGTGTCGATGCAACGAGATACAAAAAATACTTTACTTTTGTGCGCGTTTGCTGCATTCTCGGATCATCATTGAAACCAAATCATGCTGCAAACGCGTTGTTGTTTAAGACGAAAGAACGATTTTGCCTCGTCCTCACTCCTCGTTGCACTCTTAGCAATCGCGGCTTGTGCATCCTCGTTCGTCACCCCGGCTCTTGCGGGAGGTTGGTTCACACAAGCAAGAAGGTGCCCGCCAGTTCCAACGGTTTCAGACGTAAGCATCGAAGCGTACGCCTCGAAACCTTGGTACGTCCAAGCGCAACTTCCAAACAGGTATCAACCAGTCGACGAACTTTTCTGCGTGAGAGCGGTGTATACCGTGACGTCTCCGACGACGTTGGACGTGTTTAATTTTGCTCGAAAAGGTTCGGTGGAAGGTGAGCCTTCCAACGAAGATATGGTCTTGAACGCGTTCATACCCGACGTCGACGTCAAAAGTAAACTGAAGGTCGGTCCGAAATTCGTGCCGAGAGCACTATACGGCGATTATTGGATCGTCGCGTACGAAGAAGAAGAGGGGTGGGCCATTATTTCTGGAGGTCAACCTACGATTTTTGTTTCCGACGGTTTGTGCACCACGGAAAGCGCCAATAATGTGCGTAACCAAGGCGGCTTGTGGCTGTTTACGAGAGAGAAGGAGGTTTCCGAGGAACTCGTCGAAACGATGAAGAAAAAAGCGAACGCGTTGGGCATCGATACGAGCATGTTGGTCACAGTTCAGCAAACAGGATGCGAGTATCCGTAAGCATCTATCCATAAAGCAGATTTGGAGCTATTCAACGTTTTGTACTTACAAAGAACTACCAGTACTACATACAAACATACAAACACTATCTAAAAATCTAACTACCGTACTGTACATATAATATAATTTCTACCACGCTTCGACGAAGTACCTCCTCTTGGCTTCTAATTCGGCGATGTATCGAGTCGCGCTTTCTTTGTCCATGCCGCCTTCTTTCGCGCAAACATCTCGAATCGCCTCGCGGACTCGCGCCGGCATATCCTCGGACGACCCGGCGACAAAAATCTTCGCCTCGCAGCGAGAGATTAAATCCCACACTTCCTTCGAAGAGTCGCCTCGAATTTTATCCTGGACGTATACTTTATTCTCCTGCTCTCGGCTGAAAGCAGTGACGACTTTGATGTTGCCTTGAGACCACTTTTCGACGTTTTCCCAATCAGTCTCGTACAAGTTATCCTCCGCTTTTCTTCGACACCCAAAGAACATGAGAATTTTATCGTCAAAGTTGCGACGCGAACATCGTTCCAGTATGAATGAACGAAACGGTGCGGCACCAGTACCTGGTCCAATCAAGATCATAGACCCTGTATGTGAATACGGCAAACCACCGCTCTTGACAACCCTCGCGTAGACAACATCGCTGGTCCTTAATTTCTCCGCCATCCAAGTCGAACACAAACCGGAACGGAGACGTTTTAGAGGCGTTGTCCATTTTGCGACTGCGACGGTAATCGATATTAAATCAACGTGCGTTCCATCGCTATTTTTGTGTTGACTCGGCGAAGATGAGATTGAAAACTGTCTCGGTTTCAATTTTGGCGCCACGTGAAGTAACCACTCCAACGGAAGTTTTACCGAGGTGAACTCCTCGAAAAACTCTTTCACCGACCGTCTCTCGCGTTGGCAGTATTGATAGCAATCCGCGCGTCCTTCCGGGGAGGCAAAATGCTGCAACTTTTCTTTTTCGAGCGGATCTTTGGCAAAATACGCGCACACTTCGAAGAAGTACGATCGAGGCGATGCCGAGAAACAATCGAGAAAGTACGCGACGAGATATTTCGCGCGACAGATGTAACGACTGTTTTTGGATGAAGACCCCGACGATGATACCGACACGACCAAGTTCTCAGCATCCAAGATTGCTCGGTATCCATTATCACCGTCTTTTACGACGATTGAATTCGTGAGCAAATCCAAAACCTCTCGTCCAATAGCAGAGCGCGAACACGGCAAAACTTCCAACACCTCTCCCGGGCTGAAATCGTGCACGTCCGTGTACCTGTTATCCAATTCGATGTGATGTACCTGTCTGACCGCGCTCTCTGAAGTACAACACTCGTTCTTTATCACTTCCAATGCGCGCCAATACGTACCGTTGTTATCGTCGGAGACCTCTTCCGTCGCCATCGAATCCACCGCGCGCATCACCCCTCTTCGCGTTTCCACCGGCGCGTCGTCGTCGTCGTTTACTCCATCCGCACTACCAACACCAACACCATCACCATCGCGAACGACGACGTTCACTTCTACTGGACACACGTCCAACTTATCCTTAAACCCAATAATCTTCTCTCGATAAAACTCACTTCCAAAAATCTTCACGTACAACGTTTCCAACCACTGGTCCAAACCGCCGTCGTACCCGCTAAAATGTTGATCGTCCCCTAACCCTAACTCAATCACGCTTTTACCTCCTAATTGTTCCAACCGTCGAAATAACTTCTTCGCCACGAAGTTATACTTCTCGTACGAGGAATCTCCCAGACCAAACACCGCGAATTTAAGATTTAACAGAGAGGTTGAGAGAGGTAAATTTTTCTTCAGCAAAAATTTCCAGAATTTTTCGAACGATTTCGGTGGATCGCCCTGACCCATCGTCGAACAGACGAATAAGAGAATGTTTTTGTCTTCTTTCGGTAACTGTCTCGCATCGTACGCATCGATCGATGCGAGCGATATTTTATTTATACTTTGTCTGGAACATTCTCTCGCCACGCGTTCCGCGACGTCCCGGGCGTTTCCAGTTTCTGTCGCGTAGAGTATTTTCATGTTTACTAACATAATGAGGAGGAGGAAATTGGGGATTTCCCCGGTAGGTGATTTTGTGCAAAAGGAATGTGATGAATAATACCAAGAGCGAGGACGACGAGAGACTTTTGCGATTCTTTATTTCACTCTCTCTCTCAAACAATAACACACAAACACTCTCTCTTTCTATATCCAAGAAGAGTTATGATAACTAATGGTTCTAATGGTGTTAATAGCGCGTTTGTTTATGAATGAAGAATGGAAGAAGAAGAAAAATTTCTTCTTTTCCTCCTCACTTTCAAAGGACGACGGAAACACCTAATAAGAAGAAGAAGAAGATGAACGAACAAGTGTTCGTGACGACAAGCGATGCTAAAACGATTAAAGCTATTTCCGTGGATTTAGAAACGTTTGCGGTGAGCGATGTGTTGTCCTCTTTAATGGGTGATAGTGATGATGGTCGAAACCTGGAGGGAATCAATTTGCGCTCAACGCGTACCGGGCAAATGTTTCCAATTTCATTTTCCAACAAGAACAACAACCATCATCTTCAATCGTCGTCGTCTTTACCATCGTTGCGCCAATTAGGCGTTCAGAACAACGACCACTTTATCCTTCACGTCTCTTTACTCGGCGGTGGCGGCGATGGCGGCGCGACCGGAGCGGAATCCAGATCTGCCTATCTCGAGATGTACAACGACAATCCGTTTGCGAAAAAGAAGGAAACTTTGGGTGGGTTTGTGAGCTTTTCGAGTCAATCGACGGTGAGAGATTTCGATAAGAAAGAAGACGAGCTGTCGAGATATTTCAACTGTTCGCTGACGGAGGAGATGTTAGATTCGACGATCGAGGATGGAATAGTCGTCGATTTGATTGGAAACTTGTACAATAAAGAGGCGGTGTTGAAGTGTTTGCAACGCAAAGCGGTGGAGAAGACGCCATTGCCGATGAGGATTGAACACGTGACCGGGTTGAAAGCACTGGTGACGTGTAAGTTTCACAAAAAAGAAGAAGAAGCGAAGGAAAAGATGAATAAGAAGAATAAAGACGATGTTCACAAAAAGAATAACAGTTTTCGACCGACGATTGAGAAAGGAGTGTTTTCTTGTCCTCTGACCGGGTTGGATTTCAACGGCAAGACGAAGTTCGTCGTGTTGCGACCGAGCGGCGTCGTCGTCTCTGAAAAAGCCATTCGAGAGGCGAAAGAGAGTTGCGAAGAGATGAACGACGGAGTGAGCTTGAAAGACGCTCCACCATTTATTCCTATTAATCCAACTGGAGATGTTTTGGAGGCTATGAAAGAACAGTTGGAGAAGGAAAACTTGATGAAGAAGGAAAAGAAGGAGAAGAAGAACGCGAAGAAGAAGAAGAACAATAAAGCTGATAATGTGGGTGATAATGACGTAGAAGAAGATAGCACGAACAATAACAATAAAAGAAAGAACGGATGCGACGACGTGAGCGCAGAGCAGGCAAAGAAATCGTTCAAAGCGACCGATCCAAAGCACATGCCGCAAGGCGCCACCGCCTCCGTGTACTCCTCTTTATTCACTTCGAGCACGAAACCGGAAGATCAAAGGAAGGAAACGTTTCTGGCGAGATCCACGCGATTTTAAGTTATAGAGCTTTCGTGATAGTTATTATAGGTACTAGTGTTGTAGATACATGCAGTGTGGATCGGATTTTGATTCATTAGGTTCTAAGTATGGTTAATATTAAAATGTGTGTCTGTGTTGTGTGTTGTTTTTACGTAATTTTTCTTTTTATCTAAACACGATTGAAATCAACGGAACGTCGATATCTTCGCCTTCGGTCGTTTCCGTGGCGGCTATTAAATCAAAGTGCTTTCGTTTCGCTGGGAACGTGATTTTCCCAACCGTTTGTACCAATTCAGAGAGTTTTTGATCCATGCGTTCTTTGTGTCTGGGAAACATGGCGTTGTAAATCAACGCCGGGCCGTAGGAAACAGAATAGCACTCCAATTCCTTGTCCTCGAAGTATTTTAAAAGTTCTCGCACGGTGTAATCTTTCTCGATGATCCATCGCGACCACAAGCTCCACTTTTCGTCTTTGTACGTTTGGAACTTTGGCGCGATTGGTTCAGCCATCGCAAACAACGGCAACGCCAAGTTGGCGAAAGTGTTTCTAAAGCTCTCCAAAGGAGCTTTGTGAATGACTTTGTACAACTCCAAGCAGACTAAACCAGTCGCCATTGCAGTGGTCGTTGCAATAGCTGGAATGATTCTACCAGCGATCAACTTCGCTTGGAGCTTGTCAACTTCAGCAATGTCGTAGTTTCGCGCGCGCATGTTCGACAACCCGGCGATGCATTCCATGTGGAAGTTCGTATCGTCATCCTTTTCAAACTCGATGACGGACAAGCGGTACTCCGCGTCGCCTTTCAAGTCACTTGTACGCACGTTGTTCAATTGCGTGAGCAAATCGTCGATGATTTGATCGTCTTCGACGCCACCCATGCCGTTATCATCGTTGTCGCCTTCTTTCTTGGTCGGATCGGTTTCAATCTTCACGCCGTCTTTCGGTACAAACACTGGGACTTCTACTTTCGCCGCCATCTCGACAACGATTTTATTCATCGCTTTCTCATCTCCTCGAACTTCTGCGGATGGAACACCGACGGTAACGCCGTGTAATTCAGCTTTCAAAATCGCCATGGCTTTGAGCAAATTGACGTGCCCGTCGTCCTTCTCGGAGAAGATGACCGGTTTCGGAAATCGTTTCGGCGCGGACCAGAACGCGTTCCCGGTTGACGTCACGGCGTCTTCGGGAAAGGTGAACGTCAATTGCGCGACTCTATCGTGGAAGTATTCTTGAAATCGTAAGCGCGCCCAGTTGATGCACTCTTGAAATGTCGCGCACCGCGTGTGAATGAGACACTGCGAAATTTTCTCAACGTTTTCGCGCATGCTCGCGTCCGCGTTCGCGCGCGCGTTCGACTCGTATTCGTCCGGTTTGGAAAGGTACGCGTTCGCCTCGGCAGGGGATTTTTCAAACAAGCCTTCGAATTCTGATCGGGCCCAAGTTAAGCAGTGATCGATGTTGTGCGGGAACGAGTGCAAAGTGCACATGGGCGCAGACTTCTCCGGGGGATCTCTGGACGCGCCGTAGTTCTCCGTCAAGTGCGGAACGACCATTTGCGTGTTGCACTTGGTACCTAAGGTTCCAGACTCTAGCAACGGCTTCTCAAAGTATACGCATCGAGAGTCGACGTATAAACGCGCGTTGACGTTATCCAACGCGTTCACGACGACGTCTAAACCACCCCAAAACTCATCGTCAAAGACTTCTTCGGTATCTGGACTCACTCGGTTTTGCAACGCGGTGACATTCAACTTCGAGTTGATTTTCTTTGCCGCATTCGTCGCGCACGTCGATTTCGGTTGTTTAATGTCCCAATCGCGAAACAAGAACTGTCTCGATAAGTTGGACTTTTCTATGATGTCGTCGTCGGTGATGGTGAGTTTACCTTCACCCGAGGCGCCGCAGGAAACGCCCATCAACGCTAGGTTCTTGATGAATTCACATCCTAACGCGCCCGCGCCGACCAAAAAGACATTTTGCTTCTCCATGATCGCCTGCGTAGCTTGTCCAAAACACTGGATTTGACCGTCGTATCGAGAACCAGTCGGTTTCAAATCCGCCTCTTCTAACTTTTCCGGCAACGATTCGCACGAATCAAAATAGAAAAACTGATTCAACGGCGTAAACTTCCCGGTGCACGCTTTGACGACTTCTTGACCGATGATGCCACCAAACATAGCTGCCATGGGCGAAATGTCGCCTCTGCACGTCTTTGCAAACGTCGCGAATAATTTTTCGTCCACTTCTTCGACCGATTTGTACTGCGCGTTGACTTCGTCTTTCGCCAACGCGACGAACGCGGCAGCATCCGCATCGCTCCCGGGTTGCGGTAACTGACCGCCATTCTTGCTTTTCCACGCCTCTAAGGTTAAAAACATCAAGTGAATTTGCGGCGAGCGCTCCATTTTTGCGAAATCAGACAACAAAAACTCCCCCGGTTCTTTCAACGAGTCCGCGAAAGATTTGAATTTCATCTCTTTCGGCAACTTGACTTGCGTGGCGATGCCTCCACCCACGTATTGCGAGAACTTACTCGCGTCGATGTCCAACTCGAACCCGTGCTTTTTGACCGACTTGATCTTCACTCCTTCCTTGATTGAGTTCAACTCGTTCATCCCTTTCACCTCTGAAAATGTGACCAAATCCCCTTCCTCTAACTCGACGCGTTCGTCGTCCGTGCACGTAACCAACGCCGGATGCTCGTTGGAAATGGAAGCGATGATGCACGTCTTCGGCTCTTCCCCGTCTTGATCGACAACCGTAAACGAATCCCCGAAATCACAAAACACCGACCCAAACACGCCTTTCGTGTCGCCTTTAATAAACGCCTTGCCTTTCTCTTTGCGTAAAATCTCGTCCCACTTTTCGCAGTCTTGTTGCGAGTGCAACGACGAGTCGCACACGACCACGACGTCGTGCGCCAACAGCACGTCTTCCGTGACATCTTTAGTCATTACCGTCACCACTTCCACGGCTGGATTCAACTCTTGCAGTTTCGCTGCGCACGATTCCGCTCGATTTTTCCCGCAATCTTCCTCAGTCAAATAAAACTGACTCGCCAGATCGCTCATCGTCGCGTCGCAATCATCGCTCAAAGTGACCTTCTTCACCCCGGCTAAGATGACGTTCTTCGCGACTTCCGCGCCTAAGCCGTTCAAACCGGAAATTAATACTTTCGCGCCCACTAGTTTTCGAAAGGATTCGCGTCCGTACACGGCCAATTGTCGAGAGTGTAAATCCTCATCGATCTTATTTTCATTCGTATTACTCATCGTCGTGACGACGATGATGTTTTCTTCAACCTTCTTTTTCTTCTTTAAAGCGTCGTCGTCGTGGTTTTTACTACTATCGTTCAAAGATTCTGCCTCTCGTTTTGCTCCACCAGTCATGTATTAATCAATGAGAGAGAAAGAGAGAGAGAGAGAAAGAGAGAGAGAGAGAGGTTTTGATTGGCAAAACGTATATACAACAGATACGAGACGAGAGTCTACAGAACACTTGTGTGGTATTTGAATATTATTTGTCGTCGGTGTGATGAAACAAAACAGAAAAAGAAGAAGTTTTTTTCATCAAAAAAGGGGCAATTTCGCACCATTTCTTTTTATTCTTTTTCTCGAAATGTGCTCAAATTTGCAATCAATGTTGGAGGAAACAGCACACACACGATGCGTAAATTAAGGATCTAAAACCAATCAAAAGAAGCGATGATATATATGTACCACTACTACTGTTGTTGTTGTTTGTTGAAGCATGAGCGAGAAACCGGTGGTCAAAATTCGAACTTGTGCGCGCAGAACGGCGCTGGTGTTTTTTATTTTATTTGGACGAAGTGACACGTCTCTCCCTCCATCGATAAAGTGAGAAGAGTTTAAAGAGCGAAAAAAAAAGAGTTTGGACTTTGGTGTATTTTTAGGCCCCGGGATAAAATATCCACTCATACACGAGAGCACCACATTAGTATCATCATTATCAGCAGCAGCAGCAGCATGCGATGCTTTTGCTTATCTTGCCGAAGAAGAAGTGACGCCGCCGCCGCGAGTGGTG
>Ga0181553_10004018_pt1 | contig 12623 bp, 11 predicted proteins | sample 011ome_17_FD_133753 | JGI IMG/M metagenome (GOLD analysis project Ga0181553, IMG submission 133753) | Coastal salt marsh microbial communities from the Groves Creek Marsh, Skidaway Island, Georgia - 011502XT metaG (megahit assembly) | ecosystem: Environmental > Aquatic > Marine > Intertidal...
ACCAGTCCAATAATTGACTCTACCAGACTCAAGAACATTTTTAACTCTTTTAATTATACTTTTATTATAAGAGGGGTAGCTATTATTTAACATATTGTGTAAAAATGATTATATTATAAAACTTTGCTTTCAAGAAAAAATTAATTTCCTACTTCTATTTATAAAGTTTTAAAATTTAAATCAGATGAAATAAAAGCTTGTATTTTGATTTTTACAGATTTGCCCTTTTAAATATCAAATTTAATAATCTTTTTATATGGTAATAAGGTGTTAAGAGATCACTTGAGTAACTATATTGTGATTTCATATAAGTTGAGGAAGGAAAAATACCAGAAAAAAAATCTCTCCATGTATCATATAAAAGACTTACAAAAATAATATATCCAATCTTACTCCATTTATGTCCATCTGGCTCAAATATACCTACTCTCATTAACCATTTTTGCATTATTTTAATTTTTAATTTATTTGGCTGAATGTTTTTTAGTGTTTCATTTGGAATATTTGTCCCTAATAAATTAACCGCCATTGATAAAGAAATATAAACCGCTGTCTTTGTTTTTAATTTTAAAACCATTTTTTCAAACAGTTTCCAATTAATTTTTTGTATTGAAATAATTCTATCAACATCTGTATGAAGCCGAAAACCAGGGGATCGAACAAAAGTGTGTTTTGCAGTATGAAGTGAAACTTGCAATAAGTTATCTTCTGGTGAGAGTAATCGTACATTTGATCCTTTAATTGAAATGGATCTATCGACTAATTCATCTGCTCTCGGTTCTTGATCAGGTTGTATCCATCTTCCAGCTATTGGTCTCCATTGAAGCTCAAACCATAGCTTCTCTTCATTATTAAGTTGGACCAAATATTCTGCACCTCCACTTTGTTCAGCAGCTTGAATACTACCTTCTTCTAATTCAGACCTAAACTTAAATTGATATCCATGTTTAACAAGAATTTGATGAGCTTCACGAAACTGACTTTTTCGAACCAAAACATCTACATCGCCCATTGGACAAGCACCATAATATGGATACATTCCCAATGTAATTCCACTATTCTTTAGTGCTAATAATGGAATATTCTGTTTCGCTAATAAATTTGCAACTTTATTTAACTCATCCATATAACTAATAATTTTTTTTTCTGTTTTTTGATATTCCTCACTCCAATGCAATGGAAGTTCATTTTTACTCAGAGTAACGATCAAAGCATGAGCAACAATTGATTGCACTTGGTTTAGTTTGGCTGCTGTATAAACAGCACCATCACCTATTTCAAAATATAACTTTTTAATTTTTTCTTTTTCTAAGAAATCACAATGTCTTAAACAAAGACATAATAACTTTTCTACCTTACTAATTTTAAAATTCATACATTCTTTATTAACAATAATATTTCTTGAATTAATTTTGATGAACATTTTTTTCGAGAAAAATTTAAAACTGCTGACTGACGAGAATTTATTTTAAAGTTTTTTAATTTTTTTTTATCCTCTGCCAATACCTTTATGATATTAGCTAATTCTTTTGGTTTTTTTGGTTCAATTGTTATACCGCAGTTTGATTTAAGAATTATATTAGATACGTCATTAATACCTTTGCAAACTCCAATCACAGCTGCACCTGCTGACATATAATAAAACATTTTACTAGGAACCATAAACCCTTCGGCTCCTTCATCCAAAGAGACCAATGCTATATCAGCTAATGACAATGTAAACGGTAACTTATCTTCAGGCTGAAAAGGTAAAATCTGAAGATTGTTTAAATTATTTTCTTTCTTAAATTCTACAGCTTCTTTCCATTTTGCACCTTCGCCAATTAATAAGAATGAAATATTAATTTGATTTTTAAGTATTTTTGCTGCATTAAGAATACTGTCAATGTCATGACTAATACCCATATTTCCTGAATAGAGAACTGTAATCTTGTCTTTTTGTCCAAGTGTGCTGCTTAATGGATTATGATTTTTTAGAATTGGCTTAATTCTTTCAATATCTACCCATGGATAAACAACACCAATCCGGGCTAAGTTGGTATTTTTAACATTAAATTGTTTACTTAAGTTTTCTGCCATAACAGAGCCTATAGTGTATACAGCAAACGCTCTATTCCAAACTTTTTTGTTTATTAATCTCCAAAATTTTACAATAAATGAATCTTTAGCCAAAAAACTACGTCTAACTAAAACATCTACATGCATATCATATACTAACACTATATATCGAGTTCTTTTAATCAGACTAACTAATAAAGCAAAAAAATTTAGAAGAGGGGGATTGGATGTAATAAAAATAATTGTATTTTTATCAGCCATCAGCATTTTCCAAAAAGCAAATAGAGAATAATTGATCCAAGACAATAATCGAAATAACTTAGATCTTTTATTATAGGGGGGAGCTTTATATATATTTAATTTTTTATTAGAACTCCCTATAGCCAAAGTATCTGCATGACCGGTGAAAAGTGTACTAATCTTAGGCATCTTTGCAGATAAGTCTTCCGCCAATTCTCTAAATAATGGGCCAGCCATTTGATTTAAAAAAAGAATTTTAGTTGGCTTAATCATAATAATTTTTAATATTCTTTATTAATATTTTTTGAACTTTTGAGATTTCAGTCAAGTAACTAGATAAGATTTCAGATTTATTTTTAATAGATTCTGTAGATACTTCATTTATTCTCAATAATAAATCTTCTAAGAAAAAAACATAAAGATAAAAACTATTCTTATTGTTTAATGATTGACCAGTCCACTTGAGGTAATCATTCTTGTTAGCAAGTTTTTTTATTTTTTTATTCAAACGTTTAGCAAGACCAAATGAAAAACGACAGTCAAGGTCAAAAACTAAAGCATCATAAAAAATAGAACGTTGATTTGAATACTCCCAATCTATTATCCAAAAATCTTTTTTAGAACATAATATATTTCCTGGTTGAAAATCTCCATGAGTAATTACCAAATCTATATTTACATCGCCAAATGAATTGGTGAGCTTCAAATTTACCTCCCTAACAAAATTCCTAATAATATATTTTTCTTTATCTGGTAATTCTAATAAAAAGCTTCCTAACGTACTCAAAATACTTTTACATAATTGAGGAATATATTTTTTAATGTTAATCTTTGAATTAGTTTTTTGATAGAGTTTTGCTAATTGTTTTTCAGCTTTAATGATAATTTGTTTTTTTAAATTAATTGAAGACAATCTGTTCCAAGGTAAGCCTACAACTCGCTCCTCTTCGTACCAAGTTTCTTTTAATTGAAACACCTTGGGGGTCTTTAACCACTTATATTTTAATCTTATATTTGCATCTGACTGTAAAAATTCTTTATTAAATCCAAACTTTAAAAAAACAAAACAACGATTTTTTTCTAAATCGACAACCCTTATACTGTGATTACCTGGTATAAAAACCCATTTTTTTTTGCTACTACTTGGAATTGATATTTCTAATTTCTCTGAGCCTGTTAATAATTCAAACAAAGGTCTAATTGCAACATAACAGTATATTCTTTGAAAAAATTTTCTAAAAATGTTTGGATGATATTCAAATTCTCGAACTAATTCTCTCAATTCTTCACGATTTATCTTTGAGGGATAAACAATATTTAAATTATCATTTAAAATATATTTAACCTTAACTTTATTAGTAGCTAAATATTGCTCTTTAAAAAAAATTTCAATTGACTCTTTAAATATTTCTAAAAAATTTTCTCTTTTTTTAAGTAATTGAATTTTCAAATAAGCTCCTTAATTTTATTTAAAATTATAGCATTTACATTCTCAATAGATTTTTGGCATTCAATTTTGCAATATTTTTCTGATGAAAAAATAGTTTCATCAAGATAATTTCTTAATCTAAATGCTAAAGACTCAATCGTATCAGGAAAAGGTTCTGCCTTTAATTTTGATCTTTCATGACTGACGTTTACTGGCACATACAATAAAAAATGTTGATTGGGCTTTGGGGCAAATAATACTAACAATTTCCATAAAAAAGAGCTATCATTAAATGAACCTTTAAAATTTCTTTTAAAATCAATTAATGTATCTTCTATGTATCGATCACATATAATTATATTTTTAAACCGACAAACCAATCTAAGATATAAAACATAAAATATAATTAGATCTAAAATTGATATAGTCAGCCATAATTTAGTTAGAAATTTATTGCTGAACAGTTGAGTTCTATAGTCACCTCTACTGAAATTATTATTTTTTTTAAATAAAAATATTTTTAATATTTTTTTTAATCCTAAAAATAATGGAGTATACCCTCCCCTAGCCCAAAGATATTTAGTACTGAAACCTTTTTTTTTTAATTCATTAATTAACAATTTAATTTGAGTTGTCTTTCCTGATCCATCTGTTCCGCTAAATACAATAATTTTATTCAACATCACAAACTTTTGTAAATATTAGTTAATATTTTAATCTTCGATTTCATTAATAAATTTTTTTTAACAAATTTAAGTCCTTTTAGTCCCATAAGTTTTGCTTTATTGGGGTTTTCTATATACATATCTATTGATTTCTTAAATTGATCAAAATTTCTAGCATTAACTACCATTCCACCACCTTGACTTACGAGATTCTTTAACTCACCTCTGTTTGATGAAACAACAGGTACACCGAGTGCCATTGCCTCCACTGCAACCAAACCAAATGGTTCGCCCATTTGTGAGGGCACTATAACGCAAGTAGCTTCACTAATTATTTTTAATGTATTTTGGTAATTTTGTTTACCCCAGAATTTAACTTTATTGTAATTATTATTTTTTGTAAATTTTTTTAGTTCATTTAAATTTGGCCCATCCCCAATTATATGAAATTTTTGGTATTTGGCTTTAGAAATTACATACTTTAGAATTTCTACTCCCTTTGCATAAGATACTTTACCTGCAAAAACTACTTCCGATGTCTTAGGTTTTACATTTTTTGTTTTTATAATTTTTTTAATTAATAAATTATCAATACCGTTATTATTTACTATTAAACTTTTTCCATAAAATCCTGTTTTGATATGTTTTTCTCTTATAAAATCTGATATTGCTATAAACTTGTCTACTAATTTATATTTTTTTTGAAGATATCTAAAAACAATATTGTTAATCACAAGTAAAGTAGAGGCAAATACACCATTATTACAACCATGCATAGCGCCATAAAAACCAATATTTCCAACACATTTTTTACAGTATTTTCCTTTTCTAACAAATCCACCTTCGACACAAATCCATCTTCCATTATGAAGGGTTTGTACCACTTTTATATTTTTTTGTTTTGCTGCAAAAAATACTGAAAGACTAAGATACGGAACAACAGTGTGAAAATGAACTATATTTGGTTTATATTTTTCAATAAACTTTTTAACTTTTTTATAATTAGAAAATGACCAGATTAAACCAGTTAATCTTCCAAAAAAACTTGTTTCTTTCTCAATGTATTCAATATTTACATTATTTTCTTTTGATAAATAAATAGATTCATTTAATATTACTGTTTGTTCTCCAGAGGGTAATTTTTTATTTACTCCACCTTGTATTATCAAAATTTTTAATGGCATTTTAATAAATTTTTAATCCTAAAAAGTATTTTTTTGAAACTAAAATCATTTTAAGATTATAATCTAGATTGGCTTAATTTTCTAAATGTAATATAAATTAAATTAATCAAAAAACTTGGTATTACTAATATTGGTGAAATATGACGACAATGTAAACGCCAAAGTACAGAAATATATTCTCCATTTTTTCGCTTCATCAAAAAATTATAGACTTCTTTAATTCTGCAAAAGCTAAATGGTTTAGATTTAAGTTTCATACCACTATTTTCAGTTAATAGATTAATTTTAACTTTAGGTAAAATTATCAACTTTATACCAGCAGATTTTGCACGCATTGAATAATCATTGTCAGCACCATAATGAGGAAATTTCCTCCAATCTAGGGTTCCAATAATTTTATAAACAGATTTAGAGACCAAAACCCCTCTACCGTATACTTCATCTGTCTGATATGGTTTTGAGGAAATTTTTGTAACATCGAAATTTTTTCTGTAAATATATCTACTAGCATATATTGGTATACCCATTGATTTAATTTGAACTGATCCTCCCCAAAATAATTTTTTCTTGTCATCATATCTAACAATAAGTCCTGTACTAATTATCCTTGAATTTTTTGATGTGTAGTCTACTAAATGACTTATATCTTTTGGATGAATAATTGTGTCTGGATTTAGCATTAAAACAAAGTCACAACCTAAAGAAAAACATTTGTCTACGGCTTTGGCTGTACCTCCACCCCACCATCCAGAACCATTTCCTTTTATTACTTCAAGATCTGGAATAATTGACTTAGCAATTTTTAAGGTATTGTCTTGACTTAAATCATCAAAAACAACAATTTTATAATTTTGATTTTTTAAAACTGACAAAGATTTTCTAATAACTTTTGCAGAATTGTATGTTGATATTGCAATTCCAATTTTAAAGTTATTTAATAATGGTTTGTTTAAAGTTGATTTATTTTTCATTTAATTTAATGCATAATATTTTTTTAACAATAAAGAAAATCTAATTAACAGATAGTATAAAATTAATTTTTGTGTAATATAATTTCAAACATTTAATACTGAATAAAAAAATAATATTTTGATTAATATAAAACTTATCTATTTTTAAGTATTTTTGAATAGTTGATTTAATTATACATAATAATATAAAACAATTATTATTATTTTGTAATTATTTAAATAGATGGAAAATTTAACTCAACTAACTATTAATGATCTTAAAAACTTTGAAGTATCAATTTCATTTACCTCAGTTTTGTATGCAGTTGTAGTTGCTGCTTTTTGTGGTGAAATTATCGCTAAAGTATATAAAAAATACGCAACTACGCTTGGAAATAGAATTGCTTTTTCTGAAATTTTTTGGCTACTCGCTGCCGTAACAGCTACTGTAATAATGGTAGTAAAATTTTCTTTAGCTTTATCTCTAGGTCTAGTTGGTGCACTTTCAATAGTTCGTTTTAGAGCAGCGATAAAAGAACCTGAAGAATTAGTTTATTTGTTCCTTATAATTGCAATTGGTTTGGCTGCTGGTGCTGGGCAATTACTAGTTTCCATATTAATTACATTTTTTTCAGTTGTAATCATTTATACACGTAATTTTTTTAAAAAAAATGATAATAAAATTTTATCATTAGGTGATGTGGATATTTTATCAATTGATGTTCCTAAAGAAAAATTTAATTTGTTTGAGATATACGCATCTTCAAGAAAGCCTAATCTATCTTATGAATTAATTTCAGCAAAATCTAGCGATGATATTTTTAGAGCAACTTACAGACTTGATAGTGAAATTACAATTGAAGAAAAAAAAGAATTAATTAATTGGATGTCTGAAATTCAAGAAAAAAATATTTCTATTAGTTTATCTAAAACAATAAAAATAGATCAATAAATGAAAAAAATTTTTCGAGTTTTTAAGGAATTTACTTCCTTTTTAGGAATAATTGTAATTTTAATTTCATTATTTTTTTTTTACAATGATGCAGATATAAAATTTAAAAAAGCTTTAGCATTAGCAAAACAATCGATTGGCTTTGGATCTGATTATTCTGCTTTCACAGCACAATCATTTTCTGATTATATTGAAATTTTTCAAAAAGGTATTGGATATCATCTGGGTTTCAATGGTGAAAAATATCCGTCAATAAATCTAAGTTTAGATATGACTGCAATCAGTGCTTTAGATAATCAAAGGAAAGATAGTTCTGAAAATAGATATTGGGTTAAAGGTAAACTTATAAATCAAGTAGATGATAAAACTGAAGATATCTTTAAAATTAAACTTAGATCTAAAGGCGATCGATCTATCCATTTTAATGAATTTAAACAAATGTCATTTAAAATTGATATTAGAGGCAAAAAAAGATTTTTAGGTTTAGAAGAATTTTCTCTACAACATCCAATAATAAGGAACTATGGTTGGGAAATGCTTATAAATTCTATTGCACAAAGTGAAAGCTTACTTGCACCAGACTATCAACCAGTAAATTATTTTTTTAATGGACAGTCAAGAGGAATTTTTATTATCGAAGAAGGTTTTGGGGTTGAATTCTTAGAAAGACGTGGAAAAAAAGCTGGTCCAATTTTCTCAATTAACGAGACACTAGGTCAAACTTTTCCCAATATATATTACGAACCGTACGAAGCTTCTAAAATTTCTAAAAATAATGCTCATATCTACAATATGGCTTTAATAAAGTTAAATGATTTTAAATTAAATTTTAAGAATAGAAATATATCTAAATACTTTGATTTACCTATTTGGGCAAAATATTTCTCAATAATCGATTTCTTTGGTGCATATCATGGAGCAGTTACTAAATCCGTTAAACTTTATTTTAACCCAACCTCACAATTATTTGAGCCTATTATGTTTGATAATCATTTAGGAGGTAGAAAATATGAGTCTTTTTCTTTTTTAGATTTCTATTCTAATTTAGATGTTGAAGAATGTGGATATGTTTGTTCGGATAGGGAATGGTTTGAGAGTTTTTTTAAAAATAAAATATTTATAAAAGAATACATAGGTGCATTAAAAGAAATTAAAGATAAATTTTCTAAAGGATATTATAAGAATAACATCAGCAAAGTGGAGAAGTTTAATAATGCCATGTATGGAAGTTTTGTTGCTGCCGATCGTGTTTTTTATGCAAGTCCTCTAAGATATCACTTTGATATAAATCATCTAAATAAGAGATCTAATTTATTGTCAGCTAAAATAATTGAGGTCTCAGGATATGAAATGGGTTCGATTTTAATAAATAATTTTGATGATAATTTTTTATATTTTCAAAAAGCCTTTAATGATAAATGCAAATTGGGAACTAATGCTCTTAACTGTAAACTTTATGATTATAAATTCATTAAAAATCTTGAAGTAGTTGACAAAGAATTTAAAGTTGAAAATAAAACTATTTTGTTTCTACAAGGAAAAACATTCTTAAAAAATGCCTCTATTATTTCAGAGGGAAAAAAATCAATGATAATTCAAATTGATGGGGAATTTAAGGCAAAAGAAACTGTATTTAGTAATTTTGAGAATGTATTTGTTCCAGGTACAAATTGGACAGGAGCAATAAATTTATTAGGAACCAAGACTGAATTAGATAATGTATTGTTTCAAAATTCAAAGGGTGAAGATGCTTTAAATTTAGTAAATGGAAGTTTAAACTCTAAAGGCTATGTTAAATTCAATTTTATTGATCAGGATGCTTTTGACTCTGATAGCTCTTCAATTCGTTTTGAAAAAATAAAATGTTCTAATGTTGGAAATGATTGTCTTGATACCTCCTACTCTAATGTTATTGGAGGGTCTGTAATTGGAAAAAATATTGGTGACAAGCTAATAAGTGTTGGAGAAAAATCTGAATCTTATTTTGATTTTATAAATTGTGAAAATTGTGGCATTGGTGTCGCTGTTAAAGATCTTTCAACCTCTAAAATTAAAAATATTTCATTTTCAAACACTCCTCTTTATTTTTCTGTATTTCAAAAAAAAGAAATATTTGGACCAGGAACAGTTTATATAAATTCTAGTGAAATCGATATTTCCAACATATTTAGTAAATCAATGATTGGGAATGAATCTTATTTTTATTATGGTGATTTAAAAATTACTGGTAAAGAAAGTTCAGAGCTAATAAAAAATTCTTTATATGGAAATAAATATGGAAAAGCATCAGTTAGACACTGAAAATATTGTTAATAGTTTTTTAAATCTAGAAAATACAAATCCAAGATATGAACGTAAGTTTAGGACAAAAATGAATAGTAGTTCTTTTATGAATGGATATTTAGAACAATTTGGTTTCTATCAAGATCATCCTCAAAGATTGGTAAATACTTTATATTTTGATACTATTAATTTTAAATTTGCAATTGATAACATTAATGGTGAAAGATATCGAATAAAACCTCGATTGCGTTGGTACAAGGATTTATCAACTAATTTATTGAGTGAAACAAAACTTGAATACAAAATAAAAGATGGTTTTTTAGGATATAAATTTTCAAATAAAGCTTCTTTATCTGAAGTATCTAACTTGATTGAAAATAGACTGGGTGTTGTAGGATTTCCTACCATTGAAACAAGTTATAAAAGATTATACCTAACTAGTACAAATGGCATTCGGGCCACCATTGATTTTGATATATTTGCAACAGTATTTTCTAATTCTACCAAAATATATCACAACTTAAATTATGAAATAATTGAATTTAAGTATGAGAAGGATTCTGATGATTATTTTAGACAAACAGTTTTTAAACATATAAATAAATATCCTCTTTTTCGACTTAACAAATCATCTAAATACATCGAGGGTTTACTGCAATGTCAATTAAAATTATAAAACTCAATTACAAGACTTTTGTTTTTATTTTAATTTCTCTTTTTTTATTTTTTCATTTTGTATCCTTTATTGAAGGTGAAAGTGGAAAAACTCAAATTAACAGATCAACTTTTGTTTTTATACTTTTGATTTTTTTATTATTCATTTCACTTTTAAATAAAGTTAGATTGCAAAAAAATTATTTATATCTATTTTTTTTGTTTATTTATTATCCAATTATTGAATTACTACATTTTAATATTGAAAGAGGAATTATGATTTCACTTTGGATTTTTTATTCATTTTTAATAATTCCTTGGGCGTTAAATGGACCATTGGTGTTTAAAAATTTAAAAATTTTTACAATAACTTTCTGCTTAGCTTTTTTAATGTTATTATTTTTAGGAATATTTGAAAGCATTAATAATTTAGAAAATAATAAGTTATTTTTTGGATCAGAAGAAAGATTGAGGTTTACATCAAATTTAGGAAATCCAGGAATAATATCAAAAATTAGTGTCACCCTATTTTTTTTGTCACTATTAATTTGGAGCTTAGCACGTAAACCTTTATTTGCTTTTTTTTGCATATTATCAACAATTGTTATTTATTTTGCAGGTATGAGAACGGACATAATCGCTTTGATATTTAGTATGTTTTTTTTTATTATGTCATCTAAACCTAAATTTTTTTATTTAGGATTAATTTTTACTATTATTATTTTGATTATATCAATTTTTACTCTTTTATCTTTAGATTTTAATGTTTTAGATTCTTTGTTATCTTCAAGAATAACTTCAATGTGGATACCTGCTTTTACTAAAACAGAATTTTTAAATTCTATTAATATTTATTTTGGAGTTGGTTATACAGGAACTTATTTTGACAATAACTATTTGTATATTTTAATTTCATTTGGTCTTGTTGGTTTTATAATTTTAATGCTAACTTATTATATTATTTATAATGAAATACGATCAAAATTGTTTTCAAAAATATTAACAGAAAAAATAGTTTCAAGATGGAGACTATCCGTGCTAGTCTTTATTATGTTAGGTGGATTAACTCAAATAATTTTTCCAACTTTTTATAATTCTTATGGATTGGTACTTTTTCCAGTTCTTGTTGGTTTAAAAGATATTAATGTAGACCCTTTCAATAAAATAAAAAAATAAAATTTAAAAGAAACTAAGAATATAAAAAAGTTTATTTATTATTTTTTTCGATCCATCTTTGATAAAATTTTGAGGGTTTTGCTTCAAAAATGTCATAAAATACTTTGTTTGCTTGTTCTTTTGAAAATAAACCATTAATTACATTGGGCCAATAGTCTATCTCATCTAGTCTGATAATTTTAGTTATAATTGCTGGTATTTTTTTAAAACCAAGAGCTGCAGCCACTACCGAACGATGATTGCCTTCATCACCAATTTTCCAGCAATATTTATTATTATTAATAAACAATTCAACTGCAACATATCCAAACTCGTTCCCATATTTAAAACCATTTTTTTTTATTAATTTAATCAATTTTACATACTGTTGTGTATGAGAAGGTAATGAATTTTCAATATCGTCTCTTACAATTTCATATGGATCATCAGATAATATTCTCATTCCATTTTTGGCTCTATTTTTTTTGACCTCAATTGGATAATATTTTAATTGATCTTCAAAATTACGATTATCCCATGGATTAACAGCTGCCCACCAAGGAAAATTAGAAATTTTGTCCCCTAAATCATATTCTATATTCAAATATTCGGCTGCATTTTTGGCTAAACCTAAGAAATTATTTTCATTTAGAATATTTAAAATATTTGCATACAATTCTTCATTTTTTAAATTTTGTTCCAAAGATTTCTTAATGGCAAAAATTGCAGGATCCGAAGTTTTTTCTGACATATCAAACAATCTATTTGTTCTACATTTGGATAAGTCAACATTCATTAATATTTTTTTATGACCAGCAAAATATTGGGCTGTTAAGGGGTTAACATCTATATTTGTTAAATTATAAGGTTCATTTGAAGTTAAATTTATAATTTTGATATTAAACTTTGATAAAAAATTATTTAAAGAAAATATAATTTTTTTTTTAAACATAAAAAAAGTTTATATCAGTTTGAGAATTTAAAAAATAAAAAAAAATTTTAGTTATAAAATACCATAAATGATGAACTGGTGGTGTTGACAAAATTTGATTA
>Ga0181553_10004026_pt1 | contig 12613 bp, 7 predicted proteins | sample 011ome_17_FD_133753 | JGI IMG/M metagenome (GOLD analysis project Ga0181553, IMG submission 133753) | Coastal salt marsh microbial communities from the Groves Creek Marsh, Skidaway Island, Georgia - 011502XT metaG (megahit assembly) | ecosystem: Environmental > Aquatic > Marine > Intertidal zone...
GACGTGGAGAAACAGCAGAGGATAGATATGGTCTCGAAGGACTCCGGGGTTGGGAAAAAGTTGACGCTGCACAAGAAGTACGACTCGTATCAGTTTTTGCCCTCTTTCTTAGCGGGTAAGAAGAACAAAAAGGACGAAGAAGAGGATGAAAAGAAGAAAAAGAAGAAGAGTTTAACGGAGTACGGGTACAAGGACGACTTTTGCTTCGGTGTGACGCTGAAAGCGCTGAGTCTGATTGCGATGTCGGTGTTTGATTTCAGTGGGAATTATACCGCGATCTTGGCGTATAAGTACACGACGGTGACGAGCGCGACGATTTTTCTCAGCGCGACGGTTCCAATATCGTGCGGTGTGGGGTATTTCTTCATGAATAGACGGTACACGAGAAGGCACGTTGTTGGTGCGATCATTGCGTGCGCAGGTCTCGTTTTATTGGTCGTATCAGACGGAGTGGAGGAAGAGAAACAGTTACACGACGACATCCCCGGGGAAGAGCAGAAAAATCCGGCGTTGGGGGATAGTTTGGCGTTTGCGGCGGCGGTTTGCAATTCACTCACGAACGTTTTGCAAGAACATGCGATAGAAAATGGAGTGTATATGAACGAGATTTTGACCGCGTTTGGTTTTTATGGCGCTTTGTTGGCGTTGGTTGCGTTGTTATGGGAACACGATTGGGACTTGGAGAAGTTGGGCAATTTCTTGAAGTCGGTGGGTGAATCCGACGTGATGATTTATATAGTTTTCGCGTTTGTCATATTTTGTTCGTTCACTTCGGCGTACAGATCTTTGAAATACATCGACGCTGGATCGTTCAACGTTATTTTGTTGCAACAAGCGTTGTTATGCGGCCTGGTGCGTTTATTTGGTTTTGACGGTGGGTTTTCTACCACCGAGCAAGCGCTTATTTTCATGGGGACCTTTGCAGTTCAAGCCGTAGGGATTGCCATATTCTCCACCGCGGAGGATCCTAAGAGTAATATCGGAAGTGAAAATGGTGGTAATAGTAGTAGTAGTAGTAGTAGTAGTAGTAGTAGTACAGAGAATAATAGTAATAATAGCAACGGTAGCAGCGCGAGTGGAAGGAGAGATAATGAGGTGGATGAAAAGACGCCGCTGGTAAGAGCATCCTCGTCGTCCTCTCCGTAAGAAGAAGTGTGTGGGAAAGAGGCATGTACGCGTTCTACTGATATAAGTTTGAGAGATGATTTGCTTTGTATTGATCGCGTTGCTTGAAACGCTGAATATTGATATACGTTACCTCGTAGTTTTGATTAAAAAATACCTGTTAACTCAACCAACGCTGAAACTTCGCTCTTACGCAAATTCTATGTACTAAACTTACTGGAATCTATCGGGTATAAGCTATTGTAGTGGACCTCGGACCAAAAGGAAATCCAGAGCACTTTCTCCTCCTCCTCGTTATTATTATTATTATTCACTCGTTGATGATGTTTGCGTTTTTCCGGCTGAATTTCGAGAACGAAGTTATCGCGGTAGGAAGTGATGACGCAAAATGGGAGGCCGAACGCGTCGGAGGCGGCTTGGAGGGTGACGTGGTCGCCCCAGGATCCGGGTTTGGACATGTTGCGGAGGTACGCGTGGTAGTTTGCGAGCTCGGTGGTGGTATCGTTTTGGTTGTCGTCGCTCGGCGATTCTACGAAGGCGGCGTATCGATCCGGTCTGGCGCGCATTTGCCCGATAACTACCGCTCGCACGGAAGCGTGGTGCGATTGGTCGCCGTATAATTGGTCGCTAATCGCTCGAAACTGACAGTTGCCGTCCCCGTTCACGATGAACTCTTTCAAACCGTAAAGCTCGAGGCGTTTGTCCAACTTGAGGTGGTCCAAGGAGGCGGCTGAAGAGGAAGGTGGTTTCTGCGCGTGTTGGAGGACGACGGATGGTCGGAACTCGATCGATCCCGCGGAAGGAACGTAATCGTACGAATCGTACGATGACGGCGGCGGAACCGGAAGAGGTGGAGGTGGAGGAGGAGTCGACGGTTTCAACGCGCCGTCACCGTAACCGCCGTAACCAATTTCGTCGTCCATGAGAGACCTCGCCGGCGACCGATAATCGCCTAAGGAGGCGTCGCTCGCGCCCGTAGTGTTGTTGTTTCTGTTGTTGTTATTAGTACTATTCGAAGACACCCCTATATCCAGCCCTTTCACCTTCTCCGTAATCACCTCTCCGCTCAATAAGGAGTGTTTCCCGCTCTTCGCCGCCGCGCCTTCTGTTCGTCGCGACGCCGCCGACGACGATGTCGACGCCGCCGTTCCCGCGCCTACTGCTCTCATCGTCGCCGCCGCCGCTGAGGACGACTTTGACGACACCGACGACCCCACCGCCACCACCCTAGCGTCCTTGCTCGTCTCTTCTTCTCTCGCTACCGGTGGTGGTCGCTTCATCGTCTTAAACGTCGATGTCGCGTGCGAATACTTTTCCACCCCAACCAGTGCATTAATCTCCCCTTTCAACGTCTCCAGCTCCCCGCACACGTCCTCGGCCTCGCGTTGCCACCGTTGAAACCGCATCTCGTTTTCTCGCCACGCGCGGTGTTTCTTCATCGTCTCTTCGACTAAAGAGACGAACCCGAGACCGAGTCGATAGATTTGCACGATGTTCGTTTCGAGCCGGTACACCGCGAGTTGTCGTTGCAAATGCACGCACGTGCGTTCGTACCGGTCGAACGGTAAGTTTTGACAGACCGAAACCGGGGTGATGGACTGGGAGATCTTTTGGGAGAGCGTGAGGGTGGTGGTTTTGGTCATTTTGAGAGGAGAAGAGGAGAAGTCGTTCATAGAGATAGAGTCGTCGCGAGAAGAGGAGAGACGAGAGAATGAAGATTTGTGGTGCCTTTGGATGGAAACGAGTGACAACTGTGGTAGACGACGAGTAGTATTCTCAAAGAATTTAAGTCTCGTTATGATTCTGAATCTAAAAGGCCTTTCCGGGCCACAAACGAACACTTTCTACACATCGGCACTTCTTCGCAAAACGAAGACGACGTCGTCTAAAACGTACGCTCCGGCGAGATGGTCGCCTTCGCTGACGTACGGCGCTCGCGAGATTTTTTCAATCTCAAAGCCGCTCGGTTTGAGGACGTTTTCGTACAAGTCTCTGCAACCGTACTCCCAAGCCGCGGTTGGGGTGGCGACGTCGAGTTTTTCTGAGGGTGGGCGGCGCGTGCCGTCGTCGAGCTCTACGAACGGGCGGAACGGGAGGACGACGGCGAGGACGAAGAGTCCCGTTTTCGGTTTGAGAAGATTTCGGACGTGCGAGAGCATGGTGAAGGGACGGTCGCATCGGTCGAGGACGTTGAACATCCCGATGCAATCGAATTTGCCGCCGCCGCCGCCGCCGCGTCCTTGATGTTGGCGTTCTGTCGTCTCTGTTCCTTCTTCTTCGTCTAAAAGTTCGCGCACCTTTTTCTTCGCCGCCTCGCTCTTCGTGCTCGTCCCTTCCTCTTCTTCCCTTGCATTTTGCATCTTAAATTTTTCCCAGACGTCCTCGATTGTTCCCGTTTCCAACACCGTCCAATCTTTATGCGATTCCGCGCACCGCTTTACCATCGCCGGACTCGTCTCGGTTGCCACGACTGTGCCAAAATATTCGCCCAATTTACTCGCCACTTCGCCTTCGCCGGAACCAATATCCAGATACGCGCCCGCGTCGAGGACGGCGTTATCGTCATCATCATCACCCTCACCACCTTCATCGCCGCCTCGATGACGATGCATTAAACTCCTCCCCACTAAAACACGCGCCTGCTCGCGACTCAAAACGAACATCTTTCCTCTCCCAAGGATCGCGTTCGCCTCGGTCAGTGACTTGCCTTCTTTCTCGCGCAAGCGAGTACACGCCTGCGCCAATCGCGCGTTGACGAGTCGCGGTCGCCGCGAAGATCGCAAAAGAAACGCGTCCGTTTCTGCGTCTCTCGAAAGTTGGACAAATTTTCTTCGCAACATAGATTCCCACTCTGATTCTTCTTCTTCTTGGTCGTTCTCATCTTCAACATTAGTGCTTCTTCTTCTCGATGAATACCTAGAGACATCCACCCCATAGGGGACATCTCTCGCGGTGAGTTTTTGGTTACAGTGCGCGCAAATGATCGGCATGGACTCCAAACAATTTTTAGACGGCATGCCGATCCATTTTCTCCATCTCGCGTCTTCTTTGAGGCGTTTTGGTGGCGTAATGGTCCGTCGATTTGCGTCGCCGTACTCGTCGTCGCCGTCGGTTTTCGTTTCCAATTTGGATTCTTTCTCGTCGTCCGCCACCGCCGATGATGATGATGATGATGAAGAAGAAGAAGCGTTCGTTGATGACGTTGTTTTCATTCCTCTCGCGATGCTGACGCTTTTTCTCGGTCCGATGGTGGGTTTGTACTGAATAGGAGTAGTAATAGGAGGAGTAATAAGTGGGAGTAATATGGACGACATTTTGTGGAGGAAAAGTGCAAGTGAGAGAGGGACATTTTAAAACGACGATGATAGTATTCATTCTAATGTCGCATTGTGCGTCCAACCGTGGACGCTCCGTGATCTCTCTCAAAACCTCGTTCTCTCTCTCTTTCTCTCGAGGCGGGGCTTTTTATTTCTTCGTCTTCTTCTTGGGCGGCGGCGGCTTTTTCAGCGGCGAAACGAGACGCCCGTCTCGCGCGTTTTCAAACTTCGATTTCAAGTTTGACACTTTCCCAGAGCTGAGAATTTCGACGGATTTGAACATTTCGTCTAACGTGCGGACGTACTGTTCGTTTCTTGGGACGAGTTTTGCGCTCGTGAGTTCTCGTTTGTCGTGCTCGTAAAGGAGCGATTTGGATTTCGGGGAGACGGAATTTTCGTTCGGTAAAAACCTCTCCCGAGGCCGCGCCTGCTGGGTTTTGTTTTTGGCGAAATATTCTTTATTCCACGTGGCGACGAGCGCCTCCCAGCTGAACCACGCGACTTGATCTACCTCGGCTTTTCCGAGCAACGGGAAGGTTTCCGCGACGTCTTTGCTCGAATCCCCGTGCATGAAGTAAACGTCTTCGTAGGCGTTACATCCGCCCATGTCCGCCTGTTTTGCCGCGCAAGTGAACGCGTAAGTGAGCTGCTTCGGATCGACATTGATTCCTAATTCCTCGGCTATTTCTCTCGCGGCGGTATTTCTAGACGAGTTCGGGTGCGTGGAGTGTTTGTCCGCCTCGTGGATGAAATCTTCGTCGTCTTCGTCTCCGTCGGATGTTTTCGCGTTCTTCTTCTTTCTCTCTTCCATCATTCGTTCCTCCTCGCTTATTTCTTCCTCGTACTCGTCCTCGTCACTTTTTTCTTCTCCTTCACCTTCGACTCCTCTCGAGACTTCTCCCTCCTTCGTCTTCTTTTTCCTCTTCCTCCTCCCTTGCGTCTCTGGATCAAACTCGATGTGCCCAGCCGCGGAAATATCCCACATCCCCGGAAACGTATCTTTCTTCTCGCTCCGTTTCTGACACAACACCCGGTTCCTCTCCTTATCAAACACCCACACGTGCGCGCTTCTGTGCCAGACTTTGTTTTCGTGGCACGTTTTCCGGTCGATTTCCGTTCGCGTTCGAGCGTTTTCCAGCCACATTTTTGTTCTCGAAGTTGTTGTCCAAGAAGGAGAAGAAGAGGATTTTGGTCCGTTTTTGTGCACGATGCAACTTTCATCATCATCATCATCATCATCATCATCATCATCGTCACCAGAAACACCCCTCCTCGATGATGGGGGTTTCATTCTCTCGAAGAGTTCATCCGGTCGTTGCGCCATCGCGGTTGCGGGATCGTCTGTCATCTTCATCGTCCCATCATCATCAATATCATCGAAACGTCCAAACGTCTTTGACATCTTCCCCAAGACAGACGAAAAGAATGCATCCATAGTATGCGAATACGCGCACACACGCAATATATACGCGCGTATCGTTTATCTGCTCTCGCAAAACCGCGCTTTTTTACGCCCGCCACATGATAGTATGAGAGATGATGCGAGTCAAATTTGTCAAGCACATTTCCCCTAAACGTCAGTCTTTTCTCTTCATTCCAAGACGCACGTACAACACGTAAACATGCTCTTCTCCGTCGCATCATCCTCGTCCTCTCGAGGACTCACCGACGGGCTTCTGCTTCGCAGATCGTCACCTCTCGCGATGATTTTTTATTCTTCTTTTACTTCTGATGTGAACAAAAGTACGGTGGACTTCAAAGTCATCCTCGACGGCACTCGACACGCCGTCTCCGCTTCAGTGAACGAACAACTCTCGAAAGTCCTCGCGAAACACCGAGACGTGATGCACGCGGTACCGATAATATCACCGATGTTAGGACACGACGCGCACGTGATCGTCCCGGAAGAGGTGAGGAAAGAGTTAGAGGAGTTAACCGGAGAGGAGATGGACAAGATCGAAGAGCTGTGCAGCGAGCCTTTAGACGGAGGGAGGTCGAGATTGGCGAGTCAGCTGAGGGTGAGCGAGTCGTTCGCGGGGATGACGTTCGCGGTGAAAGGGATGAACAGGATCATGAGGACCTAAAATAGTGATGATGATGATGAGAGAGTGAGGCATCGCGCGATGTGCGGTAGGATTATATATATATAGAGAGAGAGAGAGGATGTTGTAGTGTGTACGTTTGTACGCTGCGTGTGTATTCATACGTATACTAAAACCGCACGTTTTCTAAATATTGCTTCTTCTTCGTCTCATTCTTTTTACTTTTGCGTGTTGCTCCTAGTAGTTGCTGGATTCGGCGGTCGAAAGACAAAACGAACGGATTGGTGAGGCGGTTTCTGTTGTTGTTGTTGCGTGTGACGAAGCGGTCGCGGCGGCGGCGGCTGGTACGGTGACCCAAAACCGAAAACCGGCGGCACCACTCCCAAGCCCCCGTCACCATTTTGAAGCGGCACATACGGACGCGGCGGCGGCTGTGGCGGCGGCGGCTGTGGTGCCATATTATTCGCGTTGTGATAGTATTGTGGCTGCAAACCAAACGGTTGCGCTTGTGCGTTTGCCATCACGCTTCGTTCGTACTCGCTTCGGCCGTTGTGCATGGCGTTGATTCTTTGTTGTCTGAGTCTCTCCTCGTGCTCTTTCACTCTGCGCTCAGACTCGAGGCGTTCCGCGCGTTGCCTCGCCTCTGCAGCGGCACGGATCACCGGAACCCGTCCGTTTCTTGCTTGAGCCTGCTGTAGAATTTCTCTTTGCCACGGTTGCGTGCCGTCGTTTTGATGCGCTTCTCGTTCTCGTTCTCGTTGATGGCGGCGTTGTTCCTCCTCCGCCGCGTTTCTTAATCGATGTAAATCACGCAGTTGCTGCATCGGCGTCACCGCAGCTTTCCGAGCAACGACAGAATGCGGGGGTTGAGCGGGTGCTGCGCCGGAAGTCGACCCAACGATGCGCACGTCATCTTCTGAATCCGAATCATCGATGACGATAATGTCGGGAACCGTGTCTTTTGCGCCGCCGTTGCCGCGCATAGCCGCAGCTTCTCGGCAGGCGTTTCGTAGTTCTTCTTCCGAATCGTAATCGTCGTCGTCGGCGGCCACATTAGTATTATCGCGTTTCGGCTTTTTTCGCTCCTCTTCCTCGCTAATGACTATTTCAACTTCCTTCGCAGAAGTCATCCCGCTGCTTCTTTTATTATTTCTCGTACTAGTATTTTTTCCTTCTAGCGCTACTCCTTCCTCGGCGGAGGCGATCGCCCTGCCTTGTATGCTAAGCTCTACAGCGCGAGTTTCTGCTATATCTACCCACTCGCCTAATTCTTGTTTATCTCCAGCTGCTTCTCTGTACCGCCATCTGCAATCTTTATCTACTTCAATCCTCGACACCGAAGCGCTCGATGGATTGATGCGTTTGTGTCGCAAATCGCTATTCAACTTGGCCATGACTCGCACTAAAAATCCGTCTATTCGTACATCTTTCGGCCCGCCGGCGCTGCCGCAACACGGGCACGTCCATTTCCGCGTTTCTTTGTGCATTTCTAAAAACGAATCCGCGTCGAACGCGCACGCTTGATTACAATTTTCCAACCTCGCCGGCGTTTCCATCATGCACATGCGAATCGGGCACCGAACGGAAATAATAGCGGTGTCCGGACCTATGATATCGTCGTCCTCCTCGTCTTGATCGCTGAAACCGAGCGATTTCTTTAAGCTACTGACGTAATGATCAAACTCTTTCGGCGGCGGTATCAAAGCTCTGACTTCCTTGTCCGTTCGCTCTCGAACTAACAAAATGCACAGTGCGAAATGTCGAGCGTCGACGCCCATGATGCGCATGGTATTTTGTCCAGCGCGTAAATTCACGCCTCTCGCGTTCGAAATCAACGCCGGACGTTCTCTCGTCGATTTCGTAACTTTTTGGGACGAGGATCTTCTCGTCACGTCCACGTTTACGCCGTTCACGTGCATCACGCAATCATTTGGCCACAACACTCTGTTCTTCGCCTTTGCTTCGTCCTCCTTAATCAACACCGAATACGCTCGCAGTTGCGCCGTTTTACTATTCTCGCGCAAAAATTGCTCTTGGATCGGCGTCAGCTCAAAATTCACGACGCTTCGACTGTTCGCTTTCGTGAACACTAACTTTGTCGGCTTCGCGACCACACCGTTTGGCCGAGTCGGGTTAAAACTCGTCGGAGAAACCAACGCAAAATACGGGTCCGAATTCAACGCGCGTTCCAACGTATCGTGTATACTTTTTTCCGCTCTGGATAACTTCGACGCCGCCGGAGACAACAAAGACGGCGCTTGTTGTTGTTGTTCTCGTTGTTCTTGTTGTCGTCGTAATTGCACGATCATCTCGTCGCCAATCTGCTGAAACCGACTCTGCATTTGCGTTGCACTCTCGAGAATATCGTGAATGTTTTGAAATTCACTGGGTATAGGAGACTCCCTATACTCTCGTACTTCCACTCGTCTTCCCGTTATCGTTCCGTGATGCATGGCGAGCCACTCGCGCACACGCTCCGGGAAATACCTGAACAACTTCTTCGTCATGCCTTCTTCTAACCTCCCACTGGTCCACTCTCCACTTCCCGCCGCCGATTTTGCTACCGCGCATAAAAACACCAGTCTTTGTAACTCCTTCGCTCGAAGCGTCGAGGTCACATTCTCCGCGCCGGTGTCTTTCAAACATTTCGTCGTCTGCGGAATTTTCATGTTTTTAATCACATCCCACCAATATTTCTGCGCGGTTACTGTTTCGTTGAAGGCGTGTTCTCCTCCGTTGTTTTGATGAAACTTCCTCTTGACGTGTGCTTCGTGGCGCATCAGTTCATCGAGAAACTCTCTCGAATCTAGCCCGTAGGATTTGCACGCTTGCCGCACCGCGTCCGAATAGACGAAGATGATTTCCTTGCTCATGTTTTTCAATCTCTTCTTCTTCGTCTTCTTCTCGTCGTCGTCATCATCTTCAAAAGGCGGAAAGAAAGAGCGATGAGAGATTATATATACTACTACTGCTAAAGTTCACCTCCTCGCAGGTTCTTCCTTCCTCGTTCTCCCTCCCTCTCTCTTTCAAAGTGGAATATATATGTGCGATTAAAGTATTTTATTACTGTGTGAACACGCGTAAAAAGTAAGTAACGAAGCGTCTCTGGAAAGAAAGAAAGAAAGAAAGAAAGAAAGAGAGAAAAAAGGCAAAACAAAAAAAACCAATTTTTTCTTCAAAAAGTTCTTTTCTTTGTTCCTTTTTGGTTTTGTTTTCGTTTGTTTGTTTCTCACTTTTTTTCTCTCTTTTCGTCACATTTCAACTCTCTCTTCTTTCCTCTCTCTCTTCCTCTTCCTCTTCCTCTTTGAGTAGTAATACTCTCCTTCGACGAGTGGTAGTAGTGTTACGACGACGAGGAGGACTGTTCGTTTTTCGAGAGAGGCGGCGCTTTCAAAGAGAGAGAGAGAAGAAGAGTGAACAGAGGGAAAGAGAAATCATCAAAAGGTGAGAAGAGAATATGGCACTTTTACTAACGGGATCGAGCGTGCCGATGAGGTCATCGTCGGACGCTTCTTCTTCTTCTTCTTCTTCTTCTTCGAAGTTTACCCTCGCGACGGCAAAAAGAGGAAAAGGAGGCAAAGAAGGAAAACATAACGCGTGGCGATGCGGTGCCTTTGCGAAGACGACGACGAGTGCGACGACCACCGCCACGCCTTCTGCCGCGAATGATGATTTGACCTCCTCGTCGAAGACATCGTCGTCGGCGGTGGTCTTTCGACATCATCATCGTACTCGCAAAAGTCGAAACGACGCTTTGAAACCGCTGAAAGCGATGACGAACGACAGCGAGTACGACGAGAGCGAGACCACACCGAGAGGAGACGACGAAGGTGTCATCGATATTTCCGCGATTTCCGTCGGCGACTCGTTCGATTCTTCTTCTTCTTCTTTGAATTCTTCAGAAGAAGAGGAAAAAGTGGTCCAAGAAGAGAAACCGGTGGACGCGTTTTTGGATACGCCGCCGCCGGCGTTTTTTTCCTCCCCTCCGGAGAAGAAAGCGGTTTTACCGGACGAAACGTTGTCGCAGACGAACAACGATTCAGAAGTGATTACGAGTTTAGTGACGACGAAGAATCAATCGGGCGGGAAAGGGAAGTTTTTGTTTTCGTTTCGGGACGCGAAGAGGTTTTTCGGGACGTTTATGTTAATCGCGGTTGGTGGGTTGGCGTTGCCGATTCCGGCGTATCGACACTTTGCGAATACGACGACGAGTTTAGTGAGCGGGAAGATATCGCAAGCGACGGATTTTGTGCAGCAACTGGTGCCAGAGTCGGAGAAGGCGATTGCGAGGCACGCTGCGCACGAAGCGGAGGAGACGGGGATGCGAGATGCGCTGTTTTTGATGATTACGGCCATTTTTTGCGTGTATGCGGTCTCGAAAGTGCCCGGCGGGTCTCCAGTGGTTGGTTTTTTGCTCGGAGGGGCGTTGATTGGCCCGTACGCGACTGGAATTATCACGCACGTCTCGCAAGTGAAAGTGCTCGCGGAATTTGGGGTTATTTTCTTGCTCTTTAACATCGGTTTGGAATTATCGTACGACCGTTTGGTGTCCATGGCGAAATTTATTTTTGGGATGGGCGCGTTGCAAGTGATCATATCGACGTTGGCGATTGCCTCGTTTGGCGTCGCTTTGGGTGGGTTGACGTTACCGGCGGCGTTGTGCGTCGGGGTGGCGTTGGCGTTTTCGAGTACCGCCGTGGCGTTGCAAGTATTGCAAGATTCCGGGGAATCACAAACGAGACACGGGAGAGCGACGTTTTCAGTGCTGTTGTTTCAAGATTTGTCCGTGGTGATGGTGTTTATGCTCGTGCCGTTGTTAGCCGGACCGGATGCGAGCAACGTCGGCGCGATTGCGTTGGCCTTGTGTAAAGCGGTGGCGAAGACAGTCGTGGCGGTTGTCGGTATTATTTTTGCCGGTCGCGCGGTTTTAAAACCAGTATATAATCGAATTGCGAGTATTTCCGACGAAATCATGCTGGCGTTGACGTTGACGTGCGCTTTAGGGACGGCGTTGTTGACGCAATCGCTCGGGTTGAGCATGGCGCTCGGCGCGTTTCTCGCCGGTTTGCTCTTGGCAGAAACGGAGTTTCATTTACAAGTCGAAGCGGATATCGCACCCTTTCGCGGTTTACTCTTGGGATTGTTCTTCATGACGGTCGGGATGACCATCGATCCGCGTTTGTTAGTCTCTTCGCTTTGGGAGATTCTCGCCATTGTCGTGTGCTTGGTACTCGGGAAACTCGGGGTTATTTTCGCCATCGGCCCGATTTTCAACGTCTCGCGTTTGAATTGTTTTCGAGCGGGATTGTACATCGCGCCAGGAGGCGAATTTGCGTTCGTGACGTTCGCAGAAGCCATGCGAGTCGGTTTATTAAGCACGACGTTAATCGCGAAAGTATCCCTGGCGGTTTCGATTTCCATGGCGATTACGCCGTACCTCGCCATTTTAGGACAACGAATGGCCAAGATGAAAAAAGCCGGGACGCCGCAAGCGACGACGATCGCTGCGCAAGTCGAAGGTCAAGTCGAAGAGCTGAGTGGACACGTGATTATTGGTGGTTACGCGCGCATGGGCCAAATTATTGGCGAAGTGTTATCGGAAGCTAACGTACCTTTTGTCGCTTTAGATACCAACGCGGACAACGTGAGAATCGGGAGGAAGAGCTCCAAGACGGTGTTTTTTGGTGACGTCTCTTCAAAGACAGTTTTAGAAGCCGTTCGCGCGGATACGGCGGCGGCGGTCGTCTTGACGACGACGAATGAATTCGCCGTCGCGACTTTACGCAGAGAGTATCCGCACATCGACGTGTACGTTCGCGCGAAGGACGTCCAATCTGGATTGAGGCTCGAGAAAGCGGGCGTGAAGGTGGTGGTGGACGAAACGTTAGGGCCAGCGCTTTTACTCGCCGAACGCGTCATGCTTAAAAAAGCATCGATGAGTAGACAAGAGGTGAAGTCACAGTTGGCCAAATATCGCAAGAAGCACGGTTGGCAAACGATGAGCTATGAGGAGTTCGAGGAGCAAATTTTGAACATTCAAAGCCCGGTTCCGCCGATGCCTCCTGGTACAACAGTTTAATACATTTTACACGAGAGAGTGAGAGAAAGAGAGAGAAAGAGAGAAAGAGA
>Ga0181553_10004032_pt1 | contig 12606 bp, 9 predicted proteins | sample 011ome_17_FD_133753 | JGI IMG/M metagenome (GOLD analysis project Ga0181553, IMG submission 133753) | Coastal salt marsh microbial communities from the Groves Creek Marsh, Skidaway Island, Georgia - 011502XT metaG (megahit assembly) | ecosystem: Environmental > Aquatic > Marine > Intertidal zone...
AACAAAGAATTGCTGAAGAAGTTGCCAAGGAGTTTATCACTCAAATGCAAGGCAAGAATGGGGCGGTTCCTGGTTATGGGGATATCTCAAAAAACCTGAAGATACTAAAAATTAAAGAAGAAAATTTACTAAAAAAATTAGTATCCTCTAGAGATTCGATTCGATTAAAAATTGAAAATAATAATGTTAGAATTGATGAAGCGAAGGACTCGATTTATACTTCGACCATTAATTCTAGACCCGGTTTTCTTGATAAACTAATGATGCTTGAACGGTTGGCAGAGCATGGAAAATCAATTCCTAAATATGATCCGGTCACCAATGAGGTAATACAGGGGGAGGAAGTGGAAATATATGGATCGGCTTTTTGGCCAGTTTGGTTGGTTAGACTCTTGCTGATGATGGTAGAAATCGCTCCTGTATTATTGAAATTGATGTTAATTAAAGGGCCTTATGATTACATGTCTGAAAACGTCAATCAAATTTTAGAAACAAAGCAAGGCATTGGATTGAGGTACATCACAGATGAGAATTCTCAAATTCATAAAATGAAAGAGAATTATAACCCTCAGCGAATTAGCGCCATAGTAGATTATCAGAATAAAAAAGAAGTTGATAATGCTAAAAAAGCAATAGACGAGTACTCCAAAGAAGAGGAATCAAGAATTAAAAAGGATCCTGGAAGCTATTTTGAAGACCAAGATTAAGTATGACAGCAGAAAGGGTCAATAATTTCTTTCAAGGCGACTTTACAGGCTATTTCTACACGAAGCAGGAATTGCCTTTCAGTTACTATGATGATCTCCCTAAAGAGATTGTCAATCAACTTAAAATTTACAAAGGGGAACTCGCTAATATTGAACCCTTGACTTCATTTGAATCTGAGCAGTTTTATACGTTTTCAGACTTAAGGGTGGATAGCGCTAAAAACATTGAGTTTATACCTTCGAAAGGTGCTGAGGCTTTCACTATTAATCCGATTAATAATTTCAGGATTGCCATTTTAAAAGACTTTAAAATCCTCGACACGTGGGCTTTAAATGGTAAAACATACGGACTAATAAAGGGGGTGTTAGTTGGAGAGGTTGAGTATTTTTTACAGCGTCCGACTGCTAATGAAGTTTCCATCGTTCAGCCGTTAGGTACAGTAATTCCACCACTAATAGATAGCCCTGAACCAGTAAGGTCGTTTAATAATAGTGGATGTCTTGCTTGGCTGAGTAAATGGTGGGGGCTTTTACTTACTTTACTTTTTTTCATTTTCCTATTCCGAGAATGCTCGAGTAGAAATGAAATTGATCGATATGAGTCTGAGTTAGAATCATTACGAGAAGACCTTATTCTTGCTGAAGAGAATGCAGAGCTTAGATGTCATGCAAGTCAAATCTTCTTTCATAAGAGCACCGATTCAATAATTTTTGAAAGCAGAGCTTCCTTAGAAAAAGTAGCGCAGCTACTTCAACGTTACCCTAAAAGAAATGTATTGATTTCAGGGCATTTTAATGCCTGCTCGGCACCTGATGCCGGAGATTTAGTTTGGACTCTTGACGATAGACGAGCGAAAAAAGTATATAATGAGTTGTCAAGTTTAGGAATTGATGAATCACGAATGAAATCCCAAGGATTAGACTTTAGCGTACGAATTGCTCCTTGTGATGTTAATTATACCGATCAATTTGGTAACCAAAATAATAGGAATATGCGTGTTGAAATAGAATTTCTCTAATAATGATTTTTAAACTACTAGGTATTAAGATGAACTCAGCAGGAATTTCAAGTGAGATGATGCGCTACAAAATTCTGATTAGTTCATTACTTGTTATTACATCAATAGTCTTATTAGCAAGTTTCGTTTATTGTGATATTGTATTTCAAGATTACCGAATTGCATTTTTAGTTTCTATTGCCTTAGGCACCATCGTTTTTAATATATACAGAATGTTGGTGGTTACTTCGCTTGAGTCTAATCATTCTGAACTATCTCGCATCTACAATGACCCAAAATCGTTGATATTAGATTACGAACAGAGATTGAAAAAAGTACCGATTACCGAACTTGGAATTGAAAGTTTGGTGAAAGACATAATGCATGAAACGAGAGCCAAGATTTTGGATAACCCAGATAGAGCAGCTAAAGACAGAACAACATTTTTCATAAAGTTATCAATTGCACTATTTTTTGGTTTGTGTTTTTCTACGGGTTTAGAGATTTTCATTTTCAAAGACCAATTGAATGAACTGATTAGTCAGGTTAATCTAATCTATGCTAATCAAACTGATTCATGGATATTTAATTCTACTGCCCCCAATTCTAATCACAGAATTATAAACTCAAGGTCATTATTATTGGTGATAAACTTATTGATAGATAGCCTAGGTAATTTAAAATACCTTATTGATTTAATAGTGGTTTTTATTTTCTGTGTGCCAATATTATTGGTTTATAGAACTACGCTTATATCAAAAGGTAAGATAGTAGAAGAATTTGCTTTAGAGGAAATTGAGTTAAGTATTACACACACACTCAAGTCTATTGCCTATTGCGAGGACTTTTTAGTTAGAAACTTCAAAAAAGAGGCAATTGGAAGGTTTGAGCAAGAATGACAACTTTAAGGTATTTGATAGATACATCCGAATGTTTGTTATTGGTCTTGTATCCTTGGTTTTATTAAGTGTTATGAACCACAGACTTCATTTCTTTAAAGATGAGGATGTGCTGAAAAAATATGCTCGTTTGGATTCATTAGAGCGTGGTCTTATAACTCTAAAATTATCCGACACTACTTTCTATCAAAACGATGAGTGCCCACAGAATAGATACCTATGGGTTTGGGATGACCAGTTTAATGGAAGGCGCAACAAACTTAAATTCAATTTATGTGAAAATGATATCGGTCAATCTTCTTCTATCAGGTCTACCTATGGTGCACAAAATATTTCAGTTGTATATTGGAAGTATTCGATTAGTGATTCAGCGGCTCTAAATAGCTTAGTTAATGGACTGCAATTAATTTGTAACGAGAGAAGCTACGATTACATGCAATCTCTTGGTTTTGTTATAAGTATGATTCAGCATATACCTTATACACTAGTTTTAAATTCAGATGGGCCAAACAGATGTCCTTGCGAAATGGAATGGGGGATTTACTATTTAAATGATTGCCAGGTTAGGCAAGATGGTAGAGGCTGTTGTAATGACATCAATTATTATGGATTATTCAGCCCAGTAGAATTCGCCCTAAATAAAACAGGTGATTGCGATACCAGGACCGTATTTGCATACACTATTCTTACTAGCCTAGGCTATGATGTGACCATTCTTAACAGCAATAGTCATTCTATTTTAGGGGTATACAGTCCTCGAGATATTGGTGTCGGAGATTTCGTTAGGGGTCATAATAATCGAAAATATTATTGTGTTGAATTAACCACTAAGTATGAAATGGGAAAATGTCCCCCGAGTATTAATGTTTCTGAATTTCAATCTGTAATTAAATAGCATCATGATATATATTTTGCAAATCGCTGTACTATCAATCATTTCAATTGGGTACTTGTTTTCTATGTATAAGTTGATTTTGATATTTATAAATCCGAGTATTAAGAATATGGCCGCTACATTGCTTAGGGTAGGTTTCTTGGCATCATCGGCTGTTAATTTATATGCCATATGCCAATCGATAATAGACTGTTTAGACTATTATGTCTCAAAATCTGAGTATTTAGAAGCAATTGCCTTTAGTTTAGGAACAACTATCTCTATTTTTATCATCTCGGCCATACTCATTAGAAGTAGCTTCTACGTTGTTGGAATATTTACAAAGGAGGATGAGATGCAAGAAATTAATAATAACAACATTGAACTTACCTTAATGCACAGCACCATTGTAATTACCATTTCGGCATTAATCGCTCCTGTTCTTGCCAATCTAGCTGAGTCTTTCATTGCATACCCAACAGTTCCGTTTTAACCTTGAAGAAACTACGTCTTTTTTTGCATTCCTATCGGAGATGGATCATTACATTGGGATTCTTTGTACTCCTCAAGTTATTGCTTCTCTTTTTAACCTTTGGTTTAAGCTTAAGCTTTTTTCAGTTATTTAGCCTTGAGTCTGATGCACTATCTGATGTTAGCATCAACGATGTGCATTACAGGCTGAGGAGTAGGGTTGAAACAGGCTTAGATCAACAATGTGACCCTAAAGTTTTACTAATAAATTCCGGTGATTTAGATCACAGGTATTTTAGAGCTTACCTCTCTGAATTGTTGAAATTAATCGATTATTTTGATCCAATTTGCATCGGTGTTGATCACGATTTTGCGGATGAAAATAAATTGGGAACAGATGCCCTGATTAATACGGTGGGTTCTCTGTCAAATATTGTTTTAGCTCAAACGAGCGATTCAAACAAGCTAAGAATAGGCCGAAACCATGGTGATATTCTCTTCCCAATAAATCAAGAATCAATACGTTATTACTATTCCCATGAAAACACCTTTGCTTATCAGATGGCAAGGTTTGTTTCGGATACGATTATTCCTATACAAGGAGATTCATTTATCATCAATTATCAATCATTCGACCACGGTCTTTCGCATATCAATAATAAAAAGGATCAATATTATAACTCGAATTATAAGTACATCAATGCTCAGGAAGTTTTTGCGCTAAAAGGAGATTCTAATAACTTACGAAACTTAATTAGCGGCAAGATCATCATAATAGGTCATCTCGGCTCAATATGTACAGATGCGGCAGGAGGAGTGAAATTTGATAATACCACTTATGATATTGAAGACAAGCACAAGGTACCTTGTGATTTATCAAATCTCTACAATCGCGAAAAAAAGATGTTTGGAGCGGTTATTCATGCGAATGCCATCGACAATATCCTCCATGCTGAAAAACGAATAGTTGATTTAAATGGATTCATTACAAGTACTTTTTTCAACTTATTGGTATTCTTTTTCATATATTATTCAATATTCAAAAACAAGGGAAAGGCTTCAAATATTTTAATGCTAATGCTCTTAAGTATTCCCGTGCTGTACACGGTTTTATTTTTAATGAATAATGGCTTTTACCTTAGTGCAGGTATTTCACTACTCGAATTTTTGTTTGTTGAAGAATTCATCGAGGTATTCATGCCACTCATGCTTAAATTTAAATTCATACGAAATGAACTGGACACATAAATTAATAGCTGCAATCTTGGTTTTAATTGCCAATATTGGATTAGCACAAGAAATGAATCTCAAAATTATTCAAGGCTCCATAATCCTGAATAGAGAGGTTGTTTCAATACCTTTAGAAATGATTCCGATTCAACCAGCTGATCAAATTGAAGTAATGCAAACCGGAGTGGTAATAGTTAATTACGGAAACAAAGTTTTAGAACTAAAAGAGGGAAGCTTTTCCTACAATGATATTATTACTCGGATGAAGAAAGAATCAAATTCATTTAACTCTGAGTTCATTAACGTAGTATTTACGGAAGACTTTCAGAAGGAAAAACCAAAAGCTGCAGGCTTAGCTACTCGAGGAGGTAATACTAGGGCGGCAAACTATTACAGCCCTCTTGATGACTTCAAGTTGATCGATAAGAGCTTAAACCTTGAAATTGGTAATTCAACAACAGCACTTCTAGGTGAAGTATTTGTGTTCAATAAATCTGAGAATGATACCATTTTAAAGGATGCATCTAAAAGTATTAAACTTCAAAATTTAAGAGAAGGGAGTTATGTGTGGGGGTATACCATCTCTTATAATCAAGGTACGAGTAAAGTGAAAGAGGAGTACTTGAATACCTTTATCGTTCCGGAGAAATCGATCATTCAAAAAGAAAAAGTAGCCTTAGCCGATTTTAAAGAAAGTATAAAGCAGTTTTCAGTGGAAACTCAAGATGAACTTCTGAAAGAATATTACCACCAGCATAAAATAATTGCGCCTGATGAGAATTAAAGCATCCGACATTTTTGATGTAACCATTGGCAATGGGTCTTTTCCATTTGACCTCCAATTTGTGCTTAAAGGTTCTGTTGAGAAAGTTTTTAAAAAGCCATTGGTATATGTATTGATGTACCAAAACACGGCACTCTATGTTGGCTACACTTTTGTAAAAAAGGATGTAAGAGTTTCAAGATGGACTAAACAAACTTGAATCAATTCTATGCAGAGGTTATAGGGTTGGCTTTAATCATGGGGCATTAATCGCTTTTGAAAGCTCAAATGCATTTAATTCAGCTCAGAAAAAAGAAGCCAAAGGCAGACTGAGAAATACGAGTGTGATGACCTCGGTGAAAAGGGTTAATTGGGCAAGCGCTCATTGGGGTGGATTAGTAAACTATCTCCAGCAAATCAATATTTACTCTCAGAGTTTAGTTTCGAAATCTTGAGTGACCCTTCAGTAAACACTTTAAAAGAGTGCCAGTTAATCACGAAGAAATCAATCCAATCCTTGAACCCTTTATGCAATGGATAAATAACATGAGGATAATTATTGTTTTAGCTATTATTAGTTTGGGAATAATTCCAAATGTTTATGCTCAAACAGACTTTCCCGCCCTTAAACAGCAATTCTTAGACTATCGTAAAGCAGATAACCAAGACAGCGCGCTTTTTATTGCTAGAAAGATGAATAGTCTTTCGTTGGCTGAACAAAGCGACACTAGCTATTGGTATGCCCTGAGTATGCGCTATCAGGGAAATATTTATGATACATGGGAAGACAAGGATTCCACTTTTTTTTATTGGATCAAATCCGTTGAATTATTTGATAGATTATCTCCGAATTATAGTTCAGATTATTTGGTTGGATTGGCAAACCTCGGTTTTCTTTATCAGTTTTATGATTCAAATAATTTAGCAGACAGTATACTTTCATTAGCCTTAATACAATGTGAACATAAATCTAGTGAAAGTGATTCAAAATGTTATGACATAATTGAATCATTAGCAGCAATTAGTTGGCATAATAATGATTACGTTAGATGTCTGAACTACATGGAGAAAATGGACGAAATAATGCGAATAAACCAAGTTGATTTCGATGCCAATGATTACTTGGAATATTTGTTAGAGAAGGCAGCGGTTTATGAAATGAATGGATTATTCGATGAAGCCATGACAATAAACGAAAATGCAATACAGTTTTCAAAACAAAATAAATTAACAGATACCTGGATGTATCATGCTCAAGCGTTATCTAATTATTGTGTTTTATTGTTGCAGTTGAAAAGATATCAGCAAGCTTTCGAAATAAATAGTCAAGTCATTAATTGGGCTTTAGAAAACAAAGAATATGAGCTTTATTTTCAATCTCATTTGCATTATTGCGACCTAATTCATGAGACGAAAGGCGCTGGATCAGCATTGGACGAGGTGAATAGAGTATTGGAATTAATTAATAATATCCCAATCGGAGAATTTGATGCTGAGATAATATTAGAATTAAAACATAAGCTGCTGTTAAGAGAAGCTGATTACCATAATCAGTTGCAAGAATATACCGATGCTCTAGAAACACTAAGTAAAGCCTTAGAAATTGGTCTAGTGATAGATGAAGAATATTATGGTAATCGTGAAGTTTTTATACAGATAGCGAACACGCATGTTTATAAAAAACAATATAGTCTTGCTGAAAGTGCTTTCTTATTGGCGTTCGATTCTTGGAAAAAGAATTCTTTAACCAATATGGGGAATCCTCATTATCATCGTTTAGTGCTAGGATATTCTCATTTTCAATTTAGTACATTGCAATATAATGCTGGAATAGCCTTGCTTGAGAAACATGTTGATTTCAATAATGTTTCTAAAAAATCGGTATTAAATTCTACAATGTTAAATAATTTGAAAGCATTTTATTATGCTGATAGAAGATATGAAGCGGCCTACTCTATTGCTCATAATTTATTTGAATTAAAGAAAGAACAACTGACATTAAATTTCAATTGGGCATCAAATTTGGAAAGAAAATATATATGGATAAAAGAGTATGGTTTTTTTTCAGACTTAAATCAACTTGCAAGTAGAGCATTTACTGAAATTCCTTCTTCAACCGAGTTAGCCTACAATGGTGATTTAATCTCAAAGTCATTACTTTTAGAAACATCAAGGGAACTAGACCAAGCGTTGGCATCATCAACAGATACCATATTAAAAGATAATTACCAAAAGCTAAAGTTACTTAGAAAGAACTACTCAAAGCTTGCGTCAGAAGGTTCTGAAAACAAAGAGCTTATGAATCGTTTGAATCAAGAAGCAGACTCTTTGGACAAAATACTAGTGAATAATTTAGGTGAATATGCCGCCTTTAAAAAGAAATTCGAGATCACATGGAAGGATGTTCAATCAAACTTAAAATATGAAGATGCAGCCATTGAGTTTGCGAAGTACTATGACGACACCGATAGTTTATACAAGTACATGGCTATGGTTGTACGGCCTGAATACGAATACCCTAAACTCTCACTACTAGGAAATGAAGAGCAGATCAGTAGGTTGATTAAAACCCAGAGTTTTGATGAACTGTACGCTCTAGTTTGGGAGCCCATGGAGGAATACCTAAATGGAGTTAAACGCATCTATTACACTCCTGCTGGGCAACTCAATAATCTTTCATTTAATGCGCTATGTATGGGAGAGCGAGAAGAAATAGTGAAACCATTACCGAATGACATGGCCATTAGAGGAAAGGTTAGCACTCAACAAGAAGTGATTTATCACTGCGAGTACCTTATGGATCGCTATGAATTACATCAGCTTACCACTACAAGGTACATTGCTGACGGTACACTGGATAAAGAGCAAAGGTTTAATACTAGCATAACCCTGAGCGGAGGAATCAATTATGATATAATTCCCACTGCTTATTCAGAAAGTAAAGAGGAAGGGAATGTTGAGTGCCTATTAGCCATGAACTTGCAACAAGAAAAAAATGGTGAAAACTCAATCCGAAGCATTGACGGTTCTTCTGGAATGATCTACCTAGATGGAACCAAGAAAGAAGTAGACCACATTGCTGACTATTTTAAAAATAAGAATTGGAGTACTAACTCTTACACGGCTACAAAAGCAGAAGAGGGTAAATTCAAGGCTGATGTTGAACAAAATCAACCGGGAATATTGCATATCGCCACTCACGGGTTCGCTTTTGCAGATAAGCAAAATGACAAAACACCGAAACCAAGTGGATTAGAAGAAACTAGTTACAAAGCCTCTGAAGATCCTATGGTGCGTTGTGGTTTGATGCTGAGTGGTTCAAACATAAGCTGGACAGGAAGCCCTCAAAAGATGATTGAAGAGACCGGAGAAGATGGCATTCTTACGGCTTCAGAAATTTCCAATTTAGATCTTTCTAATACCAAACTCGTGGTTCTTTCCGCTTGTGAGACCGGTCTTGGAAAAATAGAAGGAAGTGAAGGCACCTTTGGGCTAAAAAGAGGATTCAAATTAGCAGGTGTTGAACAAATTATTGTCTCGCTTTGGTCTGTACCCGATAAAGAGACCACAGAATTGATGACACTGTTTTATGAAGATCTGGCGGTGACATTAAATCCTGTAATTTCTTTTGCAAAAGCTCAAAAGGAAATGCGAAATAAGTACCCAACAAGACCAGATTTGTGGGCTGGGTTTGTGTTGGTGAGGTGAGGATAATTAAATTATTAGCGCTATATGAAGAATAGTATAATAATAGTATTAATAACTCTAATGCAAACACTGTCAGCACAAGTTATCGATACAAAATTGAACATACCGGATGAGCTTAAAATGGAGATTGGGGAAGTAGTAATATCTCCAAATGAGGAATATCTACTTATCAATTCTAACTACTTAGTAAACTTAATAAGTTTAGAAACCACTCAACTAAATCATGGGATATACATTTTTAGTTACACAAGATCCTTCTTTTTAAATGATTCTATAATCGTAACTATTGGAGGTCCTGATAATGCTCCTTGGCACTCTCACAATGCTTACTCAGGAGAAAGTTTTATTTATTCTGAAGAGCTATCCAGTTCCAATATACCTCATGTTGAAATTATAAATATTCAGGACTCAAAAGCTTTGCTAGTAGTTAATAGCGCTTTGTATTCTTTCAATTTGTTAGCAAATGATTCAATCGAAACTAAATTAATTTTAGCTGGTGTGGGCGGCCTAAATTTAGGTCAGAACTCGAGTAAGGGCCGATATCAAATTATAGGAAATAGATTTGGTAACGATGATTTTTTCTTCTTGTGCGAATATGATAAGATTAATGTGATGAATCGTTATACCAAAGAAGTTACTGGTTCCATTCCGCTAACTTATGAGAATGACTATGCAGTTGATTTTATTAATGAAAGAGTTATGTCATTAGATCGAATATCAATGAAAGCTACTTTTAACTCATTCTATGGCGAATATCTCTTCGAGATACAATTACCTAAAACATATGTTCCTTATGCGTTTTGGATGAATCCCGTAGGCGATCAAATCTATTTTGTAAAAGGTATAGAAAATATTAATACAAATAAAAACAAGCTACTTGTTTATTCACTTGAAGAAAATAGTGCTAAACTGTCTCATTCAATTGACTTGCCTTGTGCAGATGTATCTTTGGGACTTACAGTTTTTAAAAATAAGGATGAATTTATTGTTTCGTTGAGTCAATTGGATGGTAAACTTCTAATTCTCGATTCAAACATGAATTATGTAACATGTCCAAAATTTATTAACCCTTTTGAAGTCTTATCGGCTTATAATGAAGTTTTTGATTGGAGGAATAATACAGAATATCGAAGTCAAATCAGTTGTCTTAAATTTCCTTCTATGGTTTTAGAGAAAAAGAAATCTATTTTAATACACCATGATGATCACATTGAATTATTAGATGTAAATAAATGTTCTGAAGGTTTAAAACTTTACTTGGTAGAGGGCAAAATTGTAGCCAAGTTAAACTCAACAAATCATTTTTATGCTCCGCAAAAAATGTCTCAAAAGTTTATTTATTCAAACAAGAAGTTTGAAAAGTTGAGTTTTCAGGAATTAGATGTTATTTTAAATAGACCTGATACCGTATTCAAGGTTTTGCATGAGCTATTAGGTAATACCGATAACGAAGACTTTATCAAGAAATGGCGAGAGTTGTATGTAACAAGGCTCAATTATTTGGGTTTCGAGGGAGATATATCACAAAAGCCTGATTTTGAAAGACCAACCGCCCAAGTCATAAGTCACGAAATGTTTGATGATAAGTTTAGTAAGCTCAAACTTGATATTCATTTAGAGTCTCAAGAAGCCGAACTGTCGAAGTTTAATGTTTTAATTAACGAAGTGCCAATTTTTGGGGCAAAGGGAATTGACCTAGCTAAGAAAAAATCTTTTAGTTATGATACTACTTTGAACGTAGCTCTTAATGCTGAAGTGAATAATATTCAATTAGTTGCTTGGAATTCCTTTGGAGTAAGTAATGTTAGAAAAAATTTATATTTAAGAATTGAAAACACAATTCATGAAAAAACCTATTTCATAGGTATTGGAGTGAATGAGTTCGCAGATCAGGGTCATGATTTAACCTATTGCGTAAAAGATATAAATGATTTGGCCAAAAAGTTTGTGGTTAATTATTCAGCAGACACAATCTTGTTTAAGAACTCAGAGGTAACAAGGGAAAATATTCTTGGAATTAGAGATTGGTTGATGAATAATACAACCATTCATGATAAAGTAATTATTTCATGTAGTTCTCATGGTTTATTAGACTCACTAAACCAATTTTATTTGGCAACTTCAGATGTTGACTACGAAAAACCTTGGGAAAGAGGAATTGCATATGCTGAGTTAGAATGGCTTTTAGATAGTATTCCGGCTAGGAAAAAACTACTTCTTATTGACGCCTGTAACAGCGGTGAGAATGAAAAGACAAAAAGATTGGAGCAAGACCACATTGAAGCTGATGATGTGATGGCTTATGCCGCCAGATACGGCTCTAAGAAAGAAGTTCAATCGAATGTTTCGACATTTCAAAAAATGACTGAAATTTTTGTAAACGTTAGAAATAATACGGGATCAAACATCATTGCAGCTGCAGGAGGTAATCAAAGTGCCCTTGAAGGTGTAATTGTAGAGGGTAAAAGAGTTGAAAACGGGGCATTCTCATACGCCATACTAGAGTATCTAAATGAGCATTCAGAGGCTGTTTCAATTAATGAATTGAAAAAATACGTTGAGGCACGAGTAGAAGAAATTACCCAAGGAAAACAAAAACCGGTTTCGAGACAAGAAACATTTGAGTATGATTGGAAATTGAATTGATAAGCTGTCGTTTCTTCAGTTCTTCCATCTAGCTGCATCCAAGATCCAACAATTACAAGGATCAAGAAAATGCTGGTCACTATTTTAAGCCACGTGTGCTCAATAACATAAGGTAGCAATTTAAGAGCAATAATTTGTTTTAAATCGTTGAATGTAGATGCCCCATTTGTTAGGACAGTTTCCATTCAAATTTAAGTTAATAATCATGCTGCTTGTTTAGCGTATATTTCAGCAGGTATTTCATAGTCTAAAGCCTCATGTCTTCTTGCGTGATTGTAGTCTTGTTTCCCTTTTTTTTTTTACGATAGCG
>Ga0181553_10004034_pt1 | contig 12605 bp, 17 predicted proteins | sample 011ome_17_FD_133753 | JGI IMG/M metagenome (GOLD analysis project Ga0181553, IMG submission 133753) | Coastal salt marsh microbial communities from the Groves Creek Marsh, Skidaway Island, Georgia - 011502XT metaG (megahit assembly) | ecosystem: Environmental > Aquatic > Marine > Intertidal...
ATATACAATGGAATCAGTTCGAAGTAAGTATCCATCTCGGTTTGAATTGTATTTTCCCAACATGACATATAGTTGGGCTCAATCAATTGTTTGATACAATCATCATGAACTAAATTGAAAATAAGTTCACTTATATGTTCGATTTCTTTTTCATGCAATGTGTGTATATCAAATTCGGGTTGTTTCTGTATAGTATTCATAATTTCATCAAGACTTAATTCTAATTCAGAAAACATTATTATATTTTATCACAATCTATTTTTATATTCTTTATTTTCATAACACAAATAAAAAAATATATTACTGCAATATACATGATAAAAGAGGTTGTTATATCTGATTATTCAATAAAACATTCTGTTGAAGTTCCGATGCATCAAATTCAAATAAACTATTTACATGAAAAAATTCCATTATATATGAAATACATCAAAATGAAATGCAAACAGTATCAGAATCAGGATAAAAAAAAATTTCGTTGTCCTATGTATTTATACAAATGTCATTATGAAAGCAATAATCGTATTAGTTCAAATGAAATACAAGATATATCTAATTTACCAACATTTACACAAAATGTATATGAAATATTGAGAGAATCGAATTTGAAATGTTTCTATTGTCAAAAGAATGTATATATCGAATATACGCATGTAAATCGTATGCAACAGTGGACACTGGATCGAATTGATAACAATAAAAATCATGATGTTAAAAATTGTGTGATTGCTTGTCTGTCTTGTAACTTAAAACGCAGGAATATAAACGCAACCAAGTATAAATTTACAAAACAATTGAAATTAGAAAAAGACAACAATTAGGTTTTTGTTACAACTACGGGATAATTATATATATTCCTTACATAAAGTAGTTTATTATGAAACAATGGGTTTGGTCAAAAGTAGGTGATAAATGCGTGAGAACACCGAAACTGAAAAAACAAATAAAAGATGAAATACATGATGAATTGACGCAAAAATTTACACGGACATGCAATAAATACGATTTAGAAGACAAAAACATACCGATGTTTAAACAAACGTCTGGTAATCATTTCATGAAAAATAATAATTATATCGAGGATCTTATGAATGAAAGTAATTTTCTCCGTCCACAGAACTCAAATAAGAAATTGAAAAGTATTTAAATCTATGACGATGTGTTATTTTAATGGCGACTTCAATATATTCCACACAAAATCAATTACTTTTGCATAAATTAACCGATTATTATACCCAAGACAATCGATTGGATAGTATTTTACCAATCATTAATGGAACATCCGAATTGTCTATCCGAATAATTGATTGGTTCGTAACAAATTATTCAAAGCAGTATTATACTGTATATATGATTGAAGACGAAATTAGCAACTCAGCTCGAAGATTTAAAGTGTATAATGATTATAAACTTAAATTGAAAGCATATAGTAAAAAGCGATTTGATCCATTTTGCAGACGAGAACGTATTTATATTCCATATAAGAACAATACACATGTACAAACAACATTAGGTCAATTAAATTTTTTTAAATGGGCGATTGAAAACAATATTATTCTGTATATAAAAGATCATTTGAGAGAAATAGAGGAAGATATGATTGATCGTAATAGTACAGCCAGAAAGAAAAGCCTGAAATTAAACGATACAAGTAAACTAAACAAGACCAGGAAAAGACGAGAAGAATTATCTATATCTGCAGTCAAAAGTATCAAAAAAGAAAATGTAGAAATAGTTGTTCACTTTAACTGAGTTAAATGAATATTTTGTATAGAAATTAGATGGGTAATTCAAATTCTTTTCCATACAAAACATTTTCTTACAAGGATGTACAAAATTGCATCCAAAACAAGGAAAATTGTATTATTATTAGCACTATGAATGCAAGCGAACAAAATTGTTTAATTCAATATACATGCGACATACAGAAAGAAGAAGAAATTATAAATCATCATTTAAATACAAACAAGTCGATACAAATATGCATTTATGGCAAACACTCAGTTGACACATCTGTTTTTAAGAAATATGAACAACTAAATTCTTTGGGTTTTCATAATGTTTTCATTTACACTGGAGGTTTATTTGAATGGTTATGTTTGCAAGATATTTACACATCCCAATTTTTTCCTACTACGTTTACACCTTTGGATATTCTGGATTATTCACCAAATGTATACAATTCATATCGGTTGTCATATATTTAAAATATATTTTGTAAAGTGAATATAATATAAAAATATGTTATGGGGATCTTATGTAAAAGTCAATATTGCACTTGTTGTTATTTTTACAATTTTGTATAAGTTGACAGATGTGTTAATGTATCATTTCGCACAAACAGCAAACCATTTAGGACTCGGACAAATTAATCAAGTAAATAACATTATAGACTTGTTTTTATATTCTTTGATTACTCAAACTACAGTTGGTTATTCAAGCAAATTCTTAGATTATTTGGATACAAATTCCATACCATTTAAAATTATTAATTATATTCAATTACTTTCGATCTTTATTGTTAATGGTTATTTCTTAGAAAATAAGTAATTGAAAATAATTCAAGATATAATAATGTCATAGTTACGTTACTATGACATTATCACAATTATCCAATATTGTAAATACACACATTGGTAAAAAGTTTCCTCTATACTCTTGTTCAAGTTTAATCGATATGTATATGAAAAATGTCAACTATAAAAAATCACTAGAATTTTCACACACATCATCATATCGATATTCTCTAGACTTTAATCTCTATGGCTATAGACGAATACCTATCTATGAAATGGGCCATATGGAAATGATGCTTCTCGAATGGAAACCTGGAAGTTTTTCTCCGATTCATGCCCATCATGACAACGGATGTATAATGGTTTTGTTAGAAAACAATCTCACAGAAAAACGATATTGTACAAAAACTGAAAAACTAGAAAGCACAAATTACTTACCACCTAGAAAAGCACTATATATAGATAATTCACAAAATTACCATTCTATATTTAATGAATGCAAAAAACATAACGCTATTTCTTTACACATTTATCCAAAATAAAATATTAGTCAACTTCTTCTACGACAGGTTCAGGCCCGCTAGAAGTTGATGTATCCATATTTGGCATTTTACTAGTATCGGGAGCACTATTAGCATAAATTTCTTGCATGAGTGGGTTCAAGATTGATTCTAGTTCTTTCTGTTTTTCATCATATACTTCCTTGGTTTCATCTTGATGGTCATCTAGCCAAGACAATACCTCATCTACTTTTTCTAAACCTGGTTTGGCTTTTTCTTTCACATCTTCAGGTACCTCATCTTTTTCTAAACTGCTCTTCATATTATAGCAATAACTTTCCAAACCGTTCCTTGATTCAATAACGGATGCTTTCTTATTGTCTTCTTCTGCAAACTCTTGAGCTTCTTTGCACTTAGCTTCGATTTCCTCTTTTGACAATCTGCCTTTTTCATTTGTAATGACTATGTTATTAGATTTATTGGTTGACTTATCCATCGCAGATACATTGAGAATACCGTTTGCATCAATATCGAACGATACTTCAATTTGTGGCACTCCTCGAGGGGCAGGTGGGATTCCGTCCAATTGGAATCGTCCGAGTAAATTACAATCTTTTGTGAACTTTCTTTCACCCTCATATACCTGAATCAGTACTCCTGGTTGATTGTCTGCATATGTTGAAAACACTTGTGATTTTTTTGTTGGTATAGTAGAATTACGCTCAATCAATGGGGTCATAATTCCTCCGGCCGTTTCCAAACCAACTGACAATGGTACAACATCAATAAGTAGCAGATCATTAGTCTTTTCATCTATATCACCGTTCAAAATAGATGCCTGTACTGCTGCACCATATGCTACAGATTCATCCGGATTAATCGATCTGTTGAGTGTTTTACCGTTAAAAAACTTTTGCAACAATTCTTGTACTTTTGGTACTCTGGTTGAACCACCCACTAAAATAACTTCGTCAATTTCCGTTTTGCTCATGTTTGAGTCATTGAGAACTTGCTCTACCGGTTTTAAACAATTATTGAATAGATCTGAACATAACGATTCAAACTTGGCACGACTTAAAGACAACGAATAATCAATACCCTCGTGCAATGAATCAATTTCAATGTTTGCAGATGTCGATGAAGACAATGTCCTTTTCGCACTTTCACATGCGGTTTTCAATCTTCGCATTGCCCTAGGATTTTCACTCATGTCTTGTCTATTCTTTCTTTTGAAATCCTTGATACAGTGCTCAACAATACGATTATCGAAATCTTCACCTCCAAGATGAGTATCCCCTGCTGTTGCTTTCACTTCAAAAACACCATCTTCAATACTCAATACAGACACATCAAATGTACCTCCACCAAGATCAAAAATTAGTATATTTGTTTCTTTTGCAGATTTACGATCCATACCATACGCAATAGCAGCAGCTGTGGGTTCGTTTATAATACGAAGAACTTCAAGACCTGCAATTGCACCAGCATCTTTTGTTGCTTGGCGTTGTGAATCATTAAAGTATGCTGGTACTGTAATGACAGCTTTTGTCACCTTTTCACCCAAATATGATTCTGCTGTTTGCTTCATTTTTGTGAGAATAGCTGCAGATATTTCTTCTGCATACATTTTTTTCTCTTTACCTTCATGTTCAACTTGAATTTGTGGACGACCATCATCAGCCTTTGTCACATTGAAAGCAAAATGTTTTAAATCTTTTTGAAGTGAATCGTCATCGAATTTCTTACCAAGCAAACGCTTAGCATCATATACTGTATTCTTTGGGTTACTGGCTGCTTGATTTTTGGCAGCATTTCCAACTAGCCTTTCAGAATCGGTAAATGCAACAAATGATGGAGTCGTGCGAAATCCTTGATCATTTGCAATGATTTCTACATTTCCTTTAGTATAATATCCAACGCAAGAATATGTTGTTCCCAAGTCAATACCAACAGCTTTACCTTGTGATGTAGCCATCGTAATTATTTTGTATATAAAAGATAGCTTTATATTGATTTTATTTGTATAATTTAATTGTACTAAGATTAAATACGCTTGTATATGACTTAAATGAATGTACATAAAATATTATGCATACATGAATGGAAGTAAAATTCACCCTAAAATAAATACACAACCATTAAACCCGAACAAAACACGGAAAAAACGAAGATATCGAAAAATTGTGATTCGAAAAAAAATAAAAAAAAAGAAATCAAGCAAATTTTTATCAAAATGGCCATTTCTCCATAAATTAAAAAAAGTATACCAAAAATACAAAAAAAATAAAAAGGTCATATTTACATTTTTTTGTATAAAATTCTCCGTTTCTTTATTACTTCTGGTTTTAGAAATTGTTCTATAACAATTTTATAAAACCATTGTTGTCCGTGTAGTCTTCAAATATAACTAATTCTGCAAAATCATTCATTAGATCAGATTTAAATATCCCAATGTCTGGATATGCGTTTACCTCTATAAGATAAGGATTCAAGTCTGTATCCAAAATGAAGTCATATCCTAGAATTATAAATTTGTTGTGACTATTAAAGTTTTGAAAAAATATATTCAGTTTCTTACATATTTCTTGAATATGTATAAATACGTCATTGTAAAAAGGCATATCGATCAAGTGTTTATATGCAATAGAATTGTAAGTGTCATTATGAATTGTATTTGATAAATTTGTTTTACTGTATTCATTTTTATAAATATTGAATTTTGAATCGTTATATATATAATTATTATTGTTATAAATTAATCCATATGATCGTATAACACATTTAAACTTTTTATCGTACAAATACATATTTGGTACTTCTTCTTGAAGAATATAATGGGTATATTTTTTGTTACATATTTTGTCGAATTCCATTCTTGTTTTAATAACATAGACCTCTTCACCTGCTGAGCCTGTATGTGTTTTGAGAAAAAATATTTTGTTTTCATCGAATAAGTTGACAGGTAAAGTTTTCAAGTCAATATATGTTTTTGGTAGAAAATCGATTAAATTGTTTTTTTGTAATGTTGTATACATTAATTTTTTATTATCAATAATATTTGTGATTGTTCTAGGTATAACCATAATTGTAGCATCAATTATGTCTTTTTGTTTATACGTATCATAGTATGAAAAATCAATGTTATTATCATCATCTGTTGCCTCTCTCCACCCTTTATTTATTAAAATATTTTTAAGATGATAGCTTCTATTAATTTTAAATGTTTTCATGAATATGATTTATTATATTCACAGAAAAAATTTGCATAAATATTAGGAGGTTCGTGTTTTATATTTCATAGTTTTATCATTATTCACGTGTGTTTAACTATCCATGAATCTATATTTTGACCAATCAATGTAATAATATCAGTAAAATCATCATTAGTATTTCTCTCTTTGTTTGCATTTATGATAATTGTATTTGTAACATCTATATTTGTATATATCCAATCTTCGTGATAATCATGGCATGATTTTAAGTAAGATAATTGAATATTTTCTTCACCACTACGATTTCGTTTTTGAATTCGTTTTAAACAAACAGACGGATCTGTTCTCATATAAATTGTATAAATTGGGGGTAAATCCTTCAGAAAATAATCGTACCATTTTAAATAAATTTGATGTTCAATTTCGTTGATTTGTTTGTTGTCATACAACATTTTAGCGAATATATATTTGTCTGTATAGACAGACCTTTCTATGATAAGTATAGTATTTGGATTTTTTTCGATTGCTTTTTTTAAATTTGCAATTCTACTTATATACGCCATCATCTGAAATGAAAATGCATATTTTTCTTGATTTTTGTAAAAGCATTCCAATATAGGAGTCTTATTTTCGTCTTGTATTGTATTCCATTCATCGATCGGTTCTGGAATATACACAATATCCTTATTCGATTTAGATTCAATTTCACGAATCATTGTAGATTTTCCCGCTCCAATATTTCCTTCAATACTGATAACAATAGACATTATGAATTATGAATGATTGATAATGTTTATTGATTGGATTCAATTTTCAGAAGTATTATTTTGTTTATGGTCGATTGTTATAACCGTATTTAATACGATCTTTGTAACTTAAATAACATGGACTCAATCTAGAAGCATACATACGATTTCTTGTTAATAGTCCTGTATCTGTTAAACTATTCATTCTTTTCACTGAAAACAATTTTGATTTGCCACCCGACACACTGTTTGAACAATTTGGTAATGTTGGTTTGCCCATTCTTATAAAGTAAATAAAGATATTATATTTTTCGAATAATAATGATGTATATTGGTTTTCTTTGGTAGTATACATTTAATGCTGTGTATCTATACTATAAACCACCTCTTAATCTTAATACCAGATGGAGCGTGCTCTCCTTTTGTACATTATAATCAGCAAGAGTTCGCTCGTCTTCTAGTTGTTTTCCAGCAAAGATAAGACGCTGTTGATCTGGAGGAATCCCCTCCTTATCCTGAATCTTTTGTTTTACATTAGAAATAGAATCACTCGAATCAACATCCAATGTTATTGTTTTTCCAGTGAGTGTCTTGACAAATATTTGCATAGACATACTTAAACATATGTATCATCTAATATTTAAATCTTTTATCTAATGAACTTATTTTAACATACCGATAACATCACAATACATCAAATGATAATATCGTATATATTTTTACTCTATTTGAGAGAAACGCGTTTTTGGTAATTTTTCATTTTAGTATTTTTTTCAAAGATCAAACATGGTTTATCTCGAACTGATCTTAGTGATACATACTTGGGTAAAATGAAACTATTTGTTTTTTCTTTGGAAGGATAAATATCATTATTCAGATTTTGTACGAATTTATTCGTTTCTCTCAATTTATCTTCAATAGAGATAGAATTAAATTTACTGGAACACCAAATCTTATCTAACTTTGGATCTTGAAAAATTCTCTCCGTAGATTGTTTTCTTTATTGTAACATTCATTGTAATAAACTACATTTTTTCCAACATATTTGTGTTATTCCATTAGGTAATAGTCTCACACTTTTTTCCTTTCTCTTTTTGTATTTTCTTTAATACCATTGCAGTTTTTCTGTTGAATTTCTTGATTTACAATGCGTAAATTCGAAAACTTATTGTTGAGAGGATTTCATCAGTGTGATCTACACTAATTGTAGATGTCCCTTTTCCATTTCCAAAACAATTCGTTATGATTTGATGGATAAATATATTGCTGGTGGATTGAATGTAACAATTTTTATGTTTGCTAAATGTTATTTTTCTATTTAGCTTTGATTCATATTCAATTATACGATTATACGATTATAAGACTCTGGACATAATTCTATAATCGTATCTTTTTCGCAATACATGAGTACAATAGTTTGTCAATTTGAGTCATTCGTGTACCATAGAGGATTCTTCAATTTATTCGCATATTTACCATTCGCAACTTTGTGACATATGTTGTAATGAGTAACATTGTATTGTGAAAAAATATCAGGATGGTGTTTATGTAGAATAGTCACATTTTTTCGTCTTATGTCAAATTTATTTCCATTTATAAAATGATAAATAACATCATCTTCATAATAACCAGGTGTTCCAGATATGAAACTTTTTGATTATTTTTCATGTAATACGGAAATGTTTTAAAAGAATCTTCACGATTAAATTGTTTTTCACAATTAATTATCGATAAAAATATCACGAATATCAATAAATATATCTAAATCTCGTTTCCGTACGATTCCACATTTTTGTTCCTCACAGAAATGATATGTTGTTCGTAAAAACATACTAATCAGCATATTCTATCTTAGTATGTTTTCTTCAAAACATTTGTTACTTGAATTGATAATATCATATAATTTATTAAAATTAATTCGAATAAGCTAACCCACCCATACCACTCATAATACGAAGAACATTGTAGTTAACGGCATAAACTCTGACCTTTGCGGAAGACTTATCCTTGACCATGTTGTAAGACAAGTTAAGTTGAAGAGTAGCGTTATCAATGCGAGAGAAGTTGCATGTGCCAGATGGTTGGTGTTCTTCAGGGCGAAGAGCGAAAGAGTAGACATTGATACCGGTGTCAGGGTGTCTGGTGTGGTGTTGGTAAGGTTGGACGGTATCGAAGTAAGAACCTTCTCTGTCAGAGAAACGATCTTGTCCGTTCAATTGGAGCTTAGCAGAAACAACTGGGTTGTTACCCCAGCAGTTCATGGAGCGGGAAGTTTCGGAAACAACATACTGTGCGGCATCGGTGTAGTTGTTGAGGGATTTATCCTCTCCAACCTCTAAACCAGCGTCGTTATAAGCATCATTTTCACTCGAAATTCCCATTTGGAATGGAATTGAAGCATTCGCATTATCATTTCTGTAATCACCTACGTTAGTATATTTATTGTTTGTATTTCTGCTACCATATCCAGCGACCAATTTAGGAAGTGCATCAATGGCATCAGTATAGTTGAAAAATTGACAACCGTAAACATCTTTCACAAGAATAGCTTCTTCGTTATCTAAGGCAGGCTCGAAGTTGTTGCATTCATCAATGAGTTCATCCTTTTGGGCAACCCAGACTAATTCCTTGCAAGGGTGGTTGAAATTCAACTTGATCTTGTTAGAACTGGAAGCAACAGATTCTTCACCGGTAAATTGGAGCTGTTCAATCAAATATTCATGGGGGTTTTGGGCCATTCTGCGGCGTTCATCGGTATCCAAGAAAATGTAGTCTACAAATAAAGATGCATGTAATAAGTTAGCATTGTATGCTGTTGTCTCTTTTTTATGATCATCGCCTTTAGCAGCCCATAGACATTTCTCAATCTTGTTGAAAGTAATGTTGATCTTGACTTCGTGGTATTGAAGTGCGATCAAAGGAAGAGCCAAACCAGGGTTTCTGCAGAACCAGAATTGAAGAGGAACATACAAGGTTGTGGCAGGTAAAGCGTTGCGAGGTTCGCAAACATTGAACTTACCGTCAGCTTCACAAGGAGAGTCAATATCTGCATAAGTAGGATCGGTCAAGTAAGTCAAAGCAGTAGTGTGTCCAACCATTTTGTTGTACCCGGCTTCTTGTTCAGAAGTCATGGTCAGTTGATTCCAGATGTGCATCCATTGACCGTATTGACGATCGATACGTTGACCTCCAATTTCAACTTCAACTGTATCAATCAATTGTTCACCTGGATAATCCAACCAACGAGCATATAAATCGTTTGAGTCAGTTTTGATTTCAGGTAATGTAACTTCTAGGTATGTGCGGTAAGCTAAATCTCCGTTTCTAGAAAGAGTGCATTGGACTCTTCTGCCGAAGTCAGCGGCACCATTGAAAGTTTGCTCAATGGATTCCATAGCGAAGTTGGTATATCTTCGGTATGTAACTTTCCAAAATGTGATTTGAGGGTTAGCTGTTAAATAAACATCTTGAGCCCCATAGGCAACTAATTGCATTAAACCGCCGGCCATAGTAGTATACTATTGCATAAGATTATTTTTTTTGAAAATAACGAAAAAAAATAATGTTAATTTCCATTTTTCGAAATATGTGAAATAGTTGGGAGTTTAGTGTTTTCCTTGATAAATGCATCTGTATACGAATCCTTGAATACTTCCATTCTACCATTATGTTTTTTCTTAAAGATGTAAAACATATTTTGTTTTTTGACAGTCCATCCATTTTCAATAGCATTATGAATAAATATCATTTTTTGCATATGTTTGGAATCCATATTTAATTTCGTCAATCGATTCTATTTTTCAATTGTAAACTAATTGACAAAACACATCATATTCAAATGGTTAGTATTGACTTAAAAGGGTCTCAACATTAAAAGTATTAAAATCTCAAATTCATGCCTAGATTTAAACCAAAAACGGAGAAACATATAAAAGTAGATAAAAAATCTATTCTTACAGTCGATACAAAACATGAAAGTGTGATTGATTCAATTCAAAAAGAAGAAGATACATTACCACAATTAAGAAAAATGTTGAATTTACTGCAAAAAAAATGCAAATGTAGTACGAATAAAGATGAAAATGATATGACCACTATTTTACAAACAGAAAAACAAATCGCAGATTTAAAACATCAAATAAAAACCATCAAAAAGAAACGTAAACAATATTACCTTGATAATTCTAAATACATATTTGATTACTTTGAGAATAAAAAACAAATCACGGAAAACGATAATAAAAAAACAATAATAAATCAGTTTTTTAAAATAAATACAGACACAAATCAACCAGAAAAGGAAACAGTGAATCCAAATGATTATTTCTCTAACTTAGATCCAAAATTTATCAATATGAATGATTATATTCAACCATATGACATTTGCAAGTACTGTAATGGAGACATGACATGCATTGAGCATGAAGGTGTGATGATATGTATACAATGTTTTCGCAGAGAAGTTATACTAATTGAACACGACAAACCATCATATAAAGAACCTCCAAAAGAAGTATCATTTTATGCATATAAAAGAATCAATCATTTCCGTGAAATCATAGCACAATTTCAAGCAAAAGAATCAACGTACATAAAAGAAGATATTATAGAAAATATTCGCAATCAGATCAAAAAAGAGAGAATTGAATTATCTCAACTGACAAATGAAAAGACGAAAACTATACTGAAAAATTTAGGATACAACAAATATTATGAACATATATCCTTTATTAAAGAAAAACTTGGAATTAGTCCACCTCGTATGAGTTGTGAACTCGAACAAAAATTGTGCAATCTATTTCTTGAAATACAAACACCATATTCGAAACATTGTCCAGCCGAACGAGTAAATTTCTTAAATTACTATTATGTGCTGTACAAGTTGTGTGAATTATTGCGTGAAGATGAATATTTACCGTATTTTTATATGCTAAAAGATCAAGAAAAACGAAATGAACAAGATAATATTTGGAGAAGAATATGTGAAGAATTGAATTGGGAATTTATCAGAACTCCTTGATATATTGTATGTGTAAAAAGATAAATATTACATATACAAACAGTTATTCAATTATTCCTAGAATCCACCTGGAAATCTCACGAGATTAGCCCCTATACCAAATCCGGCCCCGTTTCTAGCACTAACAGCCATTGATGGGATATAAGTATCTAGAATCGAAAATGTAGCGGCAGCTGTCAAAGCGATTAAGATTACTTCATCAAAGTTCAGTGAACGTTTTACATTAGGAATAGCATATGCTGCAATAGCGACAATTATACCTTCTGTCAAATATTTTAAAGCTCTTCTGGCGAGTTCACTCCAGTCAACTAATTCACTAAGTTTATCTACAATCATATATGTTTATTGTAGAAAAAAAATAATGTAAATAAAAAAGACTTAAAATTTTGAGTAAATTATTTATAATAGTACTATGTCGACAGAAGAGAGAAACGAAGTAGATGTACTTGATCAAGACCAATCTATACCGAATCAAAAATTTGTGTGTGTTTCTTTTTTGTCACCTGAAAGTATTTTAAAACAAAAAAATATTTTCTTTTTTGAGTCTTTTGTGAAACAATTTGACTTTAATCACTCAGTCCAACGATTTCAGGCATATTTGGAATTTCTAG